>JAEEGL010753455.1_pt1 | contig 10830 bp, 9 predicted proteins | sample 9134231 | NCBI WGS metagenome assembly JAEEGL01 (sample SAMN16246548, study PRJNA631951) | gut metagenome | biome: gut microbiome; feature: rumen; material: fiber-attached | host: Bos | place: Iran: Karaj | collected 2018-10
AAGCAGTTTAACCAGACCAGCAATGCTGATATGCCTGTTACTACTGGCAAGTATCAGCAAGGCGCAGGTCATGACCCTTGACGAGTGTGTCAAGATGGCAATGATGTCTAACAAGCAGATACAGGCCACCGACCACATGGTGAGCCAGTACAAGCATACCCATAAGTCTGTATATGCCAATTACTTTCCTAACATCAGCCTTAATGCAGCTGACGTATATAGCACGCATAACACTAATGCTATAATGGACATTGCCACACCTCTCGGCAACCTCGTCGGGCAACAGATACAACACACGTTTCCACTTTTAGTGGACGATGCTCTGCGCAGACAGATTTCATATGGATTTGCGCGAACAATACAGCCCCTGAACCCTGAGATAGAATTCAAGGCTAAGAACACGCTGATGGCTAATATCTTGTTGGAACAGCCTGTATATACCGGCGGAAAGATTTCCACTGCTAACAGGATGGGAATGCTGGGTGTGAAGATGGCCACCCACGCACAGGAGCTTGCCCGCGAGAAGATTGTCGTGGAAGTGTATGAGGCATACCAGCTATTGGTAAAAGCCAAAGAGATGGAGAAGGTGGCACACCAGTATGACTCTTTGCTTAACCAGATAGACAAAGAGGTGAAGAGTGCCGTAAAACACGGCATGGCAAGCCGTAACGACGAAATGAAAGTGGCAGTGAAGAAGTCGGATGCCGAACTGAAGATACGTCAGGCAGAGAATGGCATACGACTGGCAAGGATGAACCTCTGCCAGCTCATAGGCAAGCCTCTTGACAGCATGATAGAACCAGCGGAGCAGCATGATGAAGAAATGGTGGAGCTTGTTGACAAGAACGCCAGTGTAACAGACAGGACTGAATACCAGTTGCTTGAGCTCAACTCACAGATGGCGTATGAAAAGGTGCGCATGGAGAAGGCGGCATATATGCCACAGCTGGGATTTATGCTAAATGCATCATTCCTCGACGGTATGGAACTGCAAAACAACAAACTGTTCCGCAGCAAATTCAATATGGCTGTGGGAGCCGTGCTCAAGGTGCCACTATTCCACGCTAACGAAACGAAGCACAAGGTTGCGGCTGCCAAGGAGGCTCTGCAGCAGGAACTGCTCAGGCAGGAGGAACTGACAGACAAGATGAACCTTGACCTGCAGCAGCAAGCCAACGAAGTGGACGAGGCACAACTGGAGCTGCAACTAAGGAAACGCAACTTAGAACAGTGTGAGGAGAACCTACACCTCAGCCGCAGCGCCTACTCCGTGGGCATGGAGACGCTGAGCGACCTGCTTACGGCACAAGTGTTGTGGCAGGAGGCTTATGCCCAACTGATAGAGTCACGATATATGGCGAAAGTAAAAATGATGAAATGGCGCAAAGCTGCCGGAAGGATATAGGAAGGTTATTATGACTGAAATGATGAGAAAGAATTTTACATACTACAGCACAACAGTGCTCACTCTTATTCTGCTGCTCTGTATAGCTGCAGCCTGCAAGGAGAAAAAACAAGACCAGCCTCAACTGGTGAATGTCGTTGAGATAGCCCCGTCGGCTGAAGGCATCTGCGCATCATACCCTGCCAAGACGGAGGCTATGAACAAGACGGACTTGTCATTCAAGGTTGCCGGGACCATAGCACAGGTATTGGTAAAAGAAGGCGACCACGTTAATGCCGGACAGGTAATAGCACGTCTGGACGCTCGTGACTATAATACACAACTGCGGGCTACAGAGGCAGAATATCAGCAGGTGAAGGCTGAATGTGAACGCATCATGGCAATGCATAATGAGAATGCCGTAAGCGACAACAGCTATGACAAGGCACGCTACGGTCTGCAACAGATTACAGAGAAGCTGGCGCACCATCGTAATCAGCTGTCTGACTGCCTTATCCGCGCACCTTTCAGCGGATATGTAGAGAACGTTTACAAGGAAGCTAAGGAGACTACCATTCCCGGAATGCCCGTGTTGTCGGTATATTCCTCCAAGGGCGTAGATGTAGTTATCAATATACCTGAGCGTGCCTATGCACAGTGCAGACAGGGTGTAAACTACACAGCAACATTCAGTTCTATGCCGGGAAAGTCTTTCCCCCTTGCCGTGAGGAGCGTAGCTGCCACCGCCAACGACAATCATCTGTATGAGATGCGCCTGGCACTACAAGAGAATGTTCCCGGCATCACACCGGGTATGACCGCCATGGTAGAGGCTGAACAGAAGTACACTGCCAGTCATGGCACAAAGGTGCCTATGGGCGCTGTGTGGTCTGAAGGACAGAAGAGCTTCGTGTTCGTATATGACAAGAAGTCATCAACAATAAAAAAGACCGAGGTAAAGATAGAGCGTATAGACAATGATGAAAACTTCTTCATCTCTGACGGTTTGCAAAACTGCAACATGATAGTAGCCTCAGGCGTTCATCACTTGACCGACGGACAGAAGGTAAGCGTGATGAAGAATTCTTCCAGTCTGAACGTAGGAAACCTGAAATAACTTTGACTAATCCATGATGAAGATAGATTTTTCGCGTTGGGCACTGAATAACCAAAGGCTGGTGGCTCTTTTCATCGCCATCCTTTCGCTGGGCGGACTGATGGCGTATTATGTCATGCCAAAACTGGAGGACCCCGAGATTGTCGTCAGACAGGCCGTGGTGGTGGGTATATATCCCGGTGCTTCATCACACCAGGTGGAGCTGGAGCTCACCGACCCTCTTGAGAAGAGCATCAACAAGACCGGGGACATAAGCATAATGCAGAGCTATAGCTATGCCGACATGTGCTATGTGCTTGTAACCCTTGACCCCGAGGTGCCTGCCGACGAGCTAAGGCAGAAGTGGGGGCTCATGCGCAACAGACTGGAAGAGACCACGTTGCCTTCGGGTGCGCAGTATATGGTGAAGGACGATTTCGGAGATGTGGCGGGTATGTTCTATGCACTTACAGGCGACGGTATGAGTTCGCAGGAACTGGAGACCTATGCCGACATGATAAAACGCGAACTGCAGACCATTGATGACGTAGGGCGCATTGACATCTATGGCAAGAAGCCACGCTGCATCAATGTGTCACTAAGACAGGACCAGCTTGCTCACCTCGGAGTATTGCCTGCCGAGGTCATTGCCACGCTTAACGGACAGAATGCCAACGTATATTCAGGCTACTTCCTGAGTGGCGGCCACCGCATCCGCGTATGTGTGGATGACCGTTACCAAACGCCTGACGACATCAAGAGCCTTGTAATACAGGGGCACCAGAATGACCAGATAAGACTGGGCGACATTGCCGATGTCACATTTGATGAGGAGAAGACACTGCGTCAAGAAATGCTGCGCGACGGACAGCATGCCTTGGGTATATGCATCTCCGCAGCCTCAGGCACCGACATCATTAAGGTTGGAAAAGAGGTTTCAAGTAAGATAGAGGAGATAGAGAATACCCGTCTTCCTGCTGGTGTGAAATGTGAAAAGGTATTCTACCAGCCCGAGCGCGTGAGCTCTGCACTGGGCACCTTCTTGCTCAACCTTGTAGAGTCTGTGCTGCTGGTCATAGTGCTGCTCGTATTCTGCATGAATTTCCGCTCCGGACTCATACTGGGTATCACACTGGTAATCACAGTACTGGGCACCTTGCTTGTGCTGTATTATTTTGACGGCGTACTACAGCGTGTGTCGCTGGGCTCGTTTATCCTGGCTATGGGTATGCTGGTTGACAACAGCATCGTCATCGTTGACGGCATATTGGTTGACACCCACGCCGGCAAGTCACGCATGGAGGCACTCACTTCCATAGGACGCAAGACTGCCATTCCCCTTTTGGGCGCCACCCTGATAGCCATACTGGCTTTCCTGCCTATCTATATGAGTCCCGACGTGACGGGCCTCTACGTTCGCGATATGTTCATCGTGCTGGCTGTATCGCTCCTATTATCATGGATTCTGGCATTAGTGTTCGTGCCTCTGCTTGCCAAGAGATGGCTGACAACACAGCAGGAACAAGACCCGCAGGCTCTCTATAACAGTCGCTGGCACCGTATGCTCTCTGATGTACTCGGCAAGTCACTTCGCAATCCGAAACGGACGGTATCACTGATGCTCCTGCTGCTGCTGGGTGCCGCACTGGGCTATCAGCTCATGCCACAGGGATTGTTCCCTGACATGGTGTATGACCAGCTGTATATAGAGTATCAGTTACCTGAGGGACACGACCCACGACAGGTCAAGGCAGACCTTGAGAGTATGCGTAAGAAACTGATGGCTAAGGACTACGTCACACACGTCACCACGTCAATAGGAGCACCTCCGGGACGCTACAACCTGGTACGCTCCATGGCACTGCCATCACTGGCATACGGCGAACTGATAGTGGATTTCACAGACCCTGGCACCCTTGATAAGCACGTAGATGAATTGCAGAAGCAACTCTCTGCAGACTATCCCGATGCCTATGTCAAGGTGAAGCAATATAACCTTATGTTCATGCGTTACCCCATAGAACTGCGCATCACTGGACCTGACCCTGCCGTCCTGCACCAGTTGGCTGACTCTGCCATGAACATAGTACGTGAGAAGGGAGTCTTGGCTCCCGTTACAAGCGACTGGATGCCACGCTACCCTACCCTGCACATTGCCTATAACCAGTCAAGCGCACGCCAGAAGGGCATCTCGCGCTCCGATGTAGGACTGTCACTGATGTCTGCCACTGACGGACTCCCCGTCGGGGTGTTCCACAATGGCACTGAACGAAACAACATCTACGTCAATATCACTGACGGCAAAGGTCAGCCACAGGCAAGCCTCGACGATGCCACGGTATTCAGTATGCTGCCCGACATCAGCAAGATAGCCAACAAGGAGCAACTGCTCCACGCCGTGAAAGACGGTAAATGGCCGCAGCTTACCAATACAGCTCAACTTGCCGAGGTCAGCGACGGCATACATATAGAATGGGAAGAGCCCGTAATACCGCATTACAACGGCAAACGCGTACACACCATTGAAGGAGCGCCCGCACCCGGCTATGGCATAGAAGAAGCCCGCAAGATACTGGAGAAGGAGATTGACAAGTTACAGATACCCACTGGCTATGAGATAACCTGGGGCGGAGAGAAGAAAGCTACCGATATGTCAATGAAAAACCTCTTCTCTAATTATCCGCTTGCCATACTACTCATGTTCGGCATCTTGGTATGGCTGTTCAAGAGCTATCGCACGTCGTTGCTACTCTTCTGTTGCATCCCGTTCGTCTTTGTCGGTGTCATCCCCGCTATGCTTCTCTCTGGCCAGAACTTCGGTTTCGTTGCCATCGTAGGAGTATTGGGACTGGTAGGCATGATGCTTAAAAACGGCATAGTCCTTGTCGATGAGATGCGCCTGCAACTGCAGAGCGGGAAGGACGGTCACCAGGCACTTATCGACGCATCGCTATCACGCCTGCGTCCTGTTACCATGGCGTCGCTCACCACCGTACTGGGCATGGTGCCGTTACTCTTCGACGATATGTTTGGCTCTTTGGCTGCTGCCATCATGGGAGGACTCATTGCCGGAACCATCATCGTACTTATCATCATCCCCGTGCTCTACTCCATGTTCTACAAAATCAAATAACATCTGTATCATAGCAAGGTGAGAGACCTGGTATGGGGGTATTAACCGTATGTTTCAATCAAATACTTTACGAACTGCGGGTCACCGAAATCTCTGGTGCCTGCGTCATGTTGGTTCATCTTGGCTATCTCTGCCATATCGTCGTCACTCAGCGAGAAGTCGAAGATGTTGATATTCTGTGCCATGCGCTCCTTGTGGCTTGATTTGGGAATAGCCACAATGCCACGCTGAGTGAGCCAGCGAAGAGCTACCTGAGCAGCAGTCTTATTGTACTTGGCACCTATAAAAGTTAGTAATTCGCTTTTCACAATTCCGTCAGCGCCCTGGCCGCCGAGAGGATACCATGCCATCATCCTGGTACCAAACTCATTGAGTATCGGTTCTATGCCTGTCTGCTGGGTGAGCGCATTGCACTCCAACTGGTTCACCATCGGCTTCAGTTCTACATAGTGGGCAAAATCGAAGAAACGTCCTGCCTGGAAGTTGCTGACACCAATGGCTCTAACCTTGCCGTCACGATAGGCCTTCTCCATAGCTCGCCATGTGCCAAACACATCGCCATAGGCTTGATGAATGAGCAGCAGATCAATATAGTCTGTCTGTAACTTCTGCAGACTCTCGTCTATGCTCTTGGCAGCCTTTTCCTCACCTGCATTAGAAATCCATACCTTTGTCACGAGGAACAGTTCCTCACGCTTGATGCCGCTCTTGCGCCAGGCATTGCCAACACCTTCCTCATTTTGGTAGGCTTGTGCCGTGTCAATCAGACGATATCCCTCACTCAAGGCATCACTTACACAACGCTCACACTCATCAGGACTAACGAGAAACACACCGTAGCCCAATGTCGGCATCTGAACACCATTGTATAGTTTTATATATTCCATATTATTCGTCGTTAATATCCTAAACCATTCAACCACTTCTCAACCTTTTTCTTTTCTGTGCGCACCTCGTGACCATAGATGCTAAAGCCCTTTTGTACGTTAGCACCAGGGAAGGCCGCCTTCACATCCTCCACACAATTGGCAAGTCCGCTACCCTCGTGAGTAGTGAAGGGTATTACAATCTTACCTTTCAAGTCGTCAGCATGCTTCTTGAAGAAGGTGAACATAACCTGCGGATAGGTACCCCACCATACCGGACCACCGACAAACACGATGTCATACTGACTTAGGTCCACGTCGCCCTCATATTCAGGCAACTCACCTTTGTCAACCTCCTCCTGTGCCAGTTTGATAAGTGGATTATATGCCATACCGTCATATTTATGGGTTACTATCTCAAACTGCTCCGCACCCGTCAGTTCTGTGATATAGTCTGCCACAATCTTGGTGTTGCCCACCTCTATGTTTCCTACTGCGTAGTTGTCTCCCGCATGTGAGAAGAACACTACGATTGCCTTTGAATCCTTATTCATAACTTTCTCCTGTTTTGCGCCGCCGCTGCATGCTGTGGAAACGAGCAAGCCGAAGACGGCTGTGATGATACTCTTGATATTCATTTTAATTATTCTTTCTAATTCACACTGCAAAGTTACGACGATTTTCTGACACTTCTGTTTCACAAATTGCGTCACTTTTTTCACTTTTTACACAATTCATTCTCACGACACCTCCCTACTTCGTCCACTACTGTATAATACATCTTTCCCTCGTCACCCTACTTATATCATCTTAATTCCCAAACATGACAAAGCCAATCAGCAGACGAACAAGAAAGGGACCTGCCAAATTATTAGCAGGTCCCTTTGCATATAATTACGCTCCTGTATGTTTTTGAAATATTCTATGAATGCACTCAATAATTCCGATTTATCTGTTAGTTTTGCTATTTTCTATGCCTGCAACGATATACAAACATAAATTACCGGGAAGTTTGCGATAATCATTTAACCATTAAAATCCCAAAATCCGGTTCCCGTCTCAGGGTCATACTTCCTGCTAATAGAGCCACCGACAGTAGGACGCAGTTCTATTTCTGCAGTATATAGAACCGTCGAGGATTTCAGATGTCCCCCTGCCATTCCGTGTTCATCCTTCTTGAATGTAAACAGTGCATGAGTATGATGGAAGAGTTTATTGTTTTCATCTCTAACCACATTTCCATTAAGCGACACAAGTTCGAGCATACCTTCTAACTGCTCTGTCTCAAAACTGCCTGTCTCTGGAATAAACACTTGAAGTTCGGCACTCTGACAACCCCCAATCCCCGAGAAAAAAGCAGACGGTATGGATTCCTTTTCGCAAATTTCAAGAAGGGAGCTTATTATTTCATCTCCACGATCCATACGGACATAGTATGTTTCGCCAATCTTTCTATATTCCATAGTCTATCGTTTATGTATATTTAATCTGTCAATGTTTGCAACACTGTAGCTTTGCGAATTATACGGCAAAAATACTAATAAAATTCAGAATAGCCAAACAAACAAGCAGTATAAAGCACATTCTGTCTGTTTTCAGCAAACAGGCATTAACCCATTACCACATCAAGTACCATCATAAGCACGAAACCAATGGCAAAGCCAATAGTGCTGAGATTGGAGTGCTGACCATCAGAGGCTTCAGGAATGAGTTCCTCGACAACAACGTAGAACATAGCTCCCGCAGCAAAAGCAAGCATATAGGGCATAACAGGCATCAGCAGCGATGCCAACAACATGACGGCAATGGCTCCGAGTGGCTCAACAGCACCACTCAGACTGCCAATGAGGAACGAGCGCCACTTGCTGTTACCTTCTGCCCGCATCGGCATGGAGATAATAGCTCCCTCGGGAATGTTCTGAATAGCAATGCCAAGCGAGATAGCCATAGCTGATGCTACAGTCAGTCCAGCAGCCCCCTGCTCCACTCCGGCAAATACCACTCCGACTGCCATTCCTTCAGGCAGATTGTGAAGGGTAACTGCTAATGCCAGCATGGCTGTGCGCGACAAGCGCGAACGTGGTCCTTCCGGTGTGTCTGAACCAACATGGAGGTGTGGGGTGAGATCATCAAGTGCCAACAGGAACCCGATGCCCAACAGAAATCCAACTGCCGCAGGCATAACGCTCCATTTGCCGCTGTCTGCTTCCATCTCCATTGCGGGTATGAGCAACGACCATACCGACGCCGCCACCATCACACCAGAGGCAAAGCCCAACAGCGACTTCTGCACTCGTACCGACATTTCGTCCTTCATCAAAAAGACAAATGCCGAGCCAAGCATAGTGCCCAGCAGCGGAATCAGCAATCCTATAACCAATGTCGTTGTCATCGTGAGCAAAGGTATAACTTTTTATCGAATTGCGAAATACTCAAATCTGATGAAATGCAAAAAGAAGGCCGAAGCCCTCCCTTACATTGCAAAGTATAATACCGATAGAAAAAGGGACCTGCCCAATCGGACAGGTCCCTTTACTTATTATATTAGAGTGATATTTACTCTTCAACAGTTGCCTATACGGCGGCTAACGTGTACCGAATATCAACAACTTACAGAGTTAGCATAAAGTACTGGCACCATAATTTCAACTCTTTCTGCGTGTTTTTACACGCTCTTGAATTTTGATGTATCGTATGAACTTTTCTTTGATTCTATCCTTCCTGTTTTCGTTACATACCTATCCTTTGGAGGGTTCCAATCGCCTTTCTTTATGATACTAGCATCGTAAAAACACAATCCGTCATGTATATCTGTTCCGGTCTTACCCAATGAACGATAAGTTTGTTCAAGCTCTATTTCTTGCTTTTCTGATACCTTTTTCAACTTAGGCATTTCCCCATTCTTGCAAGCATTCAAAATCTCATCCTTACAGTTCAGAGGACCTGCAATTATCCTGTCTCCATCTTTTATTGCCCTAATAAGAATTCCGCCAAATTTGACTTCTTCCTTATTATATTGGCTGTCAAAGCAAATATCTATTCCACTAAGATGATAGAACAGCTGCCCTGCTTCGTAACCATCACGAGGATATGTCACTTCTTGCCATTTAAATAGATCAGGGTTCTCCAAATATTTTTCTCTATCATAATAATAGAATTCGATTTCTGCGAAACGGAAAGTTTTTTCAACACATTTAATACAATTATTATTGAATAGTTTTTGTGCAATTTCTTCACATTTCTTTTTTATGCTCTCGTAATCTGATAATCCATCAAACGGATTCTTCAATAACTCAATTATCTCTTCCATAATTCAATTGTTTAAGCTTGTCCACAATCTCATTTTTGATATCACCTTTCTTTAAGTCTTCATAATCTATTATGGGAATGCGTGCGCATTTCGCTAATACTTTAAGGTACTTCTCATAAATAGTCCATGTTAGGCAATTCAATGCGCCACCATTCTCAGCTATAAAATCACGCATTTGCACTTGATAGATATTGTCTTCATACTCGGGGTATATTTGCTTATATTGGGCCAATGTTTCAGCATCGGTAACAGCATCACCAAGTCCAGGAATAATAATAAAATCGCATGTTTGCAAACTGTTGATGTATGCCCAGCTCAAGTCATCGTACTTGCTTAATTTTAGTTCTATTACTTCAAAATACTGTGCGAGAGATGAATACATCTTATGAGCTATTTTGTCATCGTACAGTTGCAGATTTACCAAAACTTGAGGCTTGCCGGATTTATTTATTCCAACATACCTTACTATTCCATCAGTGTGACCATAGGTGTCTTCTTTATCCCATGGAAGCCAAACAATCGTCAAGTCTGGTGACATGAACGCACATTTAAAAATACACTCTATTTGCTCTTTACAGAAAGTCGGATTTTCTTTGAAGACTTTTTCTGTTATGACTACATATTCCGTCTCCTTACCTTTTTTCTTTCCTTTACAGAATACCATATTGCCTCCGTCAACGACGAGCGGAATGTCCACAATCTCGTATTCTTGTGCAAACGGACAATTTTTAATAACTTTGTCAACATCCGTAATGTACTTCTTCTGGTCTTGAAGATAATCAGGATTATAAACAAACTTAACGAATACATACTCATTCATCTGTATTGGCATAAAATCTCTTACCCAATAGTCTTTTGTATGCGTGAGATGCCCGTAACCTTTATGATACGACCATAAAATATCAGCAAGTTCCGAATACATTTTCGGATAATGTCTCTCTAACAAACTGGAGAAGATAACCTTGCTCTTTTCGTTTTCTGTTATTACCATATTACATTTTTTTATACATTAAACATGGCGATTCGTCGACTAATCACGCT
>JAEEGL011239472.1_pt1 | contig 10830 bp, 7 predicted proteins | sample 9134231 | NCBI WGS metagenome assembly JAEEGL01 (sample SAMN16246548, study PRJNA631951) | gut metagenome | biome: gut microbiome; feature: rumen; material: fiber-attached | host: Bos | place: Iran: Karaj | collected 2018-10
CATGATATCAAATTTAGATGATTTATTAAATGATTTTTCTCCTTTGGAAGAAAAAGAAGAATCAAAAATTGAAAATGAAGGGGGTGGTGAATTAACTAATATAGAGGGTGACAATATACAGCCTTTATCTACTCCTTTACCTATAGAAAAAGAAGATGAAAAAAATGAAAAGGAAGAAGAAGAAAAAAATATATCTGATAATAATTCTGAAAAAGAAGAAGAAGAGGAAGAAGAAGAAGAAGGTTTTGATGATGATAAAATTAAACTTGAAAGAAAAAAAACTACTAAAGATGAAGAAAAAGAAGAAATTATAAAAAATATTGATGAAAATAAAAATAAATTAAAAGAGTATATGGGAGAAAATAATTTTAATAATTTTGATGAATTATTAACAAAAGTAAATTCAAATAAAAATATTAATAATGATGATTATAAAGTTCTTGAAGAATTTGTTGAGAAAAGTGTTCCTTCTGATAAAAAAGAAGAAGTTTATCAATTCTTTTTCTTTTTAATTTCAAATGTTATTAGATTAAATAATTTTAATTAAAGCAATTAAAAATTTTATTTTACATTCAAAATATAATAACTAAAACTTTTAAGAAAAAATGAATTTAATTAATATTATTAAATTAAATAAAATATAATAGATGGTTCTAAATGACTTTAAATTTATTTAAAATATTAATACATTTATATTTAAAAAATTTAACTCTAAAAATTTATATGTCAAATAGAATTGAAACTGACGGTAATATTATTCAAAATCATCATCAACAAATATTAAAAAGAAATATATTATTTCCAAATAAATATAATACTCCATTAAAATCACAAATAACTCAACCAAAAGTAATAAAAAAAATAGATGTTAAATTAATTCATTTACCTAATATAAATCAAAAATCAAGAGATATTACTCCATATTTTAATCATAATAATAAAATTATTAGAATAAAAAGAAAACTTTTTGAAGAAGAAAATATAAATAATAATAATAGTAATGGAGAGTTAATGTTAACAGGGATAAATCATAAAGGAAACAAAAATAATTATGTAAATAAAGTTAGAAATAAAAATTCATTTATTGAAAGGGAAATAAAAAAACATTTAGATTCTATTGAAGATAAAAGAGGAAGAAAATATAAAAATAGACAATTTGGATTATCAGAATTATTTATGGATGAAATCCATCATTTAGGAAGTCATGGTAGTATATCAGAAAGAAAAATAGTTAAATCTCCAAATTTAAATGAATTATTTTTGAATAAAATTCCAAGGAAAAAACCAAAAAATTTAAAAAAAATTAGAGAAGAAAGATTTAAAGTTCCTAATGAAAATACGGAAAAGATGTTACATTGTTTTATGGATTATCAAATGGAAAATAATTTAACTGATATAAATCAATCTGAAGGAAGATTACAATGTATTGAAGGTAGAATTAATAATATTTTTGAAAATATAAGAGAAGATACAGAAAAAAGATATCAAGAATTATTTAATAGTGATAAAATTGAATTTAATTAATTGAATTAAGATATTAATATATTGAAAATAATTTTTTTACAATTTTTAAATTTATATTATTATTTTTTTAATCAATATTTTTAATATATATATATTAAAGTTTGATTTATATCACAAATTTCCATGTTTTTATTTTTGTCAAAATATGTCAACAAATAAAATTATAGAAATTGTCATAATTATATTATAAGTTACCTACAAAAAATTATTATTAATTAATTTTAAAATTAATCATAAAAATTAATATTCTTAACATTTAACATTTTTTTACAAAAATCATTTTCACTATCATTTAGATTAAAATAATTATTAAATTTTTTAAAAAAACCAAATCTTAACAAAATATTATCAATCAAATTCTTCAAATTTTCAGAAATTTCGATATTATCATTACAATTATTATTATTATTGAAGAATCTTGATTGATCTTTAGACTTAAACAAAGAAAAATTATTACAAACATAATTTTTATTACTAGTTGCACTAGTATCTAAACTATTATTACTTAAATTACTACTTTCACTTGACTCTGAACTTTTTCTTTTAGGTAATATCATATTATTACATCTATCATTATTTATATTTAAACAAGAATATTTAATATCATTATTAATATTCTTATAATAATTATTATTATTTTCCTTAATTATTTTTTTCGCTAATTTAATATGTTCAGAATATCTAAATTTAGAATTAACACCAAGATAATCATTTTCATTTGCTAATTGATGAATAAACATACATTTTTCTTTATTAAAGCATTCTAAATTATTTAAAAAGTGAATACAGTATTTACTAGTTCCAAAAAATGCTCTTACTAAATTTTCTCCAATTACAATTGAATCAAAATTTAATATTGCATTTGCAGCTTCTTTATTATTTGAAAATGTTATATATGCTGAATTTTGTGATTTTTTGGTTATTTCATCTTCTTTTGTTACTATCACTATTTTTAATATTTTACCATATTTACCAAAATATTCTTTCGATGATAATAATTCTTTGTTTAATAAAAAATCAGGAAAATTTTGAAAGTGAACTAAATTTTTTTGAATTATTCGATGTTTTGATAAGGTTTTGGTTTCCTCTGGAGTGAAAAAATGCTTTTGGGGATTTACATTTGGAGTAAAGAAAATTGGAGTTGACATTTTTTTTATTTTTTTAAATTTTTGAAAAGTGTTAAGGATTTATTTTTTTAATGAAGTTAAATTAAAATTATGATATAATATAAATATAATATTTAAGGATTGTATTTGATATTATTTACATTCTTTATGTTTATTTCTATGTATCTGCTTATTTTTAATAAAATAATTATAATATTCATTTGTTATTTATTTTCTAAAAAGTATTGAAACTTCAATTCTTTTAATTAAAGAAATATAAAATTAAAATTTTTGAGCATTGTTTTGATTTAAAAAAAATAACTAATATAAATCAATTAAAATATTTATAAAGAAAATAAATTTCAAACCAATAAAATAAATATATTAAAACTTTAAATTATAAATATTTTCTTAAAATATCAATTAATCTAAATTTTTACTCTTTAAAAAATAAATTAATTAGTCATAATATCAATTGAAAATAAGGCTAAATCTTTAACTAAAGCTCTAAATTCTTCTTTAGATATTTTTCCATCTGAATTGGTATCTAATCTTTTAAGTTCTTTGTCAATATCATCTTTTGAGGGTGGAGGAATATTTAAAGAAAGATGTATACTTTTTAAAAGAATTGCTAATTCATTTTTTTCTATAAATCCACTGTTATCCAAATCTGCATCACCAAATGATTTGTCTACCATTGGCCCAAATATTTTTTCATCTAATATTTGCTTCCTTAATTCTTTTTTCTTTTGTGGATCCATATTTTTTTATAAAAAACGCTTTTAAATTTATTAAATATTTAAAATATTTTTTATTGTTTAAAATAAATAAACTATTGTTTGAATTGGAAAACTTGTAATATAATAAATCCAAACGAATTAAAATTAAATTTTATATATTTTTAATTTAACAGAATTATTTAAATTCCGAATTGCAATCATAGGGTAATAAATATAATTGGAATCAAAATTAAAATCATATTTTTTAACATCATCCATAAAAATTTCACAAAAATAAGTATTTAAATTAACTAAAAAACTAATTTTTTTATTTTTAATTAAATTTATTTCGCTTGCTTTTTTATTATTTAAAAATATTCCATAATTTGAAATACAATAAGCTTTTTTTGATCTTAACCAATCACTTTTTCCAGTCTCATCATCTCCAAATCCTACATCAAAATCTCCATTATTATAATTAATAAAATAATCTAATTTATATTTATTTCCTTTTTTTAATGGATTATTTCCTCTACAAACTGTTATTGTTCCATCTCCAGATATTTTTGTTACTTTAGAATTGTTTTCTTCAAGTTTATAATAAAAATCATATAAGTTATAAGTTGTTTTTGACCATTCAAAAGCTTCTTCTTTGGAATTATTTAAATTTAAATCTTTTAAATTCAATAATATTAAACTTTTTGTTATTTCAAGTTGATTCGTCAAATTATTTTCAAAAGATTTGAAAATTTCTAATAAATTTTCTTTTCCTTTTTGTACTGAGTCATTTTTATTTTTACATAAATTTAATAATTCATTTTCTATTTTATAAAAATCTTCTTGATTTTTTGGAGGATAAGAGCCTATGATTATTTCAATTTGGTTTTCCTTTTTTAATTTAGTTTTTTCTTCAAGAGATTTTAAAACATTTATATAATAATTTTCTATTTGATTATTTATTATTATTTTAAAATCATCTATTATTTTTCTAATTTTTGTCTTAAAATCTTCAATTTGTTTTCCATATTGGTTATTTTGAAATTCTTTGTAGTTTTTTTGAACAATTTCTTCAATTTCTTTAGATTTAATTCCAATATGTCCCCCATGATAATCAAACATACAATCTACACACATTAATTTATTTTTTCTTTCACATTTCAAATCTTGACAAAGTCCAACAATAGGATTATTTTCATGATTTAATTCTATGCACTTAATAGAATTTAATTTAAAATCAAAAGAATTTGATAAAGGAGGAGCACTCATTTTAATAATTATATATAAATAAAAAATAAAGGTTTTTTGAATATTTTTGTTTAATTTATTAATTCAATTTAATAAATTATTAAATGAATGCTGGAAATTGGTCATCATTGTTTGGGATAATTATTTAAAAATAGAATAATTAAGTTCAGGAATATATTCTAATATATAAAAATCAAAAAAAATTAAAACTCAAGAATATATTGTCATTAAAGAAATTAATAAAAATAATATTTTCCCTAGACAATTATTTAAATAAATTAAAAGAGTTTAAACATAATAAAATTATAAATTAAAAGAAATATATAACTAATCACATTTTGATTTTCTTTTTCATAAATATCAAAGATTATTTAAAATATAGAGGAGACAACTTTCATTAATAAAAAGATTAATAAAAATAAAATAAAAATATGAGTGAAAAGAGAAAAAATGTGATTATATAAATATTAAATTTTCAAACAAATTTATATCTTTGGAAATATTAATAAAGTATCAATTAAGATTAATATTTATAATTTAGAAAATTATTAACAATCCAGATGATTTAATATCAAAAAAAGATGTTTAAGTTAGGCTCCTGAATTATCGAAAAAAGGACTATTTAAAAATAAAAGTAAAAAAAAATTTGGAGTTTAGGAATGATTCTATATTATATGCTATTAAAAAATTCCTTATGAAGGATAATCAAACATAATTATATGAAAATATAATTAAAAATAACATAATTAAATGAGTTATAAATGTATTGAATGTAAAAAGAATCTTTTTGAAAATATTGAAAATATCACCCTTTTCACTCCTAATCAATTATTTCATTTGATTTAAATGGGTTAAATTATTTAAAATATATGCCTATAGAAATTTCTTTCAACAAATTCGAAAGAATATTATAAATTAATTTACTCATAAGATAAGTGAAATGTTTCAATTATGTCAATTATGTTTTTTTAACTTCTTTTGATTTATCTACTTTTAAAACCAATAATGTTACAAATAAAAGAAGAATGTTAAATAAATGTTCTAATAGACTTTTAAATATTCTTAATTTTAATATGATTAATATAAGAAAAATGAATTCATTGTTTAATGAATGTTTTTCAAACCCAATTGAATATATTTAATGTTAACACAACTAATGGATTGATATGGTTTATATATTCTATGAATTTAATAGTTAAATATAGAATTTCATCATCTTGAAATGACTTATAATGATTTAAATATATATGAATCCTGTAAAATAATATTAGGTGTTTGTTCCCTAAAACAATTAATACCAAAAAAATAATTAATTTATTTAATACATTTATAATTTTCAAATAAAACTTTTAAAAGTGAATGAATAATCATAAAAATTTCATAATATAATAACTAAAATAATATATTTATTTTTAAATTAATCCAGATTAAAATTATTTATTTTTAATGTAAAAATCAATTAAATAATGAAAGGAAAAATAAATTTCAAAAATAAAAATGTAAATTCAAATTCTATTATATTCAATAGTCAAGCAGAAAAAAAATTTATAACTGTGAATAATGAAACAACAAATACTCAAAATTTTTCAAAAGATTTAACAGAAAATTTAAAGGATTCATCTTTGAATTTACATTCCTTAAATAATAAAAAATTATATTCGATTATAAATCCAACTTGTAAATTTTGTTATGAAAAAGAAAAAAAAAATGATCCTTTAATAATTCCTTGCAAATGTGAAGGAACAATAAAATATGTTCATCAATCTTGTATAAAAAAATGGATTAAAAATTCAAATCCAGATTTATTTTCACACAATTTACATTGTGAAATATGTAAATCAAAGTTTTTAATTAAAATAGAAAATGGAATATATTTAAACAAAAAAAAGTTGGTTAAAGGAATTTTAGTTTTAATAATAATATTCATTGCTTTTATAGGACTTTTTTTTGCTACATATTATATTTTATTATCTTGTAATTTAATAAATAATATTCCAAAGAAAAAACTAATTCAAAGTTTTATTGTTTTTTTCATAATATTATTGCTCTTTTCAATTTATCCTTTATATCATTTTCTTCAAAGAAATTGTTATACACAAAAAAAATTAGATTTTGAAGTATTATCAATTAAACCAAATAATTCTTTTGTAAAATTATCTATAAATAATGAAAAAAAAAAATTTGATACAAACATTATTAAAACAAAAAATGCAATTTTATTGAATAATTTTATAAATCATGGTTTCAGTGTGATAGAAAATCAATTTAAAATTCATAAATCTCGCTCTATTCAAAGAAATATTAATAATAATATTCATAATAATAATAATAATAATAATAACATGTAATTATTCAAATTTAAATTTAAAATTGTTTATGAAAGAAAATAATTATTTTCTTTAACAATTAAGTAAATAAATTTATAAATATTTCATATTTTAAATTATTTAATTAAATTTTCCTCTTCCTCTTTTATTATTTCCTCTTCCTCTATTATTATTATGAAAGTCACTTCTTTTTTTTCCTAATAAATTATTTTTATTATCAATTTTTTCTTTTTCAATATTATCTAATAAATCTTCTTCAAAATTAATTGAAGAAATACTATTGCCTCTAATATATATTTCTTCAGCTTGAAAAAAGTTTTTTCCTGTTTTATCACTATATGTAATATTTTTAATTTTTAAGTTCATGAAATTATCAATATTTTCTAAAATTCCATTAATATTATCTCCATTTTTTATTTGAACTGATATTTTTCTGTTTTTAGAATTTTTTAATAATTGAACAGGTAACATTTTATATTAATAAAATATTTATTTAAATAATTGATTAATTAACATTAAAAATATGACTAATAATAGAATTGAAGAAAATTTCCTTGAGAAGATTAAATATACCTTTTTAGAATATTTTTATATTTTTGGAATAAATTCAGAAATTATTTTTTCAAATATTTTATATAATCAAAATACAATTGAAGAAAAAAATAAACAAATTAAACCAGTTTTAATAAGTAAATTTCCACCATTTAATAAATCAACAAATATAAATGAAAATATAATTTTACAAAATTGTTTTTCAGATTTTAATTTAATTGAATATATTTGTCCAAAAAATGAAATATTTCATTTTTCTTTAAATAATAATTTAGAAAATAATGAAAAAATATATTTTACTTGTTTACTTTTCTATGAACCTTTATCTTTATATTATGAATGTAAGAAATATCATAATTCATTAAATAATTCTAATTTAAAAAATGAAGAAAATATGTTAAAAGGAAACTCATTAAACTCAATATTTATTCCAAAAATAATATGTTTAAGTTCATTATACCCTTTCCCAGAAGAAAAATCAAAAATTTTAAAAGGGTTATTAAGATATGTTTGTTCTGATAATATTACATTTCCAATAGAAAAAATTATTGAAAATTTAATGTTAGAAATACCTCTTCCTCCAAAAGGTTTATATAAAATAAAATATAAAAACAATATTCTTTTTCAAGATGATATTATTTTTAAATTAAATCCTTTAAATAATCTCCAAGTTCATAGTTATAAAATGCAATATATATTTTCTTTTTCTTTAGGTTCAATTATTGAAATAATAAAATATATCATTTTAGAAATTCCTATTTTATTTTTTTGTAGAAAAAAAGAAAAATTAACAAATGTTGTTCATACTTTCCTTTCTTTAATATATCCTTTGAAATATCAATATTTTTGTATTTCAATTTTACCAAAAATTAATTATTCATTAATCGAAAATGAAAAATGCTTTATTTTTGGAATTAATTTACAATATAATAAAAATTTTTTTTTCGAATATAATATTGACATTGGAAATAAGAAAATACTAATATGTGATATTGACTCAGGAAAAATTCATAAATTATTTTCAAAGGCAAATTTATATCAAAAATTTATTTTAAATGATATTAAAATTAATAAAAAAAACACAATAACGAATAAAGAAAATAATGATATAAATGTGATAAAGGTGCAATTACCTTCTCAGGAGACAAATAAATTAAAAAGTAGATTAGAAGAGTTATTAAAAAATAATAAGTTAAAAATTAATCCTAATAGTGATGAGTATAATGAGAATATTTGTTTTGAAATATCTGATTTTTTTTTTTTTTATTTTGTTTCAATATTAAGATTTTATAACGATTATTTATTTAATGATGAAAAAGAAATAAAAGAAATTTGTTTGAAAATTAAAAAAAATAAATATAATTTAAGTGATATATGGAAAGATAAAGAATTTTTTGATAAATGTAAAAACGAAGAAAAAGATTTTTATGAGTTATTATTTGAAACAAAAATTTTTCAAAATTTAATTATTAGAAAATATTATCATAATGAACAAGAAGAAAATTTAAATTTTTTATTATTCGATGAAGTAATTGTATTAAAAAAAAATAAAAAATCAAAATCTTCAAAGAAAAAAAAAACTGGATTTTTAGATTTAAATAATTTTTATTATAAACAAACATATGAAGCACCAATGATAAATAATTTTTCAAATGAAGAAAGAAAATATATAACAAAAAATATCTTAAATTTATCAAAATATTATCAAACATTTAATCATAAAACAAAAATCTTTAATTATTTCGTTTTTCCTAAATTAATATATGATAATTTTTTTTTTGATCAAATTTATTTTAATAATAATCTTAATTTTCCTCCTTCAAATATTAGAGATGAATATATTTCTACAATTAAAGAAATAAATCAGTATATATCAATTAAATCAATTTATAAAGGTGAATTAATAAATATATTTAATTATGATATTTCTCAAATTTGTTTTGAGAAAGAAATTTTTAATTATATTATTTTAACATGGTTAAATTTTTTTAGTATGACTTTTTATTATTGCAGAAATGAAGAAAAATATTATAGATTTTATGAAATGATAGAAATTATAAACAAAACATTAATTTATTATGATAATTTCACTATTTCATATTTATTTAATTCAATTTTTGAATATGGAAATGAGTATATGACCCTTAAATTATATGAAAATATAAAAAATAAAAATTATACTCATTTCTCTTATTTAATTAATAAATTAGAAGAAAAAAATATAAATGTTCCTTCTCAAAAAGAAGTTTCTTTTATTAACCCTGATTTAGGAATAAAAGTTTTTAAACATAATGAAAAACTACAAATTGATGAATTTAAAAAAGAAGATAAGATTAAAAAAAGAATTTTAGATTCTGAAAATAAAAAAAATGAAGGGGAAATTGTTTTTGATAAAAATATTATTTGTGAAAAATGTAAGAGCAAAATAGATATAATTGTTTTTACTTTAAGTTATATTCAAAACAATAAGAAAAATTATATTTTTAATTGTATTAATTGTAAACAAGAAATTAATCCTACAATTAAAGTGAAATATAATAATAAAATTGAAACTTTTAATTTATGTTCTCCATGGTATTTATATAATTTTTATTCTGTTAAATTAATAAAAGAAAATGGTCTTAAACTTGATTTAAAAAAATTTAGAAATGAAAATAAAAATATTTTTTGGAATTGTATTTGGTACTTTGGAATCAATGCTTTAAGTTTTAGTATCTTTTTAGAGTATGAAGATAAAATAAATCATGAAAATAATAAAAATGAAATTCCTTCTTTTTGTGAATTAAAAATTGATAATAAAGTTATAGATATTAATTATTCAAAATGATATTATATGTTCCATATATAATAATGATATTTCTTTTATTAAATAAAACAAATATATTTTTCAAAAATATTTATCAAAATTCTATTTTATTTATTAAGTTAATAAGGATATCAAAAATAAAAATTCAAAAAAAGGCTCAAATCTTTTTATTTTTGAAGTTTAATTATTTTTAATATTTATCTTATAAAAAAGAAAATTTATTTATTCATTTAATTTAATAATATAATAATCCCAATATATAAAGTAATTTAATATTTTTTTACTTATCAAAATACTAGTTTTTTATTATTAAAACCATTAATTGATTTAACACAACTAATAGTTTTCCTTTATTAAGTTTCAATCCATTATTTTTTCTTTTATATTTTCTTTCATGATTTAAATTTATTATTACATTAAAATATAAATAAATATTTCAAAATTTTATTTCATTTCATCTAAAAATATAATTTTTATGTGTCCAAAAAAAATTTGAATATACTTATGAATGATTATTTTTAAATTCAATGATAAAAACAACAATAATTATA
>JAEEGL012742443.1_pt1 | contig 10830 bp, 12 predicted proteins | sample 9134231 | NCBI WGS metagenome assembly JAEEGL01 (sample SAMN16246548, study PRJNA631951) | gut metagenome | biome: gut microbiome; feature: rumen; material: fiber-attached | host: Bos | place: Iran: Karaj | collected 2018-10
ATTATGATGAGAAAATATTCCATAGGGCCTTATTTCTTTGCGATTTTGTTGAACAATACCATAAGGTAGCCGAGCACCAGGAAGGCACCGGGAGCCATCACAAAAGCGAGGGCGCCGTCACCGGGCATGAACTTCCATCCGAACACCGCACCGCTGCCGAGAATCTCGCGGACGATACCTATCACGGTGAGCGACAGTGTGAAACCGAGTCCGATGCCGATTCCGTCCAGGGCCGAATCCAGCACTCCGTTCTTGCTTGCGAATGCCTCCGCACGGCCGAGGATGACGCAGTTCACCACGATGAGCGGGATGAACAGTCCGAGTGTCTTGTAAACGTCCGGCGTGTAGGCCTTCATAAGCAGTTCGAGAAGTGTAACGAATGTTGCAATGACCACGATGTACGCGGGGATGTGCACCTTGTCCGGCACGATCGGCGCTATCAGGGAAATGACGATATTGCTGAGGATGAGCACGAACATTGTCGCAAGTCCCATCTCCAGGCCGTTCATTGCCGAGGTCGTTGTGGCCAGCGTAGGGCACATACCCAGCACCAGCACGAAAGTCGGGTTCTCCTTGAAGAAACCTTTTGTTATAAGGGAGAGTTTGTTTGCCATAGCCTATTCCTCCTTATTGTCTGATGATAAAGCGCTCACAAGATCGACTGCCTGTTTGACCGCCTTTGTGTAAGCGCGGGAAGTGATCGTGGAAGCTGTGATGGCATCCACGTCACCACCGTCCTTCTTCACGGCAAAACTGCCTTTGTAGCCCTTCCACTGAGTGCGGAAGGCCGATTCCTCCTCCGTGCACTTTGCACCGAGACCGGGGGTCTCCAGATGCGCAAGCACCGAAGTATTGTAAACCGTTCCGTCCGGAAGCACACCTACCATGATGGTGAGGGGGCCGCCGAAACCTACGACAGTGGATTTCACCGCGTAAGCGATCACCGTGCTGTCAGCGCTCTGGATGTAGTATTCCAGTTCGTCCTTGCTCTGCACTTCCGAAATCTGCGCATCCGCAGGCTCCGAAGGGAGCACCTTTGCGATAGCAGCCTTCGCTTCCGCTTCAGCCGCGGCCTTGATGGGCTCTTCCGTGAGCACATAAACTCCTCCGAGCACGGCCGCACATACGAGGCACACGCCGAAGAGGCATGCCACCATATTCACGAGATTACTTTTTGCCGCCATAACTACTTCCTCCCGAATTTACGCTGATGGAACGCCCTGTCGATGAGCGGCACAGCCATATTCATCAAAAGAATAGCGAAGGACATGCCTTCCGGATAAGAGCCGAAATAACGGATCATCATCACGATGAAGCCGATTCCGACACCGAAGATCACGCCGCCCCAGTTGCTCATGGGAGAAGTGACATAGTCGGTTGCCATGAAGCAGGCGCCGAGGATCACACCGCCGGTAAGCAGGTTGAAGAGCGGCCCCGTGTAAGCGGCGGGATCCGCCAGATGGAAGAGTCCTGCCACGATTGCAACGGTAGCGAATATGCTGAGGGTAATCCAGGGCTTGATGACACGCCTGACAAGCAGATAAATCCAGCCTGCAAGCAGTGCCAGGGCCGATATTTCACCGGCAGAGCCTCCGATATTATGGAAGAGGGTCTGCAGATTCACAAGCTTGTCGGCAGCGGCGGGACCGAGGATATTCACCTGACCGAGCAGGGTTGCACCGGAGAATGCATCCACATTGGAGATGAAGCCCGCGGGCACCGTCCAGTCCGTCATTGCGGCGGGGAAACTCAGCAGCAGGAACACGCGTCCGGTGATTGCCGGATTGAAGATGTTCTGTCCGAGGCCGCCGAAGCTCATCTTGGCTACGCCGATGGCGACTGCCGCGCCTATCACCACGATCCACCAGGGGGTGGTGGGAGGCAGGTTCATGGCCAGCAGCATACCCGTAACCACTGCGGAAAGGTCTCCGATGGTGGAAGGGGTCTTGAGCATCCACTTGGTCACCGCCCATTCAAGAATAAGGCAGCTGAAGATGCTTACGGCCATGATAAGGATCTCGCTCCATCCGTAATAGAGGAAAGAGACGATCACAGCCGGGCAAAGTGCTATAATCACATCCAGCATCAGCTTTTTGGTGCTGACCGGAGCGTGGATGTGAGGGTTTGGAGAAACTATATAATTTGCCATAATCATCACTGTTTTGAATCCGACTGTTTTGCTGCTTCAGCCGCCGCCTTAGCCGCTTCTGCAGCAGCTTTGGCCGCTGCAGCCCTTGCGCGGAGGATTCCCATGACCGTGCCCTTCGCCATGCGGACATTGTCCAGCAGAGGGATGTTTGCAGGGCAGCTGTAGAGGCAGCATCCGCACTCGATGCAATCCTGTGCCGCATTCGCTTCGAGTCCCTCGTTGTCTCCCATCTTGTAGAGACGGTTCAACAGGAAGGGTTCGAGTCCCATAGGGCAGGCCTGGGCGCAGCGTCCGCAGCGGATGCAGGCGCCCTGTTCACCGCGCTTGGTGGCATCGTAACTGAGATAGAGGATGGATGAAGATCCTTTAACCGTGGTGGCGTCCAGGTTGGCGATCGCCCTTCCCATCATCGGGCCTCCGCTGATGAGCTTGGCCGCGCCTTCGGGAATGCCGCCTGCATATTCAGCAATGAAGCTGAGGGGAACGCCGATACGGAAGAGATAGTTGTGCATCTTTTCCTCGGGAAGGCAGTTGCCGGTGATAGTGAGGGTGTTGGTAATCAGTGGTTTGTTCTTCTGCACCGCCTCATACACCGCAAGCGAAGTGGCCACATTCTGCACCACCGCACCTACGCTGATCGGCAGGCCGCCGCTTCCCACTTCGCGTCCCATAACCGCCGCAATGAGCTGCTTTTCTCCGCCCTGCGGATATTTCTTCTTGAGAGGCTGCACCTCTATTCCGGGGTATCCGAGTTCGCCCAGCGCCTCGCTCACCGCCTTGATGGCCTCGGGCTTGTTCTCCTCGATGCCGATCACGGTGCGGCAGCCGCCGAGCACCTTCTGCATGATTGCGGCACCGACGATGATTTCCTTGGTGCGCTCGAGAAGGATGCGGTAGTCGCTCGTCAGATAGGGTTCGCACTCGGCGCCGTTCAGGATGAGGCATTCAGCCACACTGCCGGGGGCCGGATTGAGTTTCACGTGAGTGGGGAAGGTCGCTCCGCCGAGTCCCACCACGCCGCAGTCCTGGATCTTTGCCAGGATGGCTGCACGGTCTTCGGGAATTTCGGTCACGAGAGTGTCGCTGAGGTCGATTCCCTCCGCCCATTCGTCGCCTTCCACCGCAATCTCGATGTGAGTCATCGGCTTGCCGGCCAGGTCCGCGCGGGGAGCTATGCCCTTCACGGTTCCGGAAACGGGAGAATGCACCCATGCGGAGATGAATCCGCCGGGTTCTGCGATCTTCTGTCCCACCTTCACCTTGTCGCCCACTGCCACTATCGGCTTTGCCGGTGCGCCAAGGTGCTGTGCCATAGACACATATACAATCTGCGGAAGAGGCAGGACCTCGATGGCGCGTTCGCGCGCCAGTTTGGCATCGTCCGGATGGACACCGCCTATCTTGAATGTAATCTTACTCATTGCTGACCTCCTTTTCCTTAGCGGCTGCATTTCGCTTGGCGATACGCTCCTTGATGCCGGCCTTGTCCAGTTCCTTGGGGAAATTCACCCCGTGGATGGCGCCGGTGGGGCACATCGCCTCGCACTCGCGGCAAAGTTTGCACTTGCTGAAGTCGATGTATGCGATATTGTTTTCCAGGGTGATCGCATCGTGGGTGCAGGTCTTCACGCAGATGCCGCATCCGATGCAGGCATTCGCGCAGGCCTTCCTTGCCACAGGACCCTTGTCCATATTGCGGCAGGCCACGTACTCACGCATTCCGCGGGGGCCTTTCGCCCTGAGTTCGATAAGCATCTTGGGGCAGGCTTTCACGCAGGCTCCGCAGGCGGTGCACTTGCTCTCGTCCACCACGGGCAGGCCGGTGGCCTCATCCATCGAAAGTGCTCCGAACTGGCAGGCAGCCACGCAGTCGCCGCATCCGAGGCAACCGAATGAGCAGCCGGTGTCGCCGCTATAGAGCGTCGCCTTTACCTTGCAACTCCTGACTCCGTCATAAACATTGGTTTTGGGGCGCACGGCGCAGCTTCCGTTACAGCGCAGCACGGCTACCTGGGGAGCTTTTTCCTCGATAGTGTAGCCAAGTATCGCGGCAACTTTCTTCATCACCTCATTCCCGCCTACGGGGCAGAAATGTGCGTCGAGATTGGCTGCCTTCACGGCTGAATCCGCAAAAGCGCGACAGCCCGCAAAACCGCATCCTCCGCAGTTGGCTCCCGGCATCACCTTCTCCACCTCGTCGATACGGGGATCTTCCTCAACCTTGAACTTTTTGGCCACAAGGAAGAGGATGAGGGCAAGAAGGAATCCGAGCCCTGCGAGGATGGCAACAGTACTGATAATTGTTGATGTCATCTCTCTTTTATATAAAAGGAATATTCATTTCTGAGTTTGTCCCTGAAAAGCCAGAGGACAAGATAATACAGGCCGGCTGCAGCTATTCCAAGCAGACCTGCATAAAGTTCACCCACAGCGGAGTAAGTTCCGAGCAACACGGCCAGAAGGACTGCAAGCGGCAGCAGATATGCCAGCCACACGGCCTTGAAACCCATGCTTCGCTTCAGGATCACATCCACTTCCTGGCCGACATACCAGTTGCCGAAAGTGAACGGGACCTCGACCGCTTTCCTGACAGCTTCGCCAAGCCCGCAGAAGGCTGCGGAGTGGCAGGAACTGCAGGCCGAAGACGAAACAATCTCCACGGTTATTGTTTCCGGGGAGATTTCTACGATTTTGCCGATATGAGAAACTGAGTCTTTTGCCATTTACATCTCAAATTCCGCCGCGTTGTTCATTGCCGAATCCACAGGACGTCCGGCGATGGAAGAAAGGGCATCGCCCGGCTCCACGAATTTCACCTGTTCGCTCTTGAAGAGCATATCGATATCCGCAACTTCACCGTTCCTGTGCTTCGCGATAATGATCTGGGTCTTTTCCTTGTCGCCTGGCTCCGGAGACATTCCGAGAGCATCGGGACGATGGATGAAGATAACCATATCCGCATCCTGCTCGATGGAACCGGATTCGCGGAGGTCGCTCAACTGGGGTTTTCCCTGACCGCCCACGCGCTGCACCGAGTTTCGGGACAGCTGGGAAAGTGCGATGATAGGAATTCCGAGTTCCTTAGCGGTCGCCTTGAGCATCCTGGAGATAGCCGCCACTTCCTGTTCACGAAGGCCGCGCAGTTCGGGAGGACCCTGCATGAGCTGCAGATAGTCCACCACGATGAGCCGCACGCCCTTGTTGGACCAGAGGCTCTTTGCCTTTGTGCGGAATTCCATGATGGGAAGGCTGGGGGTATCGTCGATGTAGATAGGAGCCTTTTCGAGGTCCCTGGTCTTGTACTCGAGCTGCTGCCATTCGAAATCTTCCATCTTGAGGGCACCCTTGATCTTGTCGGCCGCAAGGCCGGTCTCGGTGGTCACGAGACGCTTTGCAAGTTCCAGGCAGGACATTTCCAGTGAGAAAATGGCCACGGGAACGTGATGGTCGACAGCCGCGTTGCGGGCGATGTTCAGAGCAAAAGCCGTTTTACCGATGGAAGGACGGGCCGCCAGGATGATAAGGTTCGAAGGCTGCCATCCGAGGGTGATGCGGTCAATGCTCGGATATCCCGAAGGCACTCCGCTGTAACCGGTTACGGTCTGGCGCTCTTCGATATCGTCCCTCACCTCCAGCATAATGTCGCCGATGCTGCGGACTTCCTTGCGTACATTGCTTTCCGAAGCTTCGAAAATGCGGTTCTGCGCTCCGTCCACAAGGTCGTCCACCTTAATGCTGTCGTCGAATGCATCTTTCAGGATGCCATAGGAGGCGGATATCAGGTCCCTCTGGATCTTCTTCTGACGAAGGATCTTGATGTAATATTCGCTGTGTGCCGCCGAGCCCACATTCTCAGTGAGATTGGCAAGCACCACTGCGCCGCCTACGTTCTCGAGGTTGCCGTTGGATTTGAGTTTACCCGTGACGGTGACTATGTCCGCGGGGGAATAATCTTTTGTCACAAGTTCGCGGATGGCCTCGAAGATCATCCTGTTGCGGGGATCGTAGAAACAGCCGGGGTCGAGTTCCTCGATGAGGTTTTCCGCGTTGTCCGGATCCAGCAGCAGCGCACCGAGAATCGCCTCCTCGGCCTCGGGTGCCTGGGGCGGCTTGTTCCCTATCTCCAGGCTCAGGCTTTCAACTTCGTTCTGGCCGCGCCTGTTACTACGCTTTTCAAACTGCTTCCGGTCCGGCATAGCTTAGTCTTTGTTTACGATGATACGGCCGCAGTGTTCGCAGATGACGAGCTTCTTTCCGGAAGCGACATCCACGAGCCTCTGGGGAGTGATGGTGTTGAAGCAACCGCCGCAAGCGTCCTCGTGATATACGGGAACAACTGCGAGATGGTTATGAACGCTTGCACGGATGCGCTCATAGGCGCTGATGGTGCGTTCGTCGAGTTTGGCGGCGAAGGCTTCACGCTTCTCCTGCAGGACTTTCTCTTCCTCTGCGGTGCTGGTGACGATTTCGTCGAGCTCCTGCTTCTTGGCCTGGAGGTCTTCCTCACGGATGAGAAGGCGGTCCTTCACGGACTCGATGTCTTCTTCCCTTTCATGGATGCGGGCGGTGGCCTCGTCGATATGCTTCATTGCAATCTGGCGGAGATAGCCGGTGTTCTCGATTTCCTTGTTGATGGAATCGTATTCACGGCTGTTCTTGATGCCTTCCAGCTGGCTGCGGAACTTTTCAATCTCGGCGTCGGTCTCTACGATCTGGCGCTTGTTTTCCTCAATGATAGTCTTTTCAACTGCAATCGCTTCCTGAAGACGCTCGATGCGGGCCTTGAATGCCTCAACCTCCTGCTCGAGGGCAGCCACTTCCGCGGGAAGTTCGCCACGGAGCTGGACGAGACGGTCGATTTCAATATCGGCCTTCTGGAGATTGTAGAGAGTGGAAAGCTTTTCTTCCACGCTGACGCCGGAATCGGCAAATGTCTTGGACAGGGAAACGAAAGTTTCGCGCTGATCTATGGGAGCAGCGACTTTCTTAACCTTGGTAGTTTTTGTTGTTGCCATATCTTGTTGTATGATTTACAGTTTGTAACGGACCGGACAAGCGGTCTTTATATCTTCTGATATAAGGACTGCAAAGTTAGGAAAATATTTCGTTAATACGCCATAGAAAATATCCACAATCCCAACTTCCGTTTCAAAATGCCCCGCATCCGCTATTGTAATGCCCTCAGGGGCAAAAAAATGATGATATGAAATATCTCCGCAGACATACAGCTGCGCACCGGCTTTCAACGCCTTGTCCACAAGTGAAGAACCGGACCCTCCGCAAAGGGCGATGCGGTTCACCGGACCATTCACTGGAGCCGAGTGCCTCAGTACGGGAATTCCGAAGGCGTTTTTCACCAGTGCCAGGGCATCCTGCGTGGGCAGAGCTTCCGGGAGATCACCCACGACTCCGAGACCGGTTCCGGGGGCGTCTTCGTCCAGCACGCGGACATTCTTCAGCCCGAGTTTTTCAGCCATCGCCCAACTCACTCCTCCGGGAGTCTTGTCGGCACTGGTATGGGATGCGTAAACCGCACAACCTGAGCGGATTGCTTCGATTACGGTGCGGCCGGTAACATCTCCCGGGCAAATCTGCCGGAGAGGCTCGTAAAGCAGGGGATGATGGGTGATCACCATATCGCAGCCGCGGCGTCCGGCCTCGGCTATAAGTTCCGGGGTGCAGTCCAGTGCGAGAAGCACGCCGTGCACTTCCTGCTCGGGAGAGCCGATCTGAAGTCCGGTATTGTCCCAGCTTTCCTGGATACAGGCCGGGGCGAACTCCTCGATGGCCTTGATTATATCTTTGACTTTCATAGGGTTTCGCGGATTTCAAGCAACTGGGCACGGATCTCCTTGAGGGAATCCAGAGCCTTCACTTTGCTGCTCACTTTCCTGCGGTTTTCCAGAAGCTGTTTCTGGGCACCTTCGAGCGACAGGCCCTCGCCTTTCACAAGTACGTGGATCTGTTTCAGAGTCTCTATGTCTTCCGCCGTGAACTGCCTGTTACCCTTTCCTGAGCGCGCCGGTTTGAGCACCTTGTCGAAGGTGTTGGACCAGTAGCGCACCAGGGAGATGTTCTCTCCCAGGATTTCGGCCGCCTCGCTGATGCTGTAGAACAATTTTTCCATATATCAGTCCATTGATTGTCTGGTATTTATCGACATGAAAAGCATGTTCGAATACTCGTCATGGTCCACATCGGCAAAGAAATACTGGATGGGATTGCGGAGTTCGCCGTTCAGCAGCACTTCGTAGTGGAGATGGGGTGCGAAAGCGTTGCCGCTCATTCCGGAGAATCCGAGCTGCTGCCCCTTTTTCAGCTTCTGCCCCTCCCGTACCTTGATATCGGACAGATGCAGATAGCGTGTAACATATCCCCCATCATGCTCCAGAGCCACGAATTTGCCCTCTCCCTTGAAGGAATTGGACACTTTTACAACCGTGCCGGCAGCCGTGGCATAGACCGGTGTCCCCTGGGGCACTATGATATCCAGCCCGCGATGGTAGACCTCAGCCTTGATCAGCGGATTTATCTTCCTGCCTATGGACGCACCTATCTGAGTGTATGAAATATCTTTTACAGGCATCGCCATCGGGGGCAGGGACTTGGCCGTTGCAAGATTTGGATAGATTTCATTGAAACAATTTTCCACGTCCTCCACCACCGGTGTGAGTGCTTTTATCTTGCGGCGGGCATAGGCCACCACCTTGTCGTCCGGGATGCTGTCCGCCCCGAAAAAAATGTCCAGCGAACTCATGGGGTCGATACTCGGGGCATCGGTGTGGAACACTTCCCCGTAAATGTCGCTGTCCTTTTTCTGCAGACCCGTGATCACATCTCCGAGAAGATGGGCCTTTGGACGGAGTTGGGGAAGGGTCTTTTCATACATACGGTTCTCACGCCGCAAGCGCCTCTCGGTATCGGTGCTGATGACCACGGCGACTATCGCGTACAGGACGATGAAAAGCGACATCGAGGCCAGGATGATCTTAATCCCCGTCCACAGAAACTTAAGGATCGAAAAACGGTCCTTGCGCATCCGCACGTCGCCTTTGTCGAAAGTGAAAATCTGTTTTCGCGCCATCGTCAGTTCCTCCCCTGCAGCAGTTCATTCGTGGATTTGCGGCGTGGCGTGGCTTCCGCCTTGCGTTTTTCAACCATCGCCTTGTATTCATCCACAGGCATGTCCAGATCCATGAAATGATATGGATTTATTCTGTTTTTCTTATAGATGATTTCATAGTGAAGATGCGGGCCTGTGGAAAGACCTGTGTTGCCGATAGCGCCTATCTTGTCTCCCCTGTGCACCTCGATTCCGGCCGCTACGTCTATGCTTTGCAGGTGGGCATATCTGGTTTTATAGCCAAAACCGTGGTCGATAATGATTTCGTTCCCGTAACCGGTGAACTGGAACACCGTTTTCTCCACCACGCCGTCGCCAGTCGCATAGACAGGATATCCGACAGAGGAAGCGAAGTCCATTCCCTCGTGGAATTTCACATAGCCGTAAACCGGATGATAACGGCCGCCGAAGGGGCTGGAAACGCGGAATTTGGTCTTGTCCGGGAGTATCGGAGCCACCGAAGGGATATGGGATTTCATATCTCCGGAGTTCTTGGAAATGGAATACACCTCATCCAGGGCCATGCTCTGGACATATGTCCGCTTCGTGAGCACGTCTATCCTCTTGAGCGTCTGCTTAAGCGAGGGGTCGGCTCCGAAGCGGTCCAGATATTCGTAACGGTTGAGACCGCCGAAACCAGCATTCTTGACTTCCTGAGGTATGGCGTTCAGACCGAAAATCGAACGATAGACATCGTCATCCCTTTCTTCTATGCCTTCCAGCACCTCCTGATAAAGGTCCAGCTGGCGGTTCACCACTGCCAGCTTACTCTGCCAGCGTGCGTTTTCCTTTTTGAGCAGGGCGGTCTTGGGAAGATCCAGCCCGAGCACGGAAGTGTAGAGCCAGAAGTACAGCAGAGCCAGCGCAACCACGGCCGCAATCCCCAGAACGGTGCGCACATATCGCATGTAACGCGGGCCTTCATAGACCTCGTACATCAGCGTTATGGGATTAAAACGGTATCTCTGCATATCTCGCAAAGATACTTAAAAATGATTATCTTTGTAAGTTTTATTGAAAATGATATGATGACTTCTAAAGAGATCAGGCAGAAGTTCCTGGATTTTTTTGCATCCAAAGGACACACCGTGGTGCCTTCGGCGCCGATGGTGGTGAAGAATGACCCCACGCTGATGTTCACCAACGCGGGAATGAACCAGTTCAAGGATATTTTCCTGGGGAATGTAACCCCTGCGATGAAGCGTGCGGCAGACAGCCAGAAGTGCCTTCGCGTGAGCGGAAAGCACAACGACCTGGAGGAAGTGGGTCACGACACCTACCATCACACGATGTTCGAGATGCTCGGAAACTGGAGTTTCGGGGACTATGTCAAGACCGAAGCCATCACATGGGCCTGGGAACTGCTCACGGAGGTTAACAAGAACGACAAGACGAAGTTGTACGCAACAGTGTTCGAGGGCTGCGCCGAGGACGGTACGGCCTTGGACGCAGAAGCGATGGAAGCCTGGCGCCAGCTCATGCCGGCCGACCACATAGTCCTTGGCAACAAGCATGACAATTTCTGGGAGATGGGCGACACCGGCCCTTGCGGACCGTG
>JAEEGL013464219.1_pt1 | contig 10830 bp, 9 predicted proteins | sample 9134231 | NCBI WGS metagenome assembly JAEEGL01 (sample SAMN16246548, study PRJNA631951) | gut metagenome | biome: gut microbiome; feature: rumen; material: fiber-attached | host: Bos | place: Iran: Karaj | collected 2018-10
AGTAAGATGGAGGGCCCGTACAGATATACCGACGCAGGCGCGGAAAAGGTTCAGAAGTATCTTCGCGAGCTGGAAGCGAAGAGAAAAGAGGTGCTGGACGCCGGTAAAGACAGCGCCGATGAAACAACGCTGCCGAATGCGGATGATATTCTGGCAGATATCGCGTTCGTCGGTCTGAACCATATAGGCGATGATGTGTACTACTGCAATGCATGGGGCGTTACCGATAACTACAATGCAGACAGCGCATTAGAGCTGGACCTTGGTTCGGACTTTGAGCTGTGTTAAGGGGGCTGCCGTAGCGTGACTGGAAAAACACATGTTCTTGCAGGCGCAGCAGCAGGGTTGGCGTTTGTCCACCTTGCTGTTCCGGCTGCCGAACGTGAGGTAACTACAGCGCTGCTTCTCACCGTTGCAGCGAGCATTGGGAGCATATTCCCCGATATTGATGAGCCGAAAAGCAAAATGGGCAGGAAAGTGCCAATCGTCTCGAGTTTGCTTAAATCCATATTCGGACATCGAGGGATTACCCACGGGATACTGCTCTACGCATTATGCTATGCGGCAGGAGTACATTTCCTTGACGTAAAATACTTAGATTATCTGAGAGCCTTTATGTGCGGCGTATGCTCGCATTTGCTTTTGGATATGCTTAATTCGTCAGGAATTCCCTTGTTCTGGCCGGTTTCTAAAAAGTTCAGTCTGGCAAGAATACCGCTTGGCGGAACCATGGAAAGAGGCTTGGCTGTAGTTCTCGGCATAGGCATCCTTGGTATAGGTACCTTATGCTTAAGGGGAGCATTTATCTGAAATTCGCACATCTTGACGACACAGCAATATCGTGGTACAATATAGTTGTACCACAAGAAGTAGAGCAGTTACCGGAACGGTAGCTGCTCTTTTCTTATGCAAAAAAGACTACCTCACGCGAATATACGTGAAAACCAGGAGGGCAATTGCCTTCCCGATATTTTTTAGGAGGAGATATGAAAAAAATATTCTTTTTAATTATGTGTGCTTTTCTCTTCACACGAATCTTCGCTGGTGCAAGCGCTGCTTACATCAGCGAGACGGAAATCCCTGTAACCGTGTATACGGTACAGGATACAGGAAGCTTCTCGGTATATACTGCCGAGGGCAGTCCTATAAGGGCAATCTGTCAGGGCGAGAAGCTCTGGTTGTGCGTCCAAGACCTGAACTCGGCCACAAACTATGATATTATGGTTGAGTACGGATTAGAAGTACCTACGGTGGATACCGACTGGTACGACCAAAACAATTCAGTGAAGCTGAAATATTCAAAACTGTTTGCGAAAAGCACCACAGAAGACGGCAACAGCTCGGCCTTTCGTGATGGCGACGCAGATTATGTGATTGCTGATATTGCGGACATGGTATACCCGATTCGCGTCTCCGACCGGTGTATTTATGCGTGGAACAATTCGAAGGAGTTGAGACTTCCGCAGACGTCGCTGAATGCAGGGCAACTCGCTGTTCTTCGCAGTACCTTGGCAGACATTCTCTTTGCTGCGGAGGATTTGTTTATCCGCGATATTACCTACATTCAATTCGCAGATGAGCTCATCTGCGATCAGCACGGCTTCACAGATCGCTTTCATGATAATTATACTACAGCGGGATACGTACGCACCTGCTGGAACGAAGATGATGGTACGTGGGTTTCGATAACTCTCGCTTTATCGGCGAAAAGTCTGATGTTACGTGCAAACATCGAAAATGCGTGTGTACTCCATCACGAGATTTGCCACATCATTCAAGTGGTTGAAAACAAAGAACGCAGCGAACATGAGGCGAATTTCGAAGCTGGTCTGTTGGTGTACCAGATGGAGGGCCTCAGCGGGCTAAAAGCTTACGTTGGAACTTACGCCCGATCCAACCCTGCAGACGATTATCGCACAGGCATGGAAGCGGCCCTTGAGTACTGCGAGAAATACGAAAATAGTCCCCTGCGGCTCGTTGGTTGACGAAAGATTGAAAGTGTGGTATAATATACACAATCAAAGAAACACAAGGAGAGTGCTATCAATTACGAAAAATAAACAGAAACACAACAGAAAAGTCATGCGTATAGCTACCGCGATTATAGTCATAACGGTAATCGCAATAGTTCTATTTGCGGCATTTTGGATTTTGAAGCCGAGCGCAGCAAATCCTATGGCAATAGCTTCTGATAGCCCGCTTGCCAATTTCTTTGCAAGCGCAAGTGATGCAAACAGAAGTGTATTTGGACTCGGAACAGAAAAACTGGCGTCAGCACCGGCGCAGTTAGGCACAGAGCTGACTGTTGAGTATTTGGACGTAGGGCAGGCGGACTGCACGATAATTACTATTGACGGTCATACTATGGTTATTGACGGAGGCAACAATAAGGATGGGTCTGACATAGTAACTCATTTAAAAGGTGCCGGTGTCGATGAAATTGATTACATAGTAGCAACGCATGGTCACGCAGACCATATCGGCGGTCTTGACGACGTATTAAATGCGTTTGACGTAAGCGCTGTGGTAATGCCTGCAACAAAATGCGACACCGTAACCTACAACGACTTTGAAACAGCCGTGTACTTGGAGAACTGTGACGTTATCGAGCCTGATGAAGGCAGCACATATACTCTCGGTCCCGCTGTTTGGACTATAGTGGCGTGTGACAAGGAAGCACAAGACCTGAACGCACAGAGCACAGTGATACAGATGTCCTACGGAGATGCGGATTTTATATTTATGGGAGATGCCGAGAACGACGCGCTCGATTATATAGATAAAACGTACGACATACGATGCGATTGTCTGAAGGTTGGGCATCACGGTTCTGCGGATGCAGTAAACTCTCGGTTCCTCAGAAATAATAATGTCAGGTCTGCGATAATCTCATGTGGAATAGATAATGACTACGGACATCCCGCAGAAAGTACACTATCAACATTGCAAAAGTGCGATGTGCTTGAATTGGATACGGCTTCATGCGGAACTATAAGAGCTGTCAGCGACGGCTATAATATTTCATATATAACTTCGACGGCGGAAACCCACTCTTCTTGAAGGGTGGGAGGAGCCGCCTTTTCCTTTCTTAGCCCTGCTCGGCTATATATTTTTCAATGGTTGCCGAAGATACTTCGCCGATGCTACAGGCAAAATATCCATCTGACCAGAAGATGTGTTTCTTCCAGTATTGTCCGGAAAGAAATGTTTTGTATCGAATCCACAGATAGTGCGTTGTTTGCCTTTTGAAAATGCTGATGATGTCGCAGATACGTTCTGTGGCGTCGTATTCCAGAAGTATGTGGATATGGTCTTTGTCAGTCTCCATAGCGACGATGCTCCAGCGGTTTTGCTCTGCGAGATAGTTGATGGCACATTTTACAAAGTCATCAATGCCATGTTGCAGTAATGCTTTCCGGTATTTTGTCACGAGGACAATATGCACCTTGAGAGCGCCGGTTCGTGTGTTGATAACGATTCTGCATAAATTTAGTTCCTTCCCATTGTAAACTCACTAAATCTATGCTATTATATCTTATAGTGAAATGCAACGAAGGGAGGTGTTATAAATGCAAATCACTACTACTGCAAAGATTCAGGTCCATGTTGCGCCTGAGCAACGTGAGCTGTTAGATGTTACTATGGACACTTATCGCGGTGCGTGTAATTTTGTAGCGAACTACATCTTCCAGACGCATGACCTAAAGCAGTCTTCACTTAATAAGGCATTGTATTATGACCTCCGTGAACGCTATGGCTTAAAATCCCAGATGACTCAATCCGTTTTTAAGACGGTTATCGCAAGGTACAAAACCATCTTAGAGAACCAGCATGCGTGGATTAAGCCTGACTTCTCTAAACCTCAGTATGACCTTGTGTGGAATAGGGACTATTCTCTTACACAGAACTTGTTCTCTGTAAATACACTTAGCGGTCGTGCAAAGTTGTCGTATTATTCCGATGGCATGGAGAAATACTTTGACCACGATATCTACTCCTTTGGCACCGCCAAACTCGTGAAAAAGCATGGCAAGTATTTCCTGCACATCCCCGTTGCCAGAGATATTCCTGAAGCCATGGATTCAGATGTGTGCAATGTCGTCGGCATAGACAGGGGCATTAACTTTGTTGTCGCAACCTATGACAGCAAGCATAAGTCTGATTTTGTGAACGGCAGAGCTATTAAGCAAAAACGCGCTAAGTACAAACAGCTCCGCAAGGAACTTCAGCAAAGGCAGACTCCCTCTGCAAGACGAAGACTTAAAGCTATCGGTCAACGAGAAAACCGTTGGATGCAGGATGTAAACCATCAGGTATCGAAGGCACTCGTTAAATCTAATCCGAAGCACACACTCTTTGTTTTGGAAGACCTCTCTGGCGTTCGTTCTGCTACTGAGAAGGTGCGTCGCAAAGGCCGCTATGTTTCTGTATCCTGGTCTTTTTACGACTTGGAGCAGAAGTTAAAGTACAAGGCGGCTCTCAATGAGAGTTCGGTAATTACTGTAGACCCTCGTTATACGAGCCAAACCTGCCCTGTTTGCGGTCACACGGAAAAGTCTAACCGTAATAAGAAGAAGCATATCTTTTGCTGTAAATCTTGCGGTTATACATCTAACGATGACCGTATCGGAGCAATGAATCTGTATCGCATGGGAATCAACTATCTTGCGAAGGATAGTCAAGTACCGGATACAGTATCACCTCAGCATGTCTGAGATGATAAGGGTGCAGTCAATCACCCTGCGATGTAACCCCACTATCTAAGTAATCAGATAAGCTAAAGGTAGGAGTCGTAAGACGTTTGCACTACCGGGGAGTTACAAGCCTACTTGCCTTGGCAGGTGGGTAGTTGACACGAAACGGAAAGGATGTTGCTCGATAGAGCAGCGTAAGGTATTGACGGAGGGAAAAGATAGTGGTATAATGTAAGTACACTACAAGAAGTAAGGCAGTTCCGTTATTGCGGAGCTGCCTCTCTTTATATAAAAAAGGAGGTGATACCTTGGTTGAAACAATAATCACCAAGGCAAATGGCAAAGACTCGGTGATCGATTTCAGAGACGCTCTGTGCGTATCTGACATTGATCACTACGCAAGAATACACGCAAAAGGAGGCAAAGATTCAGGCTTCCCGTCGTGTATCAAAATGTATCTCTGCGATTACCGCAAAGGTACAGGAGACAAAAGTACCACAGTATCAGCGAACCTGTCTCCCGACATAATCTTCGAACTATATGAAGCGTGCAAGAGAAATGTCGGGTCAGGGATGGCTATATCTACGGCTTCGCCGGGTGTAACGCATCTCGGCTCTATCGCTTCTGCGTTAACGGCCCTGTTAAAGCACAAAAGCAGACGCTTAGGTGCGGACTACAAGGGCGAGCAGATAACCAAGGAGCAGCTTTTAGAGGATGGAAAAAATATAAAAGCTGCGCTTACGGGATTATCTGAACAGGGAGCAATTACCCTGACCGGAGGCGTAGATTACGGTCTTGTGATTCGCAAGGCCAATCCTTATAAAAGGGGAAACGATGGTTACGCGCCGTTCACGACGGTGCAGATAAACCGGACTTCTCTCAAAGGCACGGCGGATCTGAGCCGATATCCGTGGTACATAAAAGTCGTAAACGGCGAAGCGCCGTTGAACGAGAAAGAGGGCGGTGCTGTCAATTACGATGAATCGAAAAGTCGTAATGTAAAAGAAGCCGCAATTCTTATATCAGACCGCGATATGTTCCGTATGATGCATCAGATTACGGAATATATCAAAATCTTTGAGAATGCTTACGGCATACCTGTTGTACTTGCAGGCCGTAAGAAAATCGATGAAGAAAGGAAAGGATAAAAACCATGAATTTACTCGCAAAAATGTTAAACGTAATCAATGAACTGACACAGCAGTCTCTTGAAACCGAAGTGACCGACAGCTCCGGCAAACCGTATAAGGTTACGCTGGAGGAAGCTGTCGTCAGCGCGGTCAAAGCGTCGGAAGCGGCAAACGGAATCTTCTCCTACCCGCATAGCATCCAGAGAGCGGACTCGACCTTAAAAAGGACGAGCATGGCAGACGGCGTATGCAAGACATACGCTGTAAACAAGGTGGACGTCACCTTGCAGTACCGTTTCGTCAACGTCGAGCAGCCGGAGGAGTACATAGATATCCCCGGTATCGGTACAGGCATAGACTACGGGGACAAAGCCCCCGGGAAGGCATACACCTACGCCTGTAAATATGCTCTGATGAAAGCATACAAGATACCTTCCGGAGGGAAGGCGTCGGTGGACGACCCGGATGTGCAGCCGTCCAGTATGCAGGACGCCATGACCGGAGTGGAGCGCACACCGGCACCTGCCGAGGTTCCGTTCGAAAATCCGCTTATACCCAAAGCGGACACGAGCGATTTCACGGAGAACTTACCGCCGGAGAATATGCATCCCGAAGACGAGCTCCCGCCCGACGGAATCCCGACTAACGTAGCACAGGCGAAGAAGGTCATCTGCACAGTGTCCAACTACCGCGATAAGACCTTCGGCGAGATATATCCGCTCGACCAGGCGGAACGCCTGTTCAAGTGGTATGAGGGCAAGAATAAGCCCAAGGGCGAGCTCGAGGCGGCTCGCATTCTGCTTGCAGAGAAGCAGAAAGAAAAAGCCTGATATATTAGAAAAGGGGTTGCTTACAACAACCCCTTTTCAATCAAAAAAAGAAAGGAGGAGGTAGAATGTCCTTCTCAGTGGAAATAGATCGCATCGTCGATCTGTTGGGCTTGGAACGTGACCCGAAGCATGCCGGAGCAGGGACGTCCTCCTACTTTGTGGCATGCCCATTTTGCGGGGAGAAGTACAAGCTGAATATCAATCCCCGCAAAAACGTGTATAACTGCGTGACCTGTGCCAGCGACAGCGGTGGGGGAGCATTAGACCTGTACACAAGAGTAGTGCTCGGTGAACGCCTTAGGACGGGGCCGAGCGGCAACTCGAAAAAAGCCTTTGCTAAGCTTATGGAGGATTTGGGTGAAAACAAGAACCCTCTGCTTCAAAGAGCAACGGCAGCAAAAAAGCTGATGCCTAAAGAGGAGTACTCTCCCATCCGGGCTGATGACGAAATATTAAACAGAGTATATTCGGCATTACTGGATTTTCCCGAGTTCTGTTTGAGTGACGAACATAGGCACAACCTGCTGCACAGAGGTCTGTCAGAAGAATTGATTGAAAGAAATAAGTACAGAAGCATAACAGACTACAACTGGGCCAGCGATTATAAGAAGTACAATCCGGAAATAGGAACGTACTTGTCTGAAATACTGGCTCTGAAGGAACTGCCACTTCTGAGTAAAGCAGGGAAGAACTATCTGCTTGCATGTGCGATAGTAGGACAATATCTGTGCAACAAAACAGAAGGGGATTTGTATGGAGTTCCCGGAGCGTTTTACTGGAAGAAACACTGGTTTTTCCATCTGGACAGTGGAATGATTATTCCTACGAGAAACACCAAAGGAGAAATCACCTGTTTGCAGTTCCGAAAAAGCACGGGCAATCGCAGGTATTTCACTATTTCCAGTAAAGGGCTGCCCGAAGGCGTGGAGCGAGGAATCTCCAGAACCCATTTCCCTTTGGGTAATTCCGCTATCAACAAGGACACCAAAGTTCTTCTTACCGAGGGTCCTTTAAAGGCAGACGTTGCGCAGTCCCTTATGCCAAATTCATTCTTCATTGCAATACAGGGTGTGAAAAATGTAAATGAGCTGCCTTCCATATTCAGAGACCTGAAGGCGCAAGGCGTTACCACGGTACTGAATGCGCTGGATATGGACAAGCTCACTAACATTCATGTCCTAAAGGCATTGAAGGCAATCGAGATACTCGCGAGTAAAGAAGGACTGAAGCTGCGTGCAATGTATTGGGGCAAAGAAGATGTGTTCTCAATGTTTGCCCGCATGCAGCAAGAGTGTCTGTCGAATAAACTCTTACCTGAATTCCGTGAGGACATGTATCAGTCGATAATAGCTATGTCTCAAAAACTTTATCAAGCTGATATACCATATCTTCGCGATGAAGATGGCAACCACGATTATTGGCCCGCTGCGAGTAAGGGAATAGACGACTATCTATCGTCTATTGACAAGGCAAATAATTAGTGGTATAATGTAGTCACATACAAGAAGTAGAGCAGTTGTCTAAAAAGACAGCTGCTCTTTTCTTTTAGAAATAAAAACTGTAAGTCCTCACCCGATAGGGGAGGCAAGTGAAAGGATGTAAAAAAATGAAAAAGATGTTAGACTATTTTACGAAACAGAAGGGATACATCATTGAAGGCAAGGCATTCGCCGGCCAGGAGGATGCCATAGCGTACCTTAAAAGGGTATGTTATATGACGGGCGAAGAAGCCACCCGTTATACGAATGCGATGCTTCAGGCGTACGAAAACCAGTGCGCCGCTGCCGCTGCGGTCGAGGGAGGTATCAACTGATGCCAAGCAATCTCTCGACGATCGTTTTTGCCGCACAGAGCGGCACATGGACACTATCAAAGCTCCCTTCCCCGTACAATTCTTGGACGGGGAAGGGACAGCTTACCGCGGAGGGCATAAGAGCCATGCGAGCGATAGGCAGCACCCAGACAGAAGGTAATACCTCAAACTACATGACAAGAGGTATACTTGCCATGCTTGAGGCAGAAGGCACGAACCCTGATCCGCGTTTTGCCCTGCTCGACAACAACGGCGATATTACCATCGAGTATACCCACGCATCGACGGCTGCCACGGATGTGGTAAGCCTGACGAGTGCGGGTATCATCAGAGGCTGCCGTTATGATGCAGCAGGCAATTGGTCAGCGTTGCCGCCCCTGTCAGAGAAGGGCAACAACAATGCCGCCGTGGTGTTAGCAATCTTTTGCCACTTATTGAGATATCCCGAGGTTGCTGACCTCTACAGGGAAGTGGTGAATAATTACCAGCTCAACGGCATGCTGAGCGAAGACCATGCGAGAGATATAACAAATGTCGTATATCACTCGCTTAAGTCAGGCGGCAAGATGGCCGGGCTCGGCGGAATAACAGCCGGTTCAGTCACGCCATTGACCGACACGACGATAAAAAGCGGTGCGGTAGGCGGTACTATCGTTTACGGCAAGCCTAAATATGCGGCAGGAACCGTCACAGCCACTGCCTCTGCCGGAATTAAAGAGGTGCTCTTTAAGGAAGCGAAGGATATGTTCAAGTCTTTCGCCGACACGCATTCATGGAGTGCAGAAGAAGAGGAGCTGATTCCTACGTTCCCGGATGACTATCCGGTTCCGCAGGAAGCAATCAGGATGGCATCCCTTTACATCGGTACCAAGGGTACTCGCCGGCCAATGGTGAACTTTCTGTGGAGAGGAATCACCAGCTACGGTAAATCAACTGGCGTTGAAATGCTTGCTGCAATGCTGCGTATGCCTCTGGTAAGGATGACCTGCTCATCCACTATGGAAACGCAGGACTTTCTGTCCACCTTCGTGCCGTGCAGCTCCACGGCAGCGCTATCGGCAACACTGCCCACATTTGACGACATGAATTTCGATCCAGAGTCGTCTTATGAAATGATGACCGGGACGAAAAAGGACGGCGCAACGCAGGAAGACTGCCTTGCAGCCTACGCCAATGCCGTGGCAGAACGTGCTGTTGCAGCAGCTGGCAAAGAAACAAGCAAGAGCCTCTTTAAAGTCGTTGAGAGCAACTACGTGAAAGCCTTAAGAAAAGGCTGGATTGTAGAAGTGCAGGAAATGTCCCGCATCCGGGATGCAGGCGTGCTCGTTGGTTTAAATGAGTTCGACCGTGCCGGGGCGAGAATACCGATGGTAGACGGTACATCAGTAACACGTCATGTTGACAGTATCGTTATCTATACGGATAACGTCGGTTACGTGTCCTGCAAGCCGGTAGACCCTTCGGTCCTCAGAAGATGCTCCGTCGTTTTCGACAGCTATGAGATACCGAAAGAGACGGCCTTAGCTCGTGTTAGATACAATACGGGCTTTGACGACGACACGTTGCTCGAAACCATGTACGACACATGGCAGTCCGTAGCAGATTACTGTGCAGAGAAAGACATCTCTGACGGCAGTATCTCTTTGACGGAACTGGAAATGTGGGCCGCGTGTGTCAAAGCTGACGGTTACAGCCATCTGCTGGAAAATGCCCGCAGCTGTGTCGTCGCAAAGGCCACTTCCGACATCTCAGAGCAGAAGGAAATCATGTCAACTGTGATAAACATCAAGTTGGCAGGGTTTTAACGAGGTTAAAATAATAGAGGAAGGCTTCAATGTCTTCCTCTACTTGTTAAAAAGGAGAAAAAATGAAGAGGATTAATATCGCGCACGAAGTGCGCGCGAGAGCGGGCAAAATAATCAAAAACTTGTCCGAAGATGCCGAGGCGCTGTTTAAAACGCAGCAGTTTGCCGAGCAACTGAACAACATGCTTATTGCTCTTATGGGCAAGAAAAAGAAAATCAAGCTGGAGGTGGAATACGATTCATCTCCCGACTCCGATACAGCCTGCACTAACGGGGAAGAAATTCGTCTGAATGTAGGTTGCCCGCTTGTACAGAGCGGTGGAATAGAAGCGCGATATAAAGCGTGTCTCGGCATGCTTATGCACGAGGTGGGGCACATCCAATTCTGCGACTTCGATGCCGATAAAAAGATTGCCGATATAATGGAGGACAGCACGGCATCATTTGAAAGCCGATACAACAGAATTACAGGGAAAACACTAAGCACAGTATATTCTGATCCCGAAGATGAAAAAATCATCCAGGAGATGGGAAAAGAAGAGTATGCGAGTTTAGTCA
>JAEEGL014056701.1_pt1 | contig 10830 bp, 17 predicted proteins | sample 9134231 | NCBI WGS metagenome assembly JAEEGL01 (sample SAMN16246548, study PRJNA631951) | gut metagenome | biome: gut microbiome; feature: rumen; material: fiber-attached | host: Bos | place: Iran: Karaj | collected 2018-10
AAATGATTTTGGTCCGCTTATTTCCTATTCACCTGTTTCGGCTTTTTTCTCTTTACTTTCTTTTTCGCAGTATCCGCACCCGATTTCCGGATACGCAACTATATCCGCACAGAACGGACTGTCTCCGTTTGTGCAGACACCTTCAAATTCGGCGTACCATTTACATTTTTTACATTCGTTTGAATTTTCAAGTGCGGTTACAGCCATTTGAAAAGCTTCAAACAACTCTTCGGATATAACTCCGTATTTATCGCTTTGAGCAGCAAAGTCGCTTATCATTTCAGCAGCTTCTTTACCTTTCATCTAATTCCTCCCTTACTGTTAAAAGGTTTGACAAAGAGTGTCTTTGAAAAAACTGACATTTATCACAGGTTTTCACACTTGAACAGATGTGAATATAAGCACTGTTTGTAAGCATTTACAGTTCAAGCTCATTTTCCGGGATATTTCTTATCGCATTGTCAGTTTGAAGAATTTGTTTTACGTCCGCAAGTTTATCGTCATTGATATTTGTTCTTTTCTCCAATTCAAAGAGAAATTCTTTTTGCTTAGGAGTCAGCAGTTTGAATTTTCCGTCGTTTTTGTCGCAATAATTAAAAGCAGCGTGGCGAGCATAGAAAATTACGTAGCACTTATGATAAAGATATTTTTCAGCGTCAAGCTTTGTTTTTTCTTCTCCAAGCAGAGCACATATCTCAACCGCCTTATCCAAATGACACCAACAGTCACAGGGATACCAGGTTCCATCCGGAGCAAGATATCCAATTTCTCTGTTTTCTTCGTTCATTGCACTGCTCCTTTACATATCATATTTTTCTTTCCAGACGTTAAATGTATCTGCCTGTTCTGATGTCATATTGTCAAACAGTCCATTGGTTTTATAAATGTCAAACATCAAAGAAGTAGTTACCTTTATCCATCCGCGTTCAATGAGCTTATCTCCGCATACCGCACTTTCGATACCGTAAAATTTCAGCAAAAGCGGTTCTGCAGTTATCTCGTGCGAAAGAGACACGTCACAAGGGAAGAATTCTCCTTGAGGGTTTATCCAACCGTCAGATTTTAATTTATCAATATTCATTATCTTCACCTCTTACTTTGCGTACTGTTTGTAATTTACAGATAAAACACTTTGCGTACTGTTTTTGTACCCGAAAAGGTATAATTATACCCTGTTTTGTTTTTTTATACCCGAATGGGTAAAACGAGCTAAAATAATGGTGGTTAACGCATCCTGTAACCGCAACAGGGGCACCTGTTTGTTGCTTCCTCAGAATAAGTTGTATATTCGGTACTTAAACCTGACTCATCTGAATTATCACAGTCTTCATCGGACAAGCCAAGATAAAGCGGAAGACCAAATATCATTATTACAGGACCAAGAAAATACAAACACGCTCCGATGAGGTGTAACCATTCCGCGTCAAAAAGCAGTGTTGATGTGCCAACAAGCATGAATATAGTGCCCAATAGCAAGATCAGCATTACTCCAGCTCCTCATATATAACTGAGCTCACAAGCATAATAGTTTTTATTTTACAGTCCGGGTCTTTTATAAAATAGTTATAAATGTCCACTATACCGCGGACATCGCTTTCGTCGAAACCCTTTAATGCTTTTCGGAAAAGCTCTGAAGCGTAACCGGCGTATTCAGATGCTTTCAGTACGGCTTCTTTAAGACTGAGGGCTTGTTTTACATCAAAACAACTTCCATCTTCAAAGACGAAATGATAATGGCGTTCTGTCGGAGAAGGACAGCTTCTTATCATTTCCATCATAGTTTCTTTATCTCTTTCATCATACATTTCAGTATGTTCTGCTTCAAGAATCAGATATTTACGACTCAGACTGTCATTCAGCATTCATCATTCCACCTTTCACCGTTTTCATCCCATATTCTGTGCTTTTCGCAAATCCGTTCTTTACCGTCATACACGTCAATAGACCAGTCAATATTGTCCGGTATTTCAACTATCGCAAGGCTGGCGAACCTTCCGTTTGCTTTTTTGCCGAGTGTTTCTACACATTCAATAAGCTCCGGAGCGGTTCTGTTGTGAAAGTAGAGAGAATTTATATTTGTACAGGCAACCTTTTCTTTGTAATGTTCACACAAATATTCAAGAGCTGCTTTTGATAAACAGAAAGCTCCAAAGTCTTTATTTATAACAATTTTCATCTATTATCTCCTTTTATATATTATTTTTTGATGTGTTGTTCCCGGTAAAAACGAAACTCCAAAGTCGTTTCGTGCACATTTTACTGTCCACGGCAATGCAAAACGCGCATGATGAATGATTTTGTAATTATCATTAAGTACAGGAATAGCATCATCAATGGAAAAAGCAAAATAATTTTCATTTAATTCTCTTTCCCAGTTTTCTTTATAACGATATTTAAGAAGAAAATGAGTAAGGTTTTTCTTTTCGGTTAACGAACCATATTTAGCTTCAAATTCTTCAGCTTGTTTTGCATATACAGAATGTAAAATGGCATCACGAATTAAATCGGTTGGACAATAAACATCCGATTCGGTCCATATCATATCTCGTATGGTGATATATTCCGGTTCCAGACGGTTTATCTGTTTCCAAAAGTTTTTTATATATTCTTTATCCTTATAAGAATAAACTTCATGAAGAACGGAAGACATATTGATTACGGAGCCGGGCTTTAATTTACCCGGAATATCGTCAAGACACTTACGCACTCTTATAAAAGGTATCTCACCTTTATCATATCCTTCATATATTTTTTGAATCATATCGGGGTTTTCTTCTATTCCGATAAGCTCGGTACAGGGAGATACAGCATTAAATACTGTCTGTAACTTTCCACAAGCGCATCCTATATCGACAAGCTGAGTAACCGGATGAGTAACATGTGGCAGCCAAAACAGTTTATCAATAACGGTAATGTCCATTTTAGAGACATAACCTTCGAAATCTTTTATATCGTGCATTTTAATGACCTCCTAAAAAAGAATACAAACGAGCGGAACAATCGGAATTAACAGAATTAAAAGAGATAAAAGACCGTAAAGAAAACCGCTTCTGATAAATATCATAATACAGATTACAGTTAAAAAAACAGCAAGAAACACCATTGCGATTACACTTATAATTGCAAGGCCTATTCCGAAGCAAAGATACAGAACCGGGCAAAGCAGAATTGCCAGGAAAAACATAAGGACAAGAGTATATTTCAGATATCTGCGCTCGTTCTTTGGCTTTGCTCTGATACCATAGACAGCAGTAATTATCGCGAATAACAGAAGGTTAAACGCGATAACTGACAGTATACATACACTTAAAATTTTAAGAATAAACAATATTACCACTCCTCTTCGTCATAATCGGAAGAGTCCTCATCGGTATAATAATCGTCGTCATCCGATTCACTGTATACAGCTCTGACATCGGAAGTGTCCATTTCAATACCGCAGTTCGGACATTCTTCATATTTTTCAAAGAATGAGCAACCGCACTTCGGACATTCATATTCTATGGATTCGCCTTCATTCCAGTCATCCTCATAAGGATGCTCGCTTATTCTCTTAATAATTTTAATCCATTTTTCCATTTAATTATGCTCCTTTCTTAATCCAATAATTACCGATACAGCCGTTCGAAGAGTCCCATGTATCGAGAACTTTTTTATTTACAATAGCGACTACATGACCGGTGCCGATATGAGCAAACACTCTTTCGGAATCGGATATTTTTTTACAAAACTCTCTGCCTGTATACTTCTTATTATTTGTTTTTCTGGGTTGTCTTTGCATTTTCCATCCTTTACTTTCAAGGTATTTGGAATAATTTCTTCTTTCGTTAAGAATAAAACCCGTAGACAGAGACAAGTCAAACAAATCTTTGTAAGTCATATTATACGGCTGGTCCAAAGCAGTCGATATTGCTCTGATAACGCAGTCGTCTGTGTTTTTGTTTTTCGGATTGGCATTGTAATATTCATAGTATTTGGTTGCCATTTTAAAATTCCTCCTTAAAATTAATTCCAACCGGTGTCTTACAGGTAACAGTGTACAGATACGCAACCGTTTCACCCTTTTTTAATACACAGGGAGAGAAAGAATCATTGTAGACACGAAAACTGACAGGTCCCGAATCCGAACAGTCAATTACAGTAGAACATATCAGACCCTTTTCGACCGACAGTGAATTTTTGATATTAATAATTCCTATTACATACTGTGATAAATCAATATTAAGCGCTGTTTTAACTACCGCGCTTCCTTTAGCCGGAATAACAATATCTTCAGCAGGATAAAGCGGTAATCCGGTTGAAAAACTCCTGCTGACCGGACTGCAGACACCGTTCTGTAATTTCATTCTTTGATTACTCCTTTTTCTCTGAGATAATTTAATCTTTCTTCATCGGACTTAAGCTTTAAAAAAGAAGATAAACCACCTTCCCAAATAAGATATTGACGGGCAGGAACAATTATCTCTGAATTACATTTGTTACAGACAATTGCCCCCTTTCCCTGTAGTATTGGCTCAGGGTTGTTTCTATCAAAGAATCCCTTTATTTCTTTTCCGCAAATTGCGCATTTAATATCCATTTTTATTAACACCTGCCATTTGTTTTAAATTAATATGTTAGACACGTAATCAAAAAGAAAATAATAAATAAAAAAAAGTCTGCACGAATAACTACATGCAGACAAAAATTTGTATTATGAAGTTAATCCCAGAGATTACACCAGTTCTTCTTGAACCAATCAAAAACAACCTCGCGGGCAATATCGGACTCTTCCATTGCATCGTCGTAATCTGATAAACTGATATTATCTTTTTCCCAGTCTATACAGTCGTCGGGATTCATTCTTTTTACCAAATCCGCGATATCAGACAAAGTTTTCGTCCAGTTTTCATATGACACGTAAGATTTCGGATAACCGCTGGTATTTTCAGACATGTCTTTAAGACCGCCGCTGATAACATTTTGCAGATAAGTGTCAAAGTTCCACAAATCCATATCAGAGTAGCCGCGGTCTATTCTCTGCCACGCGTATTTAAACCTTTCAATATTTCGTTTAAAATCACGGACAGCATGAAAAACTGTAAATTTTCCGCCAAATTTGATAAATACATTTTCATTGGAAAACTTTCTCAAATCAGCAACCTCCTTAAACAGCTTTACAAACTATATCGGGAAATTCTTCACTGAAAAACACGTAACCGTAATCGAGCGCACATACCGCATGAGCGGGATTTTCAAAGTACAAAAACACGCAATCGGGATGTGTATCAGGTTCAAATTCAACAGTTTTCAGAAGATTTCGCACTTCTTTTTCGCTTGTGCTCATAAGCGCATAAGCAGCATAAGCATTATCTTTGTAATTGAATGAACGGATTCCTATTTTCATATTTGTCTCCTTTGCTATTTTTTTATTTATAATTTAATTGAGTGCAAGAAGGATATCCCGGATATCCCACACATCTTCCACCGTAATTAAATCAGGATTAAAACCTTTGCCGGAAGCGGACCTGTCGGCACAGTTAACCGCATGATTCTGATAAATTTCATCAAAACAGTTGCGTGCGTAACGTCCGTTTGAAAAGTTTTTAGGATTAAGTCGCCTTTTTTCTTCAAATATCTTTAAAAGAGCCCCTTCCGCGTCTGCGGCAAAAGACATGCCCTTATCCTTTAAAAAACATTTCGTTATAGCGATAAGTTCTTTCGGAGAATAATCCGGAAAAACAATAGTTGTGCTTATTCTGGACTCAAGACCGGGGTTCAGCGCAATAAACCGTTTCATAGGGATACTGTAGCCTGCAAAGATAATGACAGTATCTTTTTCTGACTCCATATGCACCAGCAACTGTGCAATTGCTTCAAGCGCCATAGTATTCTGTGCCTGCTGTAATACATAAGCTTCATCTACAAACAATACGCCGCCGCGGCACCTTTCAAATATCGCGTTTATCTTATCCTTTGTCTGGCCCTGCGCCTCTCCCATCAAATCATTTCCGGTACATTCCAGATACATATTATGTTTAATTCTTCCGTATTGAGCCAGCAGACCCGAAAGAATTCTCGCGCATGTTGTCTTACCGGTTCCGGGATTGCCGAGAAATGCATAATGTCTCGCAACATTATTGCCGGATTTTCCCGTTGCCTGCTCGAACTCGAAAACCTTTTGAAGACGGCGCATTTCTTCTTTAACATTATCAAGACCGATTAACCCATTGAGCTCATTAAACGCGTCATCGCTTCCTCTTTTAAGAAAAAGCCCTATATTAAGATTTCCGTATTCATCGAACTCGCCGTATCGTCTTTTATTTTTAGCAAATTTAGCAGTATCTTCAAAATTATCGATTAAGAATGTTACACGTTTTTTCCATGCTTCAAGCGGATATTTTGCAAAGAAAGCAAGCGAAAACAGAACCAGTCCTCCGATTATAAAATAAGCAGCGGACCCGTTTTTACGGGCACTTAAAAATCCTTGCGCAATGCCGTATATCATTCCCAACGGTATAAATAACAATAACAATAATCTTATGAAGCTGCACACACGCTCGAGCGTTCTCAGCGTGAGTAATTTCTTTTTCATATTCATAATATAATTTCTCCGATAGGATAATTTAAAAAATCTTATAAAATAATATGATAGATACGAAAAACAATACATAGATAAATACATAAAAGCCGCCTTTTAAAGGGCGGCTTAAATATTATATCTTTTTGCACAATACCCTTGAAAATTCAAGGATATTGTGTTTTTTTAAGTAAATCGAAAAATTAATCCTTACGCTTCTTGCCAAATACATAAGCAAAAGCGGCAGCGCCTGAAATAATTCCAAATATTGCTATTGAAGCAGCAGGAGCGCTGCCGGTGGCAGGAGCTGCAACATCTGTATCGGCATATTTTATTGCCTTATCCGGAGTGTCATCATCATACTGCACCACAGCTGGTGTCTGATTATTTGTATTATTATCAGCGTTATTTGCCGGAGCCGGAGTTACGTCATCCGGCTTGTCTTTATTCTTATTATTATCAATAACAGGAATAATATCCTTCGGCTTGTCGGTATTCACGGGCGAATCATTCTTGGTAAACGCGGCAGCGAAAGATACATCTTTTGCCGGCATTTTCTCAGGAACTTCAGGAGCCCACATACGGAAAGTATAACCATCTTTAACCGGATTCGCCGGGATTTCTATTTTGTCCCCTTCTTTATATTTCTTTTCAGAAATAACTTTATCGTTAACAATAAACTTTGCAATATATTCTGTTACTATCGGGTCGGTAGGCTTATCTATAGGCTCTTCACCGATTTTATTTTTACAAATATCACATATACCGTCGGCATCTGCATCAACATGCTTATAATTTCTTACTGTTTTAGTATCTTTTATCTCATTGCCGTCAACAGTAACCGCGGCAGTGTAAACATCATCGGTTTCGCAATCTGAAATTTTTACAGGCTCTGCCTTTGTGACGACAGCAGTCTCGGTACGGGTATGTGTCTTATCATTTCTGCAGGTGAGAGTGACGCTTGCGGTCATAGTGCCGTCGGTTTCGGTTTTCCATGACCATTCCTGCTGATACCAATCGTGTCCGATAGCGGCTTCGCCGGTAACTGTTGCGGTATTTGTATATTCTTTTTCCTTAAAGAGAACAGTTGCAGTATATTCAGTTTTGCCTGCCTCTTCACAAGCAGGTGTAACTACGTTTTTAACAGGAGTATTATTCTTAACTATTTCCTCAGCGCCGCATTTAGTACAGGTGAATTTTGCGGAAGCTTCGGTATAATCCTCATTCCAGCTCCACACAGGCTCACCAAAAGTATGTCCTGCTGCCGGAGTAGTAATTGTTTTTGTATCGCTGTATTCGTTGCCGTCAACAGTAACTACAGCTTTATAATCAGCTACCTCATCAGTTGTACAGTCACCATTATTGCTGTTTTCTTTTGTTACAACCGCGGGAATATCGTCAGTATGTGTATTATCACGCTCGCAGACAACATGAGCAACAGCGGTTTTGGCTTCTTCGTTCCATACGAATTCAGGGGTACCCCAGATATGGCCTGCGGCTTCAATCGGTGAAATCTCACTGTCTTCAAACGTTTCTATCGTATGTTCTACCCAGTTGGTTTCATATTCGAAGAAAGCGTGATAAGTAACTGTACCTTCTTCTTCACACTTCTTATCTTCAATAATTTCAAGTCTCGGGCCTTCAGTAGGACCGGTTGTTACAGTAAACGTACGCTCTTCACCGCAGAGTGAACATTTCTGAACAAGAGTAGCTTCTGTATGGTCTTCATTTGTTTTTACAGAATCATTTTCAAATGCCCAGAAATCTCCTGTTTTGTGTTCAAGCGCGGGTATAACCGAGCCGGATTCGAGCAGCTGACCGCAATCAGCGCAAACTTTGTCGCCGGTATAACCTTCAGTGTCGCAAAGAGCATCAACCGCATTTTCAACAGTTTCGTTTTCATGCTCGCAAATTTCAAAGGCAAAACGAACACCATAACTACTTGTACTGCCGCCATAAGTGGGCAGATACTCACCATCATAACGGATACCGGAAACGCCGGAATCGCCTTCAGAACACGCGCTGTCTCCGTAAGTTTTACTGCTGTCAGTATATACGCCCATAATCTTGGCATAGTCTGTTACAACAGCTTTTCTTGCGTCGTTATCGGCAAATTCCTGAGCAACAGTATCGGAAACAGGAACAATTCTGTCACCGTCAAACTTTTTAAGACCTTCGAGCTCAGTTGCATCGATATTATTCTTTTCAATGTTATTAAGTACGGCTTTATAGTTACTGCCGGCATAATCTGTACCTATTTCAGTAGCCCAATATGCCGCGTCAATAATCTTTGCAGAAACATAAGTATTGCCTACTTTATCGGCTGAAACCGGCGCGAATTTAAACCAGTATGTCTGACCGACCGCATAACCGTAATCATCAACATACGAATGAGCATTATCTCCCCCTTCGTATCCGACTTCATAAGGTCTGAGAGCATTAATATGAATCGCTCTGTACATGTCGCCGTTATGCTTAACATCCATATAACGGTAATCTTTTGTACCGCCGTCAAACGCACCGACAGGCTTAATCTCACCGTCAACCATAAACCATGTATTATTGATTAACGACATCGGCTTCCAGTCGCCGGAAGTATACGCCCGCAGCTCAGCAAGCAAACCGGAGTCAGTTACCTCATCCTGAGGATACATTCCTATTGTAACAGTTTCCGCACCGGCTTTAAATGATGTCATAACAACTGTTCCAATAGCACCAAAAGCAATAAGTACAGCCAGAATGATTGCCGGAATCTTAATTGAAAGTTTCTTTTTGCTCATAATATTCTCCTTTACTTTTTTTATCTATTTTTAAGTGACGTCCTCCACCGGTAAAACCGGTGGCTTCCTATCAAGGAAGACTTAAGGTACTTGCGTACCCGAGGTTTCTGCTTCACAGACCGTTGCCGCGCGGGTCTTTGCATGCGGTCTTACACAATCTTCACAGACGTAAATTCCCGACCGCCCGCCGGTACTGATTTAATTAGTAATTACGAGTGGACTAAGCGTCCTTCAAGAAGCAGATTAATGGCAGCATTAATGTCTCTGTCATGATTCGCTCCACATTTAGGACATGTCCATTCGGTAATCTTCAAAGACTTGACGGCGGGCTCAATACAGCCACACACACAGCAAGTCTGTGAAGAAGCAAAATATCTGTCAACTTTTATGACAGTTTTTCCGTACCATTGGGCTTTATACTCTAATTTAGTAAGAAAAGAGCCCCATGCCGCGTCAGACTGATATTTTGCAAATCTGTTTTTGTGAAGCATTTTCTTTATGGCGAGGTCTTCAACACAGATTACATCAAAGCTTTTCACCAAGCTTAAAGAAAGTTTGTGCTGCCAATCATTACGGATGTTTGCTATGCGCTCATCAATCTTGGCTTTCTTTATACGCTGTTTCCCATAATTGGCGCTTCCCTTTTTCATACGGGAGAGCTTTCTTTGAGCGCGTTTAAGTTTCTTTTCTTCTTTGATGTAAGCCTTCGGGCCCGCTATCTTGTCACCCGTGCTCAGTGTGCAAAAACTGTGAATGCCGAGGTCGATACCCACGTTCTGCTTGGTTTTCGCAAGAGGTGTGATATCTACTCCGGTACAGAGTACGGAGACATAATATTTACCGGATGCTGTACGGGATATTGTGGCACTGAGTATTCTTCCCTGAAGCGGTCTGTTTACTTTACATTTAACTCGTCCCAATTTAGGGAGCTTGATGCTTTTGTCAAAAACTTCTATACCGTTAGTGTTATTCACAGCAGTATATGATTCTGCGTAAGATTTCTTTTTATAATTAGGAAATCCCGTTCTTTTCGCAAAGAAGTTTTTGAAAGCTGCTTCTAAATCTCGAAGAGACCGCTGAAGAGATGTGGCATCAGCCTTTTTAAGGTAACCGTACTCTTCAATCTTTTTGAGCTCGGTAAGAAGTCTTGAACATTCGGTATAGCTCAAAAATCTTTTATTGAGTTCATATTCAGACTTTTCAAGCTCAAGAAAGAGGTTATACACCTTACGACAGCAACCGAAATTCTTTACAATTTGCGTTTTCTGTTCTTCATTGGGATAAAGTCTGAATTTGAACGCTTTTTCTGCCACAATATCACCTCGCTTTTACTATATATATCAGGTAATACTAATATGATAGACGAAATCAAGTTACTCAGAAAAAACCTATCGGTCTTTTCTTCGTGCGCCAACGGTGAAACCGGCGCAGTTAATCAGCACCTACACCACACCGGTTCAACCGGTGGTTATGGTGCCTAATTTAAATATG
>JAEEGL014261118.1_pt1 | contig 10830 bp, 10 predicted proteins | sample 9134231 | NCBI WGS metagenome assembly JAEEGL01 (sample SAMN16246548, study PRJNA631951) | gut metagenome | biome: gut microbiome; feature: rumen; material: fiber-attached | host: Bos | place: Iran: Karaj | collected 2018-10
CATTTTGGAGACTAAGGGTATGAAGTGCCATGAGGACGTGAAGTTCCCGCCATTCCTGCGTGTTATTGAAGACATCACAGGGCGCACCGACTACTATAACTACAACATGGCACTGCGCGGTTGAGGCTTGGATTGCAATAAGGCATCCATTACTTCACTTTAACAATCGTCCTCAATTTCACTGAACGGCCATCCCCTACTTCACTTAACGACCATCCCCCTTCATTTTTGCGTTTTCTCGACGGAGCAAATCACTGCTACGTTCACCGCAAAAATGAAGGGGGATTTGCAAAAAAAGCCGATTTCATCGGGGAAAAGGCACTCCTTTTTATCGTCAAAGCACAGGAATTCCCAGAAGATGAATAGGCATAACGAATCACAACCTTGTCCCCTACTCTTTCTTTAGCAATGCCAATGCACGGTTTTCTGCATCCTCCATCAACTCTCGTTCACCGGGTCCCTTGTCGTTGAGGCCACAAAGGTGCAGCACACCATGTATAATGACGCGGTGCAACTCTTCCTCATAAGGTTTTCCAAAGAGCTCGGCATTGGAGCGAACTGTGTCCAATGAGATGACCAAGTCGCCATTCAGGATGTCGCCTTCACAATAATCGAAGGTGATGATATCGGTGTAGTAGTCGTGCCCAAGGTATTGGTTGTTAACGTCGAGGATATGTTCGTCGTCAACAAACAGATAGCCTATTTCGCCCACCCGCTTACCGTAGGTGGCAGCAACGGCCTTGATCCACGCCGTAGTGGCGCGTCTTTTGATGTTGGGCATGGCCACGCCCTCTGCATTGTAACTGATCATAGGGATGGTTGAAAGGTTGGTAAGGTTTGAAAATGATATGCTTCAGCGGCATCTACTCGTCCACTTTTGGCAGCAGTTGGCTCACGTCGCGACCTAGTTTGCGCAACTCTCGCACCGCTGTCGACGACACACTGGCGAGTCCAGGCTCAGCCATGACGAACAAAGTTTCCAGTCCTGACAGCATGCGATTGAGGTCTGCTTGCTCGCGTTCGTACTCGAAGTCGCGCACTGAGCGCACCCCTTTTACCACGAAACGTGCCTCATAGCGTTGCGCTAGGTCAACAGTCAGCCCATCATAGGCCACCACGACAACACGTTCATCACCCGCATAGAGTCGGTTGATGGCAGCCACACGCTCCTCAGCCGTGGCCTCTGGATGCTTGGCTTCGTTGCGTCCCACACCGATAACGAGCCGGTCGAAGAGCGGCAACACACGCTCAACCACCGATTGATGACCGATGGTGAACGGGTCGAATGTGCCTACGAAAAGTCCTGTCTTCATCATACTGACTGCAAAAATAGGTATTCTTTTCAGAATTACGGCATGTTCTTTACATTTTTTAATAAAAAAAGGAGTCCCCTATGGGCAGTTAATCAATTTCTTTTACTAAATTTGCAGTCGCAGAACACCCCCATCCCTCTAAATAGACCTACGAATGAAACCACTAAACGGCTTACTCCTCGTGCTTCTTGCGGCAGCCATGTTGTTGGCCACCGCCTGCAACAGAACCGCTATAAACGTGACCAACGACGAGCACCGCAGCGAAATCGACAGCGTGGTGCGCTCAACCCTTAACCCCGACAGCCTGCTTAACATCATCAAAGCCTACAAGACCACGAAGGACTTGCTTGGCGAAGCCATGGCCTATCGGGCACTTGGAAAGGTTCATCGCGACAACAGCAACTTCACCGAGGCCATCAAATGCCACGAACAAGGCGTCCGACTGGCCACCAATGCCACTGACACCATAGAACTGGTGCAGAACCTTAACAACCTGAGCACAGACTATCGCCGGCTGGGTATGCTTGATATGGCTTCCGAATACCATTACAATGCGCTCAACCTCTGTATGCAATACACTGATAAAACCAGTGACTTAGCACGCAAAAACCTAACCATTTCACTCAACGGACTGGGCAATGTCCACCTGCAACTGGGAAATGACGAGGTGGCCGACAGCATCTTCCGAATCGCACTGGCCACCGAGCGCTCGCTAGGAAGTGCCCTTGGCATGGCCATCAACTATGCCAACCTGGGCGCAGTCTTTGAAAATCGGGGCATGGACGACTCTGCTCACGTCTATTACCAGTACTCTCTCGATTACAATCGCAAGGCAGGATCGGCACTTGGCATTGGTTTGTGCCACAATCACTTTGGAATGATTGCCGAACGGAAAGGCCTTATCTCCCAAGCCATCGGTGAATACCTCACGGCTTACGATATGTTGGAGAAGAGTCACGACGAATGGCACTGGCTAGACCCATGCCTTTCGCTGGCAAAGATATACATCAGCCGCCAGCAATACGAACAGGCACGCAACTATCTCGACCAAGCCTTTGCCAAAGCCACCAGCATTGGCTCCAACGAACACCTGGAAACCATCCATAAGTTGTACTACGAGCTGGAACAACAGAAAGGAAATACCGCCTCGGCACTGACCCACTACATCAAGTCCACGAACTATCGCGACAGTATCTTCAACCTACACGCACTCAATCAGATACAGAACATGCGCGTAGGCATAGAACGTCAGCGCAGCGAAAACCAGCTAAAACTGATGACTGGCAACCTGAAGCTGGAGCGACAGCAGAAGGTTACCGCCTATGTACTGCTCATTTTGCTCATGCTTACGGCACTTGTCGGCACGCTCTTCCTGCTCTATTCGCAACGCGTCAGCAAGAAGCACGAGCAGTTTATGCGCACCATGCAGGAGGCACGCGAACGCTTCTTCACCAACATCACACACGAATTCCGCACACCACTGACCGCCATCCTCGGCATGTCCGAACAGTTGCGCTCCGGACAAGCCCACACTCCCACCGACGTAGCTCATGCTGCAGGCATCATCAACCGCCAAGGCAACCACCTGCTGCAGCTCATCAACCAACTATTGGACATCGCCAAGCTGAAATCCAATACCGCTGAAGCTGATTGGACACACGGAAACATCGTGGCTTTCACACAGATGGTGGTCGAATGTTGCCGCCCCATTGCCAACAAAAAGAACCAAAGGCTGATCTATACGCCCCAAGATTCGGTCATCGAAATGGACTTTGTGCCCGACTATTACGACCGTGTCGTCACCAATCTGCTGTCGAACGCTTTCAAGTTCACACCGGAAGGCGGCACCATCCGGCTCGAAACGGTCATGCTTCCCAACCAACACTTGCGGCTATCCATCATCGACACGGGCATAGGCATCGCTCCCGAAGCACTAAGCCACATCTTCGAGCCGTTCTACCAGGCCGATGAAGATCATCACAACGTAGGTACCGGCATCGGACTCTCGCTCACCCGCCAGCTCATTGAGGCCATGGACGGAAACATCAAGGCCGAAAGCCAAGTCGGAAAAGGTACCACGATGACTGCTTTCCTGCCACTTCGCCACGGCAAACAGCAGCCACAACTCTTCAGAATCGATGACTATATGCGCAAGCCCTGTAACGACGAGACTGAGAACGACAGCTTGCAGGCCGAAGAACAGAGTGACAGCAATGCCGAACAAGTGCTTATCATCGAGGACAACAACGACGTTGCCTATTTCATCGGGCAGCAATTGAAGTCGACTTACAAAGTCAGTTATGCCTCCAACGGCGACGAAGGCCTCGAGAAGGCTCGCCAGCTGATTCCAGACATTATCATTACCGACCTGATGATGCCTGGTACCGACGGCATAGAGGTATGCCGACAGGTGCGCCAAAACGAGCTCATCAACCACATACCCATCATTGTTGTCACCGCAAAGGCCACCGACAAGGCACGTGTGGAGGGCCTTCAGGCTGGTGCAGACGCCTTCCTGGTGAAGCCGTTCAACACCAGTGTGCTGCTGGTTACCATCCAACAGCTGCTCGAACAACGCCGCGTGCTTCGTGAAAAGTTCACACAGGCCATCAGCGATGGTACGGCTACCGACGTTAAAATGAAACCTTCCGACCGCACGTTTGTCGAAAAGGTACGCAGCATCGTCCTCGAACTGATGGACCAAGGGCAAGTAGATGCCGAGACATTGGCCAGCAATATGTTCGTCAGCCGTGTCCATTTGAACCGCAAACTGCAGATGATCACGGGCCAGACCACCTCGAACATCATCAGCCAAATCCGAATATCACGGGCAAAGAAACTACTGGACGAGCACCCAGAGATGTCAGTCAGCCAGATTGCCATGAAGTGTGGCTACGAGGATGTGGCCTATTTCAGCCGCAACTTCAAGCAGATTACCAACTATTCGCCTACGCAATACCGCAAACGCAACAGCGACTGACGTTTCCGCCAGCCGCCGTTTACACCGCCGACAGAGGGTTTTCGTGGACTTCTGTAGGCGGTTTTTCGTCACTAACTCTTATTGCTTCAGGTAAAGACCCATCTCCTCACGCTCCGAACGGGACTTACCATCCTCGGAAAACACGATGAAATCGTCGATTTTCAACGTTTTCTCGCTTTCATTCACAATGCGAAGAGCTAGTTGTTGCTGACTGGAGCAGTTCGTAATCGTTACGAATACCATCGCCCGGTCTTGCTCTTCCTTCACCGAATCAACCCGACTGGCCAGGTCGTCGCACCAGTCTTGTCCCTGCACCCAGTGGTCGTAGTCCCAGAAACCCATCTCTTCAGGACTCTGTTCGTCGGCAACGGCGATGAGCGAGTCCTGCTCCAGATAGGCAGCAGAACAGAATCGATGGTCCAAGGCTGCCACATCGGGCATCGTAGTTTCACCATTCAGAGACCTTTTGTACAGTGCGAACACTTCGTTGTAGACGTTTTCCACAAACTGTGCCGCACTGAGCGAGTCTAAAACCTGTGCTTCGGCTACTGTCTCTGCAGATTCTTTTTGGGTGTTTCCCTTAGGTCCACATCCCACCAATGCCAGCATCAGAGCTGCCATCCATAGTTGTTTCTTCATTGCTATCTATTGTTTACTTGTTTGAAAGAGCATCTTTAGCGCAGCCATTCATCGTTGATTGTGCTTGCGAAATTGCCTATACTCGTCGCAACGCGACACGTAGGAACTGGTACCCAGCAGGTTTTGCGCCTCGAAGTCAGCCAGTTCCTGGAAGGCCATGTACTGTTTCGACAGCGGTTTAACCAGCCTTACCATATCCGCCAGCTCGTCATCCCAGTCCCAAACGTACCAACGGTTGGACTCATTGTATAGGTTGATGTAGCATTTTGCAAAGAGGGCACGCTCGCGAATGTCTGCTTTGGTGCTGCTTGCAGCTTCGGTCAGCAGGCTCAGGGCATGTGCTCCAAGGTCGATTTCGTTCACGCGGACAGTATCCATGACGCTCATTCCATCGCGCATCAGGAACCAACAGTCGCCCGTGAAGTGGGCTTGCGCGTAGCGAACGGCCAAGTCATAGCATTGCTGGCAGCGTGCATCGTCCTCGAGCAGTGTCAATGCGCTCTCCATTCTCAACATTTCACGGGCGAAAAGTGACTTCGGATTGGCCGACAGCGAAACCTTTTCCTCGCCGTAGGCCTCAGCTTCGGTCAGCCATTGGCGCTTCAACCAGGGTTCCACCGTCCATGTACGTAAGGCGGCATAAGGTGCATAGCCCTTCTCTTTGTAGTAGTTCAGGGGTACTTTGTCAAGCCATGCCAGTGCCTCATCCCATCGTCCAAGCCGCATATACTTGGTTCCTACAAGGTCGTTCAGCATCTCGTCATCGGTGGAAAGCCTTGAAATGAGCACGCTGTCGAGTGCCGTTTCAGGCTTCGAGTGGGCATAGTAGATGAAGGTTTGCAGCCTGTCTACCGATAGCGTATCGATGTATGCGTTGAAGTACTCGCTGGAAAGGATGTTGCACTGATAAAGTGCAGCCGCCTCTTCGTAGCATCCAGCCTTTATGAACTTATCGGCCAGCACCTGAATAACGGTGCGATCGAGGGCGTTCATGTAGAAATGATCGTGGGAATAGAAGCCAAACTCGTCGACACGGCCCAGCAACCACGACAGTTCTGTGGGCAGATAATCGGCAATAAGCTCTTCTATCGGACTCAGAACGGAGTTGATGTAAAGGCGCAACACGCGGGCATTGTCGTTCATTCGTGGCGTTCCAGCAAGTTGGTTGGCCACGTCTATGTCGGCCTTTGCCTGCTGCTGACGGCCGAAAAGGAACTCCAGCCAAGCCTTGGCCGACTGCCACATCTGCGGCGAACGTGTCTTTCCCTGGCTCACAACCTGCCTGGCAAGCTCGCACATCTGCATCGCTTCGCTCTCCTGAATATTGCGCACGTAGAGCTTTCCCTCTCTGTACCACTCTTGGTTGGCTGCATCCACGGCTTCCTGGGCATTGTTCACATAGTCCTGCAGCAGGAATGGCAGCACGGACGAGTTGGCATCGCGTTCGTATTCAGCACGGATGGCAGCACAGGAACGACGATCGTAGTACTGCGTCATGAGGCTTTCCCAGTCGCCCATCTCTGCAAACATCATGCCGGCACGGTCGTTCTGGCCTGTATGCAGCAACGCTCCGGCATAGATATTCTTCATCATTTCCTTATAGACGGTATCGATGTAGCGGCTGGCGGTCTGCTCCCAAAACCTGACGTTTTCGCTATGCAGACCTAACATCATGTTACAGCGCATGTAAAGCAGTGCATGTTGACTCCTAAGGCGTGTCTTTAGCTTGCCTAAAGCATAGCTTTTGATGGCCAAAAGCTGTGCTTTACGACTGGCAAGCTGTGCCTTTGTAGGATAGTCCCATCTGTCCTGCTGCACTTCCTGGGCTATTTTCATGTAGCGTTCCAGTTGGCGCACGTAGCTTTCCATCAACTTGTCGCCACGCCGACGTGCCTCTGTCAAAATCACATCGGCATCGTAGTAAGAGAAGTCAATGTCGCTCCCAAGATAGGAGCGCCAATTCTGCATGGTCAGATCATAGCAACGGGTGCTGAACTCCTGCTGTTCGTAGACGCTGAACAGGTAGTAGTTGTGCGTGTCTTCCCACGCACAGGCCATCATAACAGTGGCTAAGGCCGTCAGCAGATTAGTGATGATAAATCGCTTCATAGTCTTCGGGTTTGTATCTGTTGATGTTTTCTTTGTCAAGATGATAGGTAATGATGGACCGGCTGAGGCTGGGGCGCTGCTTTTCGACGGCCTTTTTCACGCGTAACAGTTCGGAAGCCTCCACCGTATGCTCAATGTGGACACCATAGATGGTGCGCTGCCAACGATAGACAGGATAGGCTGCTGCCAACGGAAGGTCGTAGTCGGCAAGCCGATGGAGGTAGGGTTGCACGTCGCGAAGGTCGAGTACGGGGTTGCGTTGCTGAAACTTCCGAGGGTCGCCCGTGTTGTATAGCATGAGCACCCCATAGTCTGCAGGTGGCACAGGCATGGAGAGCTGATGCAGACGAATCGTGGTTGAGAGGCGCAACCCATGCTTTTGGGCTTCGCGTCGCACCTCGTTCAGGAAGTCATAGTACGTGGCTCGACTTCGGGAAGTGTAGTCGCAGTCAATCTGCAGTTCGCTGACACCGCCCACATCGTTGGTCTCGTTGATTTGCAGGATGCGGTTGACGATGCGCCGAGCCAATCCTTCGTGACGCTGGTGCATACAGTCCTCGGTAATGTAGACCGTAGGCACTATCTGCAGTTGGGCCGAAACAGGTTCGGAAAAGATAATGGTGGCATTGGGCATGGGCAGACTATCGGCCATCACCACGTCGAAATAGCGGCAATAGACCTTACTGATATGGTATCGATCCATAAACGACAAGGCCACGCTGTCGAGCCTCCAGTCGGTCCGCCAGTAGTAGACGCTGTTCTCCTGGGGCAGCTCTGCTGTGCGCTTTCCGCAACCTGCGAAGAGTGCGAGCAACAACATCGGTAGCACATACTTGCCTTTCATCGTCGTTTTCCGTTATGGATTCAACCGCTAACCCTATCGTTTCAATCGCCAGAAAGGTCGTTTTTGACGGGTGAACGATCACCTTATAATTTTTATGACATAACCTTTGATGACTCCGTTTTATTGTGCCAAGCGTCTTTTTTTCCTCGCTGAATGCAAGATTTCGCCCCTTTTAACGTTAAAAATGTAGACATCATCTTTCAACAAGTATGAAAAAAACGATCGTAACCCAACGTTTGGCAACCGCATTGCTGCGCTTCAGGAACCTGAAGGCAGCCGCCATCGTCATCCTTTGCGGCCTGAGCATGAGCGCATCAGCACAAGAGTACTATGAAACCAAGCACGAAGTGGCCATCAGTACGGGTGCCATCACGAACACCCAACTGCTCGATGCACTGTCGCAGTTTGCCAGTATCCTCGTCACAGTACCCATTTCGGCCATCGTTACGGGTGGACAAACTACGGCTTACTATACCTACGAAAACGAGAAAAACTTCCCACCGCTGTCGGCAGAGTACTTCTATCACGTTGACAAACTGGTGGGCGTGGGCGGCATCGTGAGCTTCAACAGCCTGAAACGCGACATGTACTGCGACATTCAGGATGCTTCGGGCAACAAGAAGCACACCAAGCAGGGCGTGGCACGCATGAACAACTTCACCCTGATGCCTGCCGTGAAACTGGACTGGCTACGCAAACGCAACTTCGGCATGTACACAAAGCTGGGTGTTGGCGCCACTATCGGCAGCGAAAAGCAGAAGGATGACAGCGGATCGGTGCTCTATGATGACACCGACATGATGTTTAACTTCCAGGCTTCGCTGCTTGGCATAGAGGCAGGATCGACGAAAATACGCGGTTTCATCGAACTTGGCATAGGCGAACAGGGTATGTTCGTGGGGGGTTTGCGCTGCAAATTCTAACGCAAAGGCCGGCCCTGAAGCCTGTAGGCACTGGGTTCCTTACTTCAATTGCTTGCCATCGCTGAAGGCATGGCCCACGGTGGCGCCCAACTGGATGTAGGTGTGATGCACGGGATCATAGCTAATGAGGTGCAAACGCTCCACATCGGGTTGTCCGTCGTCAGCAAGATAGCGTTCATCGCATACCACATTGACGATTTCGGCCACGAGATAATAGCCCGTCTCACTCTCATCGAGCTTCTGCTTGACGCGACATTCAAGCGTCATGGGCAGCTCCCGAAACAGCGGAGCATTGACATTGGGTGCCTTTTCGGCTGTCCAACCAGCCTTAGCCAGCTTCTCGGGCTCCTTGCGACCACTGACTATGCCCACGTAATCGGCAGCTACGAGCGTCTCGGTCGTGGCAAAAGCAACGGTGAAATCGGCGTTTTCCTTCAAGTTATCGGTCGTCTGATGGGATCCCAACGAGATCATTATCTCATGCATATCCCACTGACCTCCCCATGCGGCATTCATTGCGTTGGGGCGACCTGCTGCGTCATAAGTGCCAATGATCAGCACTGGCTGTGGAAGAATCCACGGTTTGGATCCAAAACTTTTCATGTTCTTTCTTTTATTTATATCAGTTGTTCTGTGAATGGATGTTCTGTAGAATGTCCTTACGGCAGGTTGTTGATGCGTTCCTGCAGGCGTTGGAAGAATAGACCTACGTGGTAACCGTCGAGAAAGCAGTGGTTTACCGTCACAGAGATGTTCAGCAACCAGCGGCCATCGCGTTCGACGTAGCCGCCCCAGTTGATTCGCGGGATGGCATCCTGGGGGTTTTCCATGCCTGGATTGCCTATCATCGTGGCATCAAGCATGGGGACGCACGAGAAATAAGCCACATTTGGGATGGCTCCAAGCCCTCCAAAGAGGGTGGTCTGACGGATGATGGCCTGCGATGTGGCAGTGACGTACTCCTGCAAGGTGCCTTCGAAGGGTGCCGTATGGTAGCGAAAGACGTCCTCACCAGCCCGCTTATGGGTGAAATTGGTATGGATACGGTCGTAGCTGACTACCTGTCCCTGCTCAAAACGCAGGTGAAAGTTGTCGATGCTGTTGAGCACCTCTGTCGACAAATAGATGAGCGAGAGGTAGAAAGAGAGGCCGTTCGCCCGTTTATAGGCCAGCAGACGCGACACGTCGACGTTTGCGGCAACGATGAAATGGGGCATTTTCATCTGCGAGAAGTGCTGGAAAAGCTCGCGACGGTTCCAATTGTTGATGTCAATAGGGGTATACATGCTATGGATTTATGGTGTTAAGTTCACTTTTTATAGTGCAAAAATACAAATTATTCTGGTGAAACGGCCCATAATTCAAAAGAAACTACTATTTTTGTAGAACTTTTTAGAAGGGAATGGGGGTGGCTGAAAGAAGCGGAGCTACCGTATTACAGCGCAAAATGTAAAACGTCAATATCAAGAATCATGAGAAAACTATTGCTAATGGCCAGCCTGCTGGCATTCGTCGTGGCAGCAAGTGCACAGCCACAAGCACCAAAAGACACACCACAACTGGAGTTTGCCATGCAACTTCGCGTCACTTTAGGCGAGGTTTACACCGTTGGCGACACACCACACGGCCGCCGTGTCGTCATTCCCATTACGGGTGGTACTTTCGAAGGACCGCGTTTGAAAGGTAAAATCCTGTCTGGCGGGGCCGACTACCAACTGGCAAAGGCTGACGGAAGTCGCACGGAATTGGAAGCCATCTACAGCATTCAGGCCGAAGATGGCACCTACATCCACGTGCGAAACCGCGGCATTATAACCGGTGGAAAGAACGCTGAGGGGCAGCCAACGTTCTATTTCCGCGCCGCACCGCAGTTCGAGGCACCCGCCGACGGGCCTCATGCATGGCTGAACAATGCCCTTTTCGTGTGCGCTCCTGAATGGACACCCGACTTCAAGGGCATCGTTCTGAACGTTTGGATGGTGAAATAGCGTAATTATCTGGAAATGAACGATATGGAGAAGA
>JAEEGL014422781.1_pt1 | contig 10830 bp, 8 predicted proteins | sample 9134231 | NCBI WGS metagenome assembly JAEEGL01 (sample SAMN16246548, study PRJNA631951) | gut metagenome | biome: gut microbiome; feature: rumen; material: fiber-attached | host: Bos | place: Iran: Karaj | collected 2018-10
GACGCTGTCGAAGATGCTGTCCGAGTACTCTCCTTCCTCGGAGAGGATGCGGAATCCCTTTTCCAGTTCCGCCTTCCGGTCCCAAACGGATGTGCCCAGGGCCAATGCCCGACGCTGGTCGGAGGTAAGTGTCTCATAGGCATCGTCATACAAGTCCAGCTCCCGGCCGTTTCCGGCATTCTTGACCAGTCTTTCCGGATCGGGAAGGTCCCGGGCTTCGTCCGGCTCCAGGGACCGCACCGTATCGATGGCCCCGAGGATGAACTGCCGCAGTCCTTCCTCTTCCAACCGGTTGGAGGAGAAGCTGCCGAACCGGCCGTCCACCCACAGGGACACCTGCAGGCTCCGGTCCAGGGCGTGGGAAACCTTGTCCAGCTCCCCGTTCAGGATCCCGAAGAGCTCCATCAGGCTCTTGTTCAAGGTGATGCGGGCCTTCTGCGCGCCGTTTTCCAGCGCAAATTCCAGGGTTTCGCGCGCGAGCGCGATTTCTTTTTCACTGAGCATGTCCTATTCTCCTCCTACCGTCAGGTTCTTGATAAGCACCGTGGGAATGCCGCAGGACACGGGAACGCTCTGCTCCTTCCCGCAGGTCCAGGTGCCGGGGTCGATGGCGAGGTCGTTGCCCACCGCCAGTACGTCGCGGAGGGCCTCCGGCCCGTTACCGATGATGTTGATATCCTTCACCGGGGCCGTCAGGCGGCCGTTTTCGATGAGGAAGCCGCTCTTGACGAAGAAGGTGAAATCGCCTTCCCCGATCTTGACCTGCCCGTTGGAGAACTGGTCCACGTAGATGCCTTTCGGGACGGAGGCGATGATGTCCGCCGGGGCGGCGTTCCCGCTTTCCATGTAGGTGGACCGCATCCGGGGGATGGGGGCGTAGCGGAAGGATTCCCGGCGGCCGTTCCCGGTCGGGGACACGCCGTAGTGGCGGGCGCTGATGCGGTCGTGCAGGTAGGAAGTCAGGATGCCGTCCTCCACCATGTAGGTCTTCTGGGCGGGGACGCCTTCATCGTCGTAATTGAGGGAACCGCGGTTCCCCTTGAGGGTGCCGTCGTCGATGATCTGGATTCCCTCGGCGCAGATGCGCTGGCCCATCTTGTCGGAGAAGATGGACGTGCCCTTGCGGTTGAAATCGGCCTCGAAGGCGTGGCCCATGGCCTCGTGGAGGAGGATGCCGGAGGCGCCGGCGCCCATCACCACGGGCATCCGGCCGCCCTTGGGCCGGCGGGCGGCGAACCGCTCGTCGATGCCCTGCACGGCCTCGGCCGCCATCTCTTCCAGGAGTCCGTCCGTGAGCATCTCCGCGCCGGCGCGGAAACTCCGGGAGACGGTCTTGTTCTCGGTTTTCCCGCCCTGCTGGAAGATGGCCGTGACCGAGACGGTGCCCATCGGCCGGGTCTCGTACTTGAGCTCCTTCAGGGAATTGTACATCAGCACGTCCGTGACCTGCCAGGCCAGCATCGCGATGATCTTGACGATGCGGTTGTCCCGGGCCTGGACGGCCTGTTCCAGCCGCTTCAGGAAGGGAATGAGGGCCGATGCCTCCGTGGAGCGCCAGTGGCTCCCGACGGGGTAGCGGTCGGCGGCGGGGTTGGGCTCGCCGCGGAAGCGGCGGCCGACCAGCCGCGAGCCGTTCGCCTCGGCCCGGACGGAATGCTCGTAGAAGGCGCTGGTGCCGTCGGCGATGGCCGACGCGGCGCGCGCGCAGGAGAGCATGTCCGGCAGGGCCGTGCTTTCCGCATAAGCGTAGCCGGTTTTCTCGCCGCACAGGACGCGAATGCCCACGCCATAGTCGATGTGCCGGCCAGCGGCGTTGACGATGCCGTCCCGGAGCGTGAGGTTGCCGTAGGTCGTGTTCTCGAAGTAGAGGTCACAGTAGTCGCCGCCGTGCCGGAGGGCTTCGGCGATGAGCGTGTCTAGCTGTGATTCCCCCACCTGGAACAGGTCCAGATAATGCTGTTTAGGGTGAATCATGCGTTTCTTTGATCAGTTGATAGGTGGGGAGGTCCCGGACGGTCGTCCCCTTGGCGCTTCCTTCCGCGATGATGCGGAAATCCGCCTCGCTGTTGTCCACGAGCATCCACTTGTCGCAGACGGGCGCGTACAGGTCGAAGAAATACTCCAGGCCGGTGTAATACCGCCGCCGGATGACGTCGGGGGCCACGTCGTGTCCCCCGGCCTCCACCCGGGCGGCCACCCGCTTGACGGCGATCTCGGGGGAACGCAGCCACAGGTACACGACCGTGACGAAATACCCCTGGTCCTGGGCCATCCGGACCGTCTTGAGGAGGGACCGCGTGGCGAGGGTGGTCTCGATGCAGAAATCCTCCCGGCGCGTGAAAAGGTAGCGCAGTTTCTTGAGCATATACCGGCTGGCCGTGATGTACGCCGTCTCCGGGTGGAACGGCGCGAGGCTCTTCGCGAACTCGTCCGAGTTCACGAACTCGCTGCAATCCAGCAGCTCCGGGAGCAGCGTGTAGGACGCCGTCGTCTTCCCGGAGCCGTTGCAGCCGGATATGATGTACATGCGGGGCATGGCGGTTGGTTCAGTACTTGCTTTGCAAAGTTGGGAATAAAAACGCGTTTTGACAAATAAAACCATATGCCGGGAACTTCGTGTTGATTCAATCACGAGGCGGTGATATTGGGCTATAGCAAAAAATCAATATTTCCGAATGATTACAAGCTTGTATTCGTTGCTATGTTCGGAAAAAGATACCTATCTTTGGAAAAGATTGATAACATGACATGAAGTCATTCAGATCCATAGAAGAGTTGCTCAAGGTTCTGGGCCGTGAAAAGGAGTTGCTGAAGGAGATGTTCGCCAAGAGAAAGTCGCTCTCTTTCCGCAGGGACCTTGCGGAGGATTTGGTGGACGGAGACTCTCGGCGACTGGAATTGCTGCTCGATTACGGGGTACTTCGGCAGAATGCAGGATTCTTGGAATTGGAAGAAAGCTATCTGCGCTTTTTTGAGGATGTGCTCCAGGTGAATGAGGAGATTGCCATTTCCAGTGTAAAGGACTACATAGATACCTTGAACCAGCACATTGACTACTGGCTCAAGGAGACCAATCCCCGGCGAAAGCTCAGCTATCATAGGTCGGTCATCAGGGCGCTTTACAATATTGCTGGAGCTACTTTGCGAAGCACGGTTGATCTGAAGCGCAATGTCGACACTGTCTATAAAAATGAGCCCAATTACCTGATAAAGAAGGAAAAACTGGTTCATCTGGACCAGAAGCACGATGTTATAAAATCGCTCATCGTGGAATGCGAAAGGGTGATGGGAGAAGGGCAGACGGCTTTTTTCCAGTCTGCCATGGACGGTGCGCTCCGGCAGACAGTGGATGACGTCCGTGTAAGTCTCAATGACGCCTACCACAGCCTCATTGAAATCAACAGGCAAATTCTGGAGTATCTGAACCTTATAGAATACCAGAACCGACTGCTCCGGAAAATCCGTACACTCAAATATCTGCGTGATCAGCTAACTATCACGGATTATACGGATATCCGCCTTCGTGCCCTCCAGGCAAACCCTGTCTGGATGGATCCGCTACCGAGGTACCGTCTCAAGCTTTCGTTGGAGAATCTCCTCAACGACGCAGATGCCCTCTCGGTGCTTAGGGATGTCGTCCAGCGGGGGAAGGCAGGTGTTCTTAGCCGTGACACTGCAGGAGCTATCGGGGCGGAGTTCCTGGAATCGGCTGCGCGTAAGGTGGAAACGGTGGATCGGCAGGAGATGTATAATCTCTTCCGTGCCCAGGGAAAGGACCTTTTCTCTTTCGTGGCGGATTTTGCGTATAAGGTACCGGTGGACGATGAACAGAAACTGGTACTGTTCTGTCAATTGTCAACCCTCTATCCGGAGGGAATTCAAACCGTGGCCGGTGAGCCGGCACAAAGCCGGATGACCCTCCAGAATAAAACCTGTCTTGTTGAACATCCAATCATCTATCCCAAATGATTCAGTACAGTAGGGAAATATTCGATGCGCTGAGCAAGGGCGCTTTCATTTCTGCAGACAGCACTTCACCTCAGGTTAGACGCTGGTATGACGCGCTGGATGATGGATTCCAGGAGTACCGGGCCTATTATGAGGGTGTCGGTTTTATCCTGGAAAGTGGAGATGGCTTTTTCTATTTCAGCCGGAAGGAGAGCAAGGCAGACCTGCAGCGCAAATTGGAGGTGCTCCTTCGCTGGATTGATTACATTGACTTTTTGAAAACATTCAACTCCACCTTCGGACCTGGTTTCGAGTTCATCCCCTCGGACATCGTCATTGCCATTTCTGGAGATGTGGAACTCAAGGATAAGGCAGGTCGGCTTTTCCCCGGGGTGAAAAACTTCTCAGAAGTCGCGGAGAAGCTTACGCATGAATTGGAAGGAATTGGCTTTGCAGAGCCACTTAATGTGCTGGAAGGCAGCTACCGGGTAACATCGGCCTTCCATTATATCGAAGAGATGATGGATATCATTACCATATCTGAGGAGGTGAAAGATGAGATACCTGAATAAAATCATATTTATCAACAGTGCGCACATCCCTTATGCCGAAGTATGCCTTGACGGGAACGTCCATCTGATTGGAAATCAAGGTGCCGGGAAGAGTACAGTGCTCAGGGCATTGCTTTTTTTCTATAATGCCGATAAACTCAAGCTGGGCATTCCGCGGGAGAAGAAGAGTTTCGACGCTTTCTATTTTGATAAACACAATTCCTTCATCGTCTATGAAGTTACCCGGGAGACTGGCCGGTACTTCATTGTGGCTTTCCGCCATGCAGGGCGAGTGGCTTTTCGCTTCGTGGATACTGCCTATGACCGACGCTACTTCATGGATGACGATCATGTGGCGTTCTCCGATTGGTGGCATATACGGAATCGAATCCCCGATAAGGTATATATCAGTGGCATCGTGGACCATTACGACACTTTCCGGGACATTATTTTCGGCAATCACGCGGGTCTTCCTGCTGCCTACCGGAAGTTCAGTATCACTGAGAGTCCCCGCTACCAGAATATCCCTCGGACTATACAGAATGTATTTCTGAATTCACGATTGGACGCGGATTTCATCAAGCAGACCATCATCCGTTCCATGACCGAGTCTGAGGATGGGATTGACCTGGGGTTTTACCGCCGCGAGGTGGAAGAATTCGCCCAGCAGTATGAGGATATCAAGAAGTGGTACAAAAAAGAGAAGAACGGCACAGTCCGCATTCGGGACAGTGCGCAAAGAGTGATTGACGCTTATCGTAATATTCTCTTTTCCAATGGGAAAATCGTTGCCCTGGGAGCGCAATTCCAGTATGCCCGACGGCGGGATGCAGAGGTGATCCCATCTTTGGAGGCCCGGGAGAAACTCCTTTTGGAAGAAAGGATGCGGGTGGAACGGCTCATCGGTGAGGAAGACAAGAGTTACCAAAGCGAACGGGATTCCTTGCAGCGGAATTTGGGTACCTTGGAAACCGAACTGGCAACCATTCGGGCACTTCGCAGGAAATATGAGGCTATGGATATGCCGGCTCTTATTCTCAGAATTGAGTCCGAGGGTGCAGTAAGAGCCGAAATGGACAGACAGAAAAGCATTCTCGGAAGCCTCACAAAGGCTTATGAGAATGTGCGGGATAAATACAAACAACTGTCGGATACCATCCGCCAGACTATGCGCGACTTTGAAACCGGGCAGCGGTCCCTCGTTCAGGATCTGCGTGAAAAGCATGGCGCAGCGCTCCTCAAGGCTGATGACGCCCTTCGCCTTCGTGACCAGAATACGCATAAATGGTATGACGAAGCAGCCGAAGAAGCGGATGCCACCATTCGGGCTCTTTTGGATGAGGAGGCCAGACTGAAGGAGAGTCGTGTCCGGATCGGGCTCTCGCACCCCTATGGAGACAAGATCTCCGGCCTTGAAGAGAAAAAACGGAATTTGGAAGCTAAGGCACATTCCTTTGCGCAGAAAGCGCTTTCGCTGGGGGCAAAGATAGAAAACCTTCAGCACGAAGAGCAATTAAAGGAGAAGGAACTTTCTGCAGCGGGTTTGCATACGGATGAACAGTTTGAGAGGGAAATAGCGGAACTGGGAAAGCAGATGGAAACACTGGGGACTCTGCTCGCCCGGAGCAAAGGGTCCTTGCTGGAATGGCTGCAGGATAACCGACCCGGCTGGGAAGAGAATATCGGAAAGGTTACGTGTGAGGATGTCCTTTACAACACAGGACTACATCCCAAGGCGGTTTCTGACGGAGGAGACGGATTGCTTTATGGTATTCGTCTGGAATTGGGGGCTCTGGAGAGTCATGTCCGTACTCAGAAAGAGATAGAGACTCAAATAGCAGAACTTGAAAACCAGCTTGGGGAAAGAAATAAAAGTAGGGCTGATGCCTGGAATAGCTGTCAGGAGGCCATCGACAAGATTAAGAAAGACTATTCGGCAAAGATTCGGTCGCTCAGGGAAGAAAAGCATGCTGCCGAGGCGGAAAATGCCATGATTCCCTCACAGGTCAGTCAGTTGGAAATGGAACTTGCGCAGACCCGGGAGGCGGAAAAGGCTTGGCGGGAGAATGAATTGGCTAAGATTGGGATGGCGCTAGCAGAACTTACGACTCGGAAGGATAGAGCCGAGAACAACCGTAACGCCCTTGCCCGTGAACGGGACAAACGAATCCAAGACTCCTATCGGCAGCGAGAGGCGCAGAAAAAGGAGTTGGAGAATGTACTGCAGTTCGAAACAGAAAAGATTTCAGAACAGACCTTACAGCGCCAACATGAGACTGATTTACAACTGGAGCAGTTGAAGGCTCAGGAAATGGATGAACTATCTGGAAAAGGGGCAGATGTAAAGGCTATCCATGGGCTGGAAACCGAAATCGGCCGCCTGAAGGAAGAACTCGACTATATAGCGGCCAAACGCAAGGATTACTTTGACTTTTTGAAAGATAAAGAAGACCATTTGGACAAGGAAGAGGAGGTTCGCGTAAAGAAAAAGGGCTGCCAGGCCAGGCAGGATTCGCTGGACATGCGCCATCAGGCCACTGCCGAGAAGCACCTGCGGCTGAAGGCAGAAAACGAAACCCGGCTTCTTGACATCAGGGGTTCCTTGGCGGAACTCCGTAAAGGTCTGGAGGATGCCCGTCTTTTTTTGGACGACACGCGGGTGTGTCCACAAGAGGTGCGGGAAGTGCCTGAAGAGGTTACCAGGGAAGCTTTGCCCAAGATTCTGGATGAACTGAAGTCTTTTATCTTTGATCGTACGAACAGGCAGGAAGGACTTCGTTCCGCAACCAATAGTTTCAAAGGGAATTTCTCTCCCCGCAATACCTTTAAGTTTCGTACGGAACTTATCAGCGACGAAGATTATATGACCTTTGCGGCTGACCTTTCAGACTTTGTGGAAAACGATAAGATTGCCACCTATTCAGAACGGGTGAGCCGTCAGTACGAGGACATCCTCCAGCGCATCTCCAAGGAAGTTGGGGATCTCACCAGTCGGTCGAGCGAGGTTGGCAAGACGATCAATGAAATCAATACGGATTTCCGGGAACGCAATTTTGCAGGGGTCATCAAAGATATTTCCCTTCGCTGGGTAAGCAGTGAGGACCGTCTGATGCAGCTTCTTGTTAAAATAAGGGACTTTTCTACGGAAAATGCTTTCGGTTTTGGTGCCGTGAATCTTTTCAGCGATGAGGAAGATCGCCGTAATATGACGGACCAGACAATCCATTATCTCGACAGCCTCCAGAGAAGCTTGGCTGCAGAGCCACAGAGAAGGATGCTGGATCTGGGGGATACTTTCACCTTGCAGTTCAAGGTGGTGGAAAACGACAACGATACAGGCTGGACGGAGCGAATCTCCTCCGTCGGGTCGGACGGTACTGACGTTTTGGTGAAAGCGATGGTGAATATCATGCTCTTGAATGTCTTTAAGAGGAAAGCCAGCAAAAAGTTCGGTGATTTCTGCCTGCACTGTATGATGGATGAAATAGGTCGTTTGCATCCCCATAACGTCCGTGGCATCCTCCAATTCGCCGCCAGTCGCAACATTTGGCTCATCAACGGTTCTCCCACCACCTATGATGTGGGGGACTATAAATACACCTATGCTTTGGACAAGGATGACGATTCCAATACCCGGATTATTCCCCTGATTGCCATACATAATGCGGAAGAAAATTAATAAATCTTTGTCAGAGAATCTTTTATGTCTGCTTCAAGGAGAGCCTGTCCCGGGGAGCTCCTTAAGTACGGCATGGCTGGAAGATCTGAAGCAGGAGGGCCTTGTGACGATAGTGGCCCATGGTAGCCGCAAGACTGTAAAAGTTATTGACAGAGGGCGCATGCTGCGCTACCTGCAACGAGAGCTGGATCTTCCGGAGTTGGAATCTGTGGAGGCGGTGCTTCGTGGCGGAGCCGCAGGGGAACGTTCAGATTTGGTTCACATGACCGGTGATTCTAAGTTTTCCAGAACTCGGTCGATGTTTGGCTTCCTCGTGAACTGCTACGAACCAGTGGAGTGCGTAATGGGCGGTCGATTCATTACTTTGCTTCCACCGGAAGGTACTTTTAGCTATATTTCTGATTTCCAGCATTTCCGACCGGCACCTGATGTTACCGTGGTGGGGATGGAGAATACTGAAAATTTTCGCCTTATCCGCAGGCAGAAATCTTTTTTTGAGCGAGTCCTTCCTGGCAGGAATCTGCTGTTTGCAAGCCGTTACCCACAGAATGGGGACCTTGTAAAGTGGCTGGAAAGCATCCCCAATGCTTATTTCCACTTTGGAGATTTGGACTTGGCTGGTGTGAACATCTTTCTCACCGAGTTTTATGCTCGAATCGGCCCACGTGCGCATTTTTTAATTCCTCCGGATGCGGAACAGCGGATTATTAGTGGCAGTTCCGAGCGATATGATGCCCAATACCAACGTTTCCGGAATATGCGGGTTACGGACGTAAGGGTCCAACCATTGCTTGATCTTATCCATAAGTACCACAGAGGGTATGATCAGGAAGGGTTTATCGAGTTATCCTCGAAATGAGATTGGATAATCAAAAAAAAGGCCTAACTTTGCAGTAATACTATAGTCTTACTTTTATGGAGACGATATATCACGGCTCAAAACTGATCATTCAGCATCCTGCTTATGGAAAAGGAAATCCCGAAAACGACTACGGGTTAGGATTCTATTGTACGCGGGAGCTGGAGTTGGCCAAAGAATGGGCCTGTGCGGAAGAGGATGACGGATTTGCGAACCGATATCGTCTTGAGACGGATGGCCTGTCCTGTCTTCATCTTAACGACGGTGGATACCATATCCTGAACTGGCTCGCTATCCTGCTGGAGAACAGGAGGTTTGACCTTTCTTCCCCTGTTTCGGTGAGAGCCCGTCAGTATATCCTGGACACATTCTTGCCGGATTACAAGGATTACGACTTGATAGAAGGGTACCGGGCCGACGACTCCTATTTCTCTTTCTCCAAGGCTTTCCTTGCCAATGGAATCACGCTGGAACAACTGCGTCGGGCGATGCGGCTGGGGAAACTGGGAGAACAGGTCGTACTGCGCACCCCCGCTGCCTTCGATGCCCTCTCTTTCGTAGAGGCCATCCCGGTCGATGCTTCCATCTATCATGCCCGGAGGCTGTCCCGGGACAGGGGCGCAAGGGAAGACTTCAGAAAGATGCTGACCGAGACTCAGGCCGGCGAAGAAATATATGTGTCGACGATGATCAACGAAAAATGGAATAACGATGACCCGCGCCTATGACATCTCCTACCTGGATGACGCCATGACCTCCTTGGGGGCCATGCTGGACTATGCTGTCAATTCCTGCGGCGAGGACCTCGCTCTTTTCTATGCACGCTTTCTCGCCAGCGGTGTCGCGGATGCCTTTTCCCGGGCAAGTCCCAAATATCTTGGAGGTCTTTCCGGGATAGAACTGGCTACGCTGGTCGCTTCCTGCACGGGAAGCGAGCTACCTAAGGAGGACGGGCTCATTGATATCGGCAGTCCAGAATACTGGACCGGATGGACGCTGGCGTACCTGTCCTGGTATCTGGACTTGGACTTCGGGACCATCCAGACCCGGGGCCTGACGGTTCAGTCCCTCCGCGACCGGTATCCCGTTCTACACGAGGCGGATCTTTCGAAATCTGTACAGTTCGCCATGAAACGGCTCGGTGAAACCTCCGGAGGGCGCCTTCTCAAACTGGCCCGCAAGAACGCCCGGCTGACACAACGGCAACTGTCCGACATCGCGGGAATACCACTCACGGTCATCCGCTCCTACGAACAGGACAAGCGCTCATTGAAGAGCGCCGAAACGGACAATGTCCGGCGTATCTGCCGGGCGCTGGGGTGTCGGATCGAAGACCTACGGACAGTATCTTGATAAGATGTACATGCGGGGCATGGCCGGATCCTTCGGTATCGGTTACTCGGCCGTGGCCGCGTTGATCTTGCGGAGCATCGCGAACATGATGAGGCCGGCGACCACGCACAGGCCCATCAGGATCGCCCAGTTGGCCCACAGCGGGACGCGTTCCCACAGGAGGCCGGGAATGGAACTCAGGTAGTTGCCGACGGCGGTGGACGCGAACCAGAGGCCCATCATCAGGCCCTTCAGGCGCGGCGGGGCCACCTTCGTGACAAAGGAGATGCCCATCGGACTCAGGAGCAGTTCCGCGAAGGTCAGGATGAGGTAGGTGCCGATCAGGTAGGTCGGGACCACCGGGTCCGGGGAGACGGTGCCGGCGAGCTGGGCGGGGGAGGCCTGTCCGCGGGAGGCATAGACCATCACCAGGTAGCCCAGGGCCGCGACGAACATGCCGA
>JAEEGL015684529.1_pt1 | contig 10830 bp, 8 predicted proteins | sample 9134231 | NCBI WGS metagenome assembly JAEEGL01 (sample SAMN16246548, study PRJNA631951) | gut metagenome | biome: gut microbiome; feature: rumen; material: fiber-attached | host: Bos | place: Iran: Karaj | collected 2018-10
AGGTACTTACACACCATACGAGGAGATAAAGCGGAAACAGGTTGTGGCATTAGACAAAGAAGAAGAGGAAGAGTATTAAAAACCCTTCCTCTTTTCAACAATAGCAAATCATTAAGTATTATGTAAAAGCGTATGTGTTCGGATCGTTGTAACCGCATCCCCTGACCGACTTTGTGGAGATAGATGTTATCTCTGTTACCGCATCATCAAGCGGCATAATCGTTACTACTGAACCCTTTGGAATGATATAACCAACGTTTCTTGTGGTTGTTGTTTCTCCTTCCTTAACCGCAAGAGTGAGATATACCGATACATCTGAGTAAGCCATATAGGTCTGCACCTCAAAGCGGATATACTTCTGTTGGAAAATGGTCGCTGCAATAGAAATACTACCAATATTCGGAATGGTGTAGGCATCTGTAACGTTCTCCAAGCCGTCTATCGTCACATCGGGCATAGATGTAATCCTTGTATGTACAGGCTCTGCGCCCAAAGCATTTGTACCCTTAACGACAATTCCTTGCTCAAGGCTCTTTGACATATTGTAGAGAAGCTTTTCTGTGTTGCTCTGCAAGTCGTTGGTGTTTACCGTTATGTTTGTACTTGGTGTTAAGGCCTGTCCGTGACGAGTGTTTGCTGCTGCTTCCATCATTCCGTAAGCCCACCGATAGGCTGCACGGGAATACATTGAAATGGTAGCGTCATCAAATGTTTCCGGATTGCCTGCGTGAACTAGCATTGCAGATAGTATCTGAATGGCAAACGTGTCACGAGGCTCCATGCTTGTAAGCGACACATTGGCATCGTAGTCTTGCTCTGCGCCATCAGACCTAGTAAGTGTTGTACCTACCGTTTCTTGAATGGTAGCCGTAGCAATATACATCTGCTGATTAACGGTAAAGGCTGTAGAAGGAACAGATACTGTCACTTTGCCAGATGCATCGAGGTATGCCGTCTTTCCGTTAATCACTACCTTATATCCGGTGAATTGTTCGGTTTTTATAAGATTTCCTGCAACCTTTGATATATCGTCAGGTGTAGTGCTACCACCTACACCAACGAGCGCACCATTTAGCGCGTCACTAAGGTTAAATGTACTCCAAGTGTATGTCATAATTATCTAAGTTTATCAGTTCTTCTTTCCTGAGTTACAAGTACCGTACCCGCAAACCTGTCTGTTGCTTTGAGTCCAGAGAAGTCGTACCGGAATTTGTGATATTTCCAAGGTGTGCCTCTTAACGACTGTATTTCTACCCAATCCATGAGGTTGTTTGAAGCATATATCTTAAATGCGGATTGTGGCCATTGAGTAGTGATTGTCTGCCCATCAACGACCTCAGAAGTAGTATATGGTGCGAAATACTTGATGTGCTTTATCTGCATGATACTCTTCAAGGCTAGGCCATTCTCTAGCTTCATTGGACGAGTCTTGATAGTAGCATTATAAGTGCTGTTATCTTCATTGATGTTATCTCGCTCTAACAACGAATATACCTTTGTACCACTTTGCAGTAGCGTATCAGGATAGTTGTTAACAGAACTAACAATAGTAACATTACCAAAGTCATAACGTGCAAACGTGCCACTTTTTATGGAATATACCCAACAAATAGGAGAGCCGATAGTAGTTACATTATTGCTTGTATGGCTTGCTCCGTCAAATATCCAAAGCAAAGAATCTCTGTAATCGTAGGCAATGCGGGCTGTTCTAAGAAATGCCGCAAACGGAGATGTGGACTTTCCTGAAAGTTGTTCAGATACGCAAGTAACCTTTGAACTTACTATTACCATAAGTCCTTTTTCGGTAGAAAAGAATACGGCATTATCTGTTTGTGTGACTGATTTTGGATTGTTGCACACATCCCTAGAAACAATATCGGAAGATATAAACAAACCCGTTCCATCTAAGTGGAGTCCCCAAATGCCATTCTTAGAGAATACAAGTAACGGATGCTGACCGAATTGGCCATCAGAAAGTGCTTCTGTATTTGCAGTTACGGCAAGCACCTCACCCGTACCAACTCTGTTATATCCTTCTGCCAAGAAAGAGAACGGATTATTTACTTCACTGGTAAGTATATAATTTGGAAGGGATTCGTAATCGCCAGAATAAGTAGAAGAGTCGCTATTTGTTCCCGCTCCACTATTCGCGCTGCTTAATATGGCTGTGATTCCCTTGAAATAGTATGCACCATGAAGGCCGTGATGTTCTTTCAGATCGTGAGTGCCACATTTTTTTGCACGAGGGTCTGGGTAGAAGAAATAGAAACACTGTGCTTTTGTTGAGTCGGAAACGGTTTCTGCGTGACTTATCTTCTTAATTGCTCCATCAATATCGATCTCTACGTCATATGGTGCATCGAAATTATAGCCACCGAAGAAGCCGCGAGACACGTTTGCAAGATTCAGTCTGCTATTATATGAATACACATAACCGCCCTTTAACGGACAACCAGAGAAGTAATCATCGTATTTCAACTGGTCTTGTGTTGTAATATTCTCTAGCGTATGCTTTTCAATCTTTTCGCGTGTTGATATCCAACCCAAGCTCTTGATGCCTAAACTGCAAAGCTTGTAGAATACAGATACTCCTTCAATACTGGCATCCATATCTGCATTTGTGCGAGCCTTGAATGGGCTAAAGTGGTATATCAACTTGTTCTGTATAGAAGTGACAATGCTTGTGCCTGCATTCGTTTGATCAATAGTCTTTAATGACCACTTATCTGAACTTGTTCCAGAGTTAACTGTGTCCGAGTAGAAGCCTTTTGCCGAGAACGTTCCATGACTTGTAAAGACAGGGATATCCATTGTTGTCTCGTTTACATCTATATCGTCAGATACAAACAAAACAACGTCCTTTACAATATCGCTCCAATTTGTATAGTCAACCGACTGACTTACCGCAAGCTGCCGACATACCGTATAAAGTGTAAAGTTGAATCCTCCTGACAAACGTACCCATGAATTTGATTCTACTGCAGGCAGCATCAGCATCGGCGCTCCAATATGATAATAAGTGCCATCATATAACTCCAATGCTATTCTCACAAAGAACGGATTGCAGAAGCAATTATTCTCAGCAACGGCCTTTTTGTTAGCGGAGTAACAACCTAAAACAAGATTATTATAATCTTCTTGATGCTTTTCCTGCCAAGGTTCGTTTTCATCTCCAGGTTCCCTCGCTCCCTTACTAGTGTCAGAAGTCGTATTGAATATGCCCTCAAAACTTAATGTATGTTTTACAACATCCTTCAATTCCGTATATTTGTACTCATATGGGATAATGGTTCCATCAGCATATGACGGGTTTTTAACTTCGGAAGGATTTTCGTTAACATCAAACTTGCACATCTTATATTCTGGCTTGGGAACAGGTATAACTCCGAGTGCAAGATATCCACTCTGTTTCCAAAGGAAATATTTAACGTCCGCATTGTCATTGACTATCAGAGTCTTTCCAATAGATGTTACTTGTGTAGTTCCTGATACGCTGCAGATAGACGTAAGAGTAGAGCTTGCCTTTGTTCGCCATTTTAAGTATGAGCCGTCTAATACTATAAAATTCTCTATTGTATCAAACTTGTGAACAAAGAGGATTTCATTACTCTCTGTCATATACTCCTCCGGCTTCTGTATCACTCTATGCTCCCCATTGTCATACACCATGCCGAGGGATTCCTCCAACGCATTGTCTGAGCAGAGTGCATCGGAAGGGACGTTGGTTATTCCCTTGTCGAAGAGTAGTTGCTGTTGTTTCTCGTTCATAACTATATCGTTTTTATTATACGTCAGCCTCAGTGTGTACCCGTTCTTTCTTCGGTTTGGAGGTCTCTGTTTTCCACGAAGGCTTGTAAATGTCGTTATTCAAAGCAACATAGAGACCGATACCCGTAGACATAAGTACGTCATCATGACGGTTAGAGCCGGGCTTGTTGCCCATCTTTCCAGTGTCAGGATCACGTTCATACCAACCCAATTCAAGGTACATCTGCTCATCGGGTTCTTCCCAAAGTTTATCATCGACGCAGGCAATAAGGTTGTCGATCACCCATTGCTTGGTAAGTTTGTTCGTCTGGAATCCGTATGTCGGCTCAATACCTTCCGTTACAGATTCGGGAGTCTTGTTGCGCTGATAGAGATTGGGATAGTAGTGTGCAATCTCATTGATGATTGTTCCGAAGTGGTCACCTTCGGTATTCTGGTCTTTCTCTCTGTCTGCCGTGTTGGACTCGATAATCAGCAGGGCATCATCATAGTAGTGTGCGAGTGCTGCTGCCTTCCAAGCCAATATATCATGTCTTACGTGACCTCTCCAACGTGCCACAACCCTCGGCCTGCCCTTTACCTCGGGGCATAATCCCATTTGGTCTATGACAGTCATCACGGTATAGTCGGCAGAGTCAGATGCACCACCGATATCCACAGATACCAAATAGCGGTTCTTGACCTTGAAGATATGGTTGTTGGGTGGAACCCACACTTTGAGTTCTCCTTGGTTGTCCTCTCGCTGACGGATGGAAGCATCTCTATAAACAGCCTTTGAACGTGTCTCGAAAGGTTTCAGTATCACGTCTGCATAGAACAACGGCGGTTTCGGTGCGCCACATTCCTCCTTCAAGTCATCGATAGCGTATGGATCGAAAATGGCATTACCCGAATTACGGAAAGCCTCAACGGGGTCAATAGGAGCCTCGGAAGCGAAGTGTCCGTGATCACGGTGCTTGTTTCTGTTCTTGCGATACCAGTTGATGGCTTCAAAGCAGGCACCCATCTTCCATAATTTCCAGAAGAACTTGCCCGACTCACGATAACCCGGAGGGCATTGTTCCTTGTTGCGGTTCTCCCAAAGCCAGTTGGCAAACTCCTCTTCCTCTTCTAGTGTAAAGCCATTCTCCCACATCGGCATCATGTCTTGCTCAATCAGATAGAACGGAATGAACACGAAGGTATAGGCAGAGGTGGAGTTCTCCTTCATGGAATCCTGACACAAGTCATAGAAGAAACCGGAGTTGCCCTTACCCGTAGACTCAAAGACGGCCATCTCGTCAGGCAGTCCAAGAAAACCTCCTTCAAGGTTTGAGATAACTTCCTCTGGGTCATGCTCGGGAGTCTCCTTCCAAGATGCCACCTCGGCATAGTGTACCAGCTTGTAGTTATCGCCACGACACTTCTCAAAGGAGTTGAAAGAGGCAATGGAGAGTAGGGAGGTACGTGCTAAGTACTTGCCATCGGATATCTGAAAGTCGGAATCACTGCGCTCGTATGGAGTCATCTGCAGCTTTGTGCCTGGCATACCAATCGTCCATCCCGGTTGTGTCTCTAGAGCCTTGCGGTACATGGCCTTGATTTTCTTTGCTGTAGAGTCTGCCTGAGCTACGATAGCCGCATTCCAACCGTTCGGGTGTCTGTACTCCTGCATCCACTTGATATACATCTGAGTGAGTGTTGAGCCACCCCACTGACGTGCTTTCAGAAGTACGACTAGGATAGGCTTGCCTTTTCTGCGTAAGTCCTCGAATGTTTTCAGAAGCACACGCTGGGCATAACGCAGGGTAAAGGGAATCATGTTACCCTTAATCTTGTCTACGATGTGGTCGCACATCATAAAGGCAAACTCGGGATCATCCTGACAACGTGCTTGGAACAATGCCTCTTCAACGTCCTGATGATACGATTCATCATATTCACGCTGACAACCCTCTTCAACGAATCTGCGGATAGAGCCGAAACGCAGCACCTCATGATAGATGCCAGTCTGCAAGGTCTCTGGCATTACCCACATTTCTGGTATCATGCAGTCGGGAATGATGATATGCTTGCGCATTCCCTCACGGAAACCATAGCAGCCTATGCCCGTCAGTTGGTCATAGGGGCCGTAGATAGCCTGTCTACGGTTGTGGTTCTCAGCTATGAGGTCACGTATTTCCTGACGCATAATCCGTAGCAATAACCTGCCAAGAGACAGTAGAGGTGAATAAGGAAGTTGATATGGGGAAGGAAGGCAGGAACTATAAGCACCCACCAGTTCCTGCGAATCATGTCCTTAAACCGACTGATCTTCCCCCATGAGATGCCTACCATTGCAAAGAGTACTCCACTGAATCCCATCGTGAGAGCGTCCGACTCCCCATAGAGAGGCAGAAGCGGACACGGGAGGAAAGAGCAGAGTACTGCACAGACAAAAGTAGCTGTTATATGTAGCGGGCACCTGAGCATCCAAAGACAAAGAATGTTTGCAGCCAAGTGCCAGATGTTGGCATGAGAAAGCGGGTAGAGTAGGTGTGAGAGTATATCTGTTGGATGCGTAGGGTTGAAAGAGGTGAAGCCGTACTTCGGAAATATGAAATACGACCCCACCAAAATACAACTAACTACTAACTTTGAAAACCAACAATTCTGTCTCATTAAAACGGCTTAAACGGTTTGCGGATTCTCCCCGGCTTGGCAGAGTTGGCATACTTCCTGATGTCTGAAAGCGAGTCAGAAGCAAGTCCGGCCTTGTCTACCGTCACGGGGTCTTTCGATGTAAGTGTCAACGTGAAGTACTCCTGCAACACCGCATTGACGATATAGTCATGAACGGCAGTTGTCAGTTGGTCAAACACGGTATCATCCCACCACTCGGGCATCAGCAGACAGATATCCACCTCTTCCACGTCCTTGATGGAGTTCATATTGGCGGTCTTGAACTTCTCCAACACGAACGACTGCATCTTACTCTTCGCCAAACCGATATGCTTATCAATCCAGCGATAGAACATTTCCTTGAACGTAGTCGTTGAGTTGGTCATTCTGTCATCCTCCGTGCCATCATCCTTTCTGCGTGACATGGCCACCATCTGAATCTGTGAATCAAGGTCGAAGAAGATTTGGTCACGGCTGATGTAGACGTGTCGCTCGAACTTCGGGTTCTTTAGACCAAACTCAGGATCGTGTGGTGTAGTCGGATGTCCGTTATACGGCCAGTTATCGGGAGGTAGCGGTGGGTTATGACCTTTCAAAGGTACGGGCTTGTAGCCACCCTGCTTATCGCTGTGATGAATATCCATATACCTTATTTATATATATTATGATTGGTCGGTAACGTAGACATGAACAACGTTCGTCAACTCGGGGTTGTGACGTGAGTAGAGTTCAACGTAGGTGTGACCAAGTTGCTTGCCGACAATAGTAAATCCCTCCTTGGTTGTTCTTCCTGCCTCGCAGATAACGGAATCCTCGATACGGATTTCAATATCGTCGATAGCGCCATCCGATATTGTGTAGGTAATGGTATACTCTTCGCCAATACCGATGTCGATAGCGTGACCAGGAAGTTCTAACAGAGTTGTATACTTGTAGGCAGGAGCAACGGGTGCGGTCTTGTTGAAGCATCGTTTAATGTCTTGTAGGTCTTTTTCTGTGAACTGCTGATAGATAGCTGCCTGTTTCTCATTGATGGGCTTCCACCAATCGACAAGCATACACTCTTCTATGTACTTTGAACACAGCTTTGCCAAAGAATCAGTATATCCCGTATTGAACCTATCGCTCACAAGCAGGGTAAGGGTGATAACACCTTCTTCCTCTACCTCTGTGATGTTATCCGCAGTAGACTGACCGGAAGATGTGAGGTAGTCAGACAGATGGGTTTTGAGTGCGCTGAGGTTTGTGTAAAGCGCTCTGTTAAGAAGCCGCTCCTGATACACCTCGTTACCCGCCTGCTCATGGTACACCTCGCCAATGGCCTTCTGATCGGCAGCCTTCACCACCTGACCACGAAGGAAAGTCTCACTCTTGACATTTTCAAGAATGGCAGACTTCACGAATTGTAAGGAAATCGTATAATCCATAGCTTATGATACTGAACCTGATGCGGAAGTTGGGTCTGCGGTAGATGTCGGCGCAGTCTTGGCGAAGCACTTGCGGACATAGATGAGAGCGTCAGTTGCGAGAGCAGCGAACGTCTTGGCAAAGTCTGGCTTGATGGAAATCCACCAACCATAGATGGCCATATTCACGATATATTCAAGGGCAATACCCGAAAGCGGGTTGGAAAGTCCCGAATTGTATCGGCTGGTAACTGTCATGACAATGGTGATGTTTCCCGTATCTCCAGACGGAACGGTTGCCGTGATGGTTCCTGATGCCGTATCGACAAACTCTGCCAACTCCGCAGCAAACTTAGATACCGCACCCTTGATGAGTCGGTCAAGCTTCTTTGCATGATATTGGTCATCGCCTGCTGCCTCGTTGTAGGCAATACCGGCATTCTTGACGGAATCAGCACCTCTGTCAACGCTGCTAGTGATATAGGTATCACCCTTTACGGCTTCAAGAACAGCCGCCTTGCTGATTGTTATAGTAAGTGTTGCCATTATTTATATGATTTAAATTATGATACTACTGCTGTTGCTGATGTCGGGTCTGCCGTTGCCGTAGGCGGTTTCTTGTAGAACACATAAGACACCAGCGATTCTATTCTCTGTCTTGCATCGACCTTGTATTTCTGTGCAATGTCAGGATGCATCATTGACAAGTATTCGCCAACGGAGTTAAGAGTGACGTATGACTCTGACAATGCCTGTACCCTTACATCGAAATCGGCATCACCGCGAGTATTCGCTATCGTCATGCTGATAGTTGTCGAATAGGTGGATGCGGTTATGAACTGCTTTAATGCAGCTTCAATATCCTGAGCAGATGCGTTAATGTACTGCGTAAGAATCTGCGTATCTTCTGCGGAAGAAAGGGTTATGTCTGAGAACATATTCTTTCCCTCTTTTGAGTAGAGTCGCTTTCCGATGATGGATAAGTGACGCTTGATGGCCGCTATGATTGTAGTGATTGTTAGTGTCATGCTGCTTGTAACATTTGTTGTGCGTTAGCGACTGCGTTCGGATCAGCACCGCCTTGTGCGGCAAGCTGCTGCAAAGCCATCTGCTGTGCCTCGCTGCGTTCGATGAGTTGCAAGAGGTCATCAGCAAACGGAAGATTGACGGAAGCAAGATACTGCTTGATATCGATAAGACCTGCAAGCAGGAGTTCCTTGGCCGTGTCATTCGCATAAGTCTGGAATGCTGCGGTCTTGGCAGAATCCTTGATATTGATATTGAAGTCAACATCGCGTGCAGACATATTGTCGTATTCGTAGAGTACGGAGTTGTCCTTGTTGGTGATGTAACGTCCGTCACGATAGTACTGCTTGATGAACATACACTTCTTGCGGGCAATCTGCTCGGCAAATGAAGTGAAGTCCTGCATGATGGATTCGAGTGAGGTCGTAGCGTTCGCCGTTTCCTGCATATATCTTGCTGCGGAAGTACCTGCGGAAGGAGTCTTACCCTGCAATGCGCCAGACACATTCGTAATATCCCTTGCAAGATTGATTTCCATCTGCAAGAGTTCCTGAGTACCCAACTGCACTGCACCCCTTGATATGATTTCGGGACGCAGGTTCGGATTCATCTTGTTCGTCTCAAAGAACAGGATGCCATCGTACTCAGTAATCTCTTCTGCAATATCCTCCTTAGACATTCCGTCCGGCATATTCTCCATCGGGAAGATCATCAGACCCTTTGCAGCAGAACGAGCCGCCATATCGTGCATGATAATCAGGCGGTTGATATAACGCTGCTGGTCAATGATGTTACCCATGAACGGGTGAACCTCGGAGTTGACATAAGGATAGAGCTTGATGGTAAACGGATGGTCTTTCGTCTCGTAGGGATTCTCGCCCTCTGCTATTACCGTACCATCGGGAGCCATAAAGGTATAGTACCAATACTCGTCCTCAATGAGTTCGTATTCTATGAGTGCCCATTCCTCTTCGGGAACACCCACCTCCTGATACTGTCGGATGCGAAGGTTGTTCTCTTCCTTGATGCGCCAGATATCCTTCACCTCTACACGATACTCCACCTCGTCACCATTCTGTGCAAGTGGATCGTAACACTGATATCGTGTCTTGGATTCCTTCGTCCATGCCTCAATGAGTCTGCACTTGGTATTGTTGGCTGGCTTGTCAAAGCTGATAGAGTCAAGGTCTTCTTCCTCGTTCTGTTGAAGCCCTGCTGTGCGGTAGTATCTGTGGGCATCGTTTCTCTCTATCTCAAAGACCTCGTTAATCTCTTCCACCGTCCAACCATACTGATGATTACAGAATTTGCGGTATAGTTCGCCGGGCGCTACGTCATGGAGGACACCGATGAGTTGAAGGTCGGTCATTCTAACGTCCGTGCCTGCCTCCCAGAATGCATGGTTCGGATTAATCATATCCGTCCAAGCATCCAAGTGTCCGTTGCGCTCTTCGTAGGTCTCTCTGGAGATAGCCACACCGCCAAGCATAAAGTCCTCAAATGCGTTTTTCAGTACATCGGACATATAGGTCTTTTGCCAGCACATCTGCATTGTTGCCGACATCATATCAGAGAGCCACTGACCATCATGCTTGACCGCAAAACAATTCGGTTCGCCGGCCTGCTTTGCGTAGAGACCAACTACTGAGTTGAGAATGGAGATCATGATGTTGTTCTGCAAGGGTACATTGCCCTTCAACTTGATATACTCACGCTCCGTAATCTCACCACCACGCCAACGGATAATGTCTCTCCACTGGTCGTTGTAGGTGTACTCCTTAATGCGCTCACGGTTCTGACGTATGTCATCCTTGTTCTCCCATGCCTGATTGCATCGAGTAAGCAGGTCTAAGTCCCACCTTCTTCTTTTGCGGATGGGGATTCGCATGGAACTCTCCCGTTTACGGTCACGTACAGAGTCGTGCAAAGCGCCCTTTGGCATTACTGATGATAGTGCCAAAGCGCCCTTTGGCATTACTGATGATAGTGC
>JAEEGL015690298.1_pt1 | contig 10830 bp, 12 predicted proteins | sample 9134231 | NCBI WGS metagenome assembly JAEEGL01 (sample SAMN16246548, study PRJNA631951) | gut metagenome | biome: gut microbiome; feature: rumen; material: fiber-attached | host: Bos | place: Iran: Karaj | collected 2018-10
CCTTTATCCGCAGCGTGGAGGTCGGATACTACACGGACGCGGACCTGAACATCAGCCTGAGCCTGCTGGACGTGGAGAAGGAGGAACCCTTTGCCGGAACGGCAGCCGCGGCGCGGGGGGAGATCAAGGTGACCGCGCTGGTAACCATGTTCAAGAAGATCCGGTTCGATACGCACGAAACGCTCGGATTCGGCCATGTGCGCCTGCCGGAAACGGACATGCACACCACCGCCATGTGGTGGACGCTGCCGGACGCCCTGGCGGAGCGGATGACCGGAGACCGGCTGAAAAACGGAATGATGGGCATCGCGAACCTGCTGCGGATCGTCTGCCCCCTTTACCTGATGTGCGCACCGCAGGACATCGCGGTGATTTACCAGGTGCGCAGCCCCATTACCAACAAGCCGACCGTCATCCTGTACGACAACTGCCCGGGCGGCACCGGCCTGGCCCAGAAGGCCTTCAGCATGCGGGACCTGCTGCTGGAAAAGGCGCTCCAGGTGGCGGAGGACTGCCCCTGTGAATACGGCTGCCCCTCCTGCGTGGGGCCGGCCGGCGAGGTCGGGGAGGACGGCAAACGGACGGCGGTGCGCCTGCTGAAGGAGCTGACAAAATGAATCTGCGGGAGAAGCTGCGCGCCGTGGGCGGAGCCGGAAACCGACGTCCGGACGCGGGCCCGGCAGCTTCGGACTGCCGGCATTTCGCGGTTTACCGGCCGCCGGAGGAGTTTCCGGGGGCCTTCCGCCTGACGGCGGATACCCTGCGGATGATGAGCGACCGGGATATCCCGGAAAACCTGGATCCCCGCCGGATCCTGTACCTGGATACGGAAACCACGGGACTGGGGGGGAGCGGGACCGTCGCTTTCCTCGTCGGAATGGGATACCTGACGGACGGCGGTTTTGAGGTGCACCAGTTCCTGATGCGGGATTACCCGGAGGAGCCGTTCCTGCTGAAGCACGTGGCGGCCGGGCTGGGAAAGTTCGACGTGCTGTGCACTTTTAACGGGACGACCTTTGACGTGCCGCTGCTGGAAAGCCGCTTCCTGATGAACCGGATGGACCGGAGCTGCCTGGAGATGCCGCACCTGGACCTGCTGCACATGTGCAGGCGGTTATGGAAGCTCCGGCTTGGACGGTGCAACCTGGGACGGCTGGAGGAGGTCATCCTCGGGAAGCCGAGGAAGGACGACCTGCCGGGCAGCGAGGTGCCCCAGCGGTATTTCAGCTACCTGAAAACCAAACAGTTTTCCCTGCTGGAGGATGTGCTGAAGCATAACGCCCAGGACATCGCTTCCCTGTGCGTACTGCTGAACCACATGGCGGAGCTGTACCTGCATCCGGAAAGGATCCGCTTCAGCGAGGACGTCTATTCCATGGGGAGAGCGCTGGAGCGGATCAACCGGACGGAGAACGCCCGGCACTGCTACCGGCTGGCCCGGCGGGGGCGGATGGGTGATTCGGCGGGCGCCGCGCTGGCCATGAGCTACCGCCGCAGCGGCGAGAAGGAGCAGGCCGCGGCGGTCTGGCGGGAAATGATCGGGGAGCGGCGGGGCGGCGCTGTTCCGTACATTGAGCTGGCCAAGTATCAGGAGCATACGGAAAAAAATATCCCGGCGGCGCTGGCACTGACCGAAAAGGCACTGGCGATTCTCAGCGAGCCGTCCCTGCGGGAGGCGGGAACTGTACAAGAGCTCCAAAATGAGGTACAATACCGTCGTCAACGCCTGTTGAAGAAGCTGAAGGAGAAAGAACCATATGAAGCTGAAAACGATCATGAACGCGAACAAGGCCCTTCGCCTGCAGAAAAACGGCAACGGCCGGGAAGCGATTCCCCTGTATGAGGAGGCCTTTGCGGACGGGCTGAACGATCCCCGGTTCCTGCTGCCCTACGCGCTGCTGATCATCCGGGACGGACAGTACCAGAAAGCAAAGGAATTCCTGGTCGCGCACCAGAAGGCCCCCGGCATGACGCAGGAGCAGCGGGTGGAGCTGCTGGTGTATTACGCGACATGCTGTTTCCGCCTGGGAAATACGGACAAGGGCATCCATACGCTGGAGCAGCAGTTCCGCAAGACGGAAACCGGCCTGCTGTACCAGACGCTGGGATACCTGTACGTGGACAAATACGACCTGGAGCACCGGCCGGATTTCGAGGCGATGAAAGCCGCCACCGCGCAGCGCGCGGAAGCGCCGGAGGACAGCGCCGCGGAGGCACCGGACGAAACAGAGGAAGCCGCCGGTGACCCCGCCGGCACCGGGGCCGCGGAGACGCCTGCTTCTCCGGAAGACGAATGGAACGCCGGCATCGAAAACGCGGAGGCGTTCATCCGGAAATCCCTGGAGTATGACGACGAGGATCCGGTGTGCCTGGACAACATGGGCGAGTTCCTGTACCGGGTCCGGGGGGACAAAGCCGCCGCGAAGGAATGGTTCGACAAGGCGATCGCCGTCAAGGAGAACCAGATCGACACCCTGTTTTTCCTGAGCCGGTACGACCTGGAAGCCGGGGACCGGAAAGCCGCGCTGGAGAAGCTGGAGAAAGCCGCCGCGGGGCGCTTTTCACCGCTGAATTACTGCGGCCGGGAACGGCTTCAGCAGGAGATCGACCAACTGAAGGAGGCGCTTTGAAATGAGTGAACAGGAGCTGCAGGCAGCCGCAGAACAGAAACCGGAAAAGAAGTCCGGAAAAAAGAAAAAGGAAAAAAAGCCTTTGGGTATGGAAATTCTCAGCTGGGTCCTGACCATTCTCTGCGCGGTGGCGGCCGCGCTGGTGATCCGTTCCGTGATCTTCGAGCCGGTCCGGGTGGACGGCGAATCCATGGACGACACGCTGGCGAACAAGGAGATCATGCTGGTCAGCAAATACGACTATTCCTCCACCTGGCTCTGCCTGCCCTGGCAGAGCGACAACGCGTCGCAGCAGGCGGCCCGGATCACGATCGGCTCGCCGAATTTCCTGGACGTGGTGATCTGCCGCTATCCCGCCCGCGGCGCGGTCAACTTCGTCAAGCGGATCGTGGGCATGCCAGGGGATACGGTGGAGCTGCGGGAGGGCTACCTGTATGTGAACGGGGAACAGGCGGAAGCGGAAAAGGACCTGATCAACCCCGCGTACCGGGTGCGGGGGCTGTCGGACGGATCTGCCTTCGGACCGTACCGGGTGCCGAAGAAGAACGATACGCTGACGGTTTCCGGGAGCAGCACCCAGCTGCAGTTCCAGCTGAACGGCGAAGCGTGGGACCGGAAAAAAACCTGCATTATCGCGAAGGACGAGGATGGAAAACAGCTGAAGGTCTACAGCAAAAAAGCGGACGAGAACAGCCGGTCGGGCCAGCAGGAGCAGGTCGTCACGGTGATCTCGTGGGACGGGAAGGACTGGACGTCGTCGGACTGGGGGGAGATCCTGCCGGCACTGGCCGGAAAGACCTTCACCGTGGATGAGGATTATTACTTCCTGATGGGCGATCACCGGAACAATTCCAACGACAGCCGCAGCGTCGGCGCCGTGGAGCGCAGCATGATCATCGGCCATGTCCGCCGGGTGGTCTTCCCCTTCAGCGGGTGGAGAGCGGTCCGGTAAAAACCCATGCGGTACGGCAGAAGGAGGGAACTCCTTCGGACGAGGAGCGGGCGCCGGCCCGCCGGACAGGAGCCCATCGGGCTTTGAGGAGGATACAGTATGATGACAATCGAATCTTTAAAGAAATACGGTGCGGACGTGGAAACCGGGCTTGCAAGGTGCATGGGACAGGAAGCGTTTTATCTGCGCTTCGTCAGAATGATGCTGGACGACAAGAATTTCAGCCAGCTCAGCAAAGCGGTGGAACAGGGCGACCCAAAGGCCGCCTTTGAGGCCGCGCACGCGCTGAAGGGCGTAGCCGGCAACCTTTCCCTTACACCGATTTTTGAACCGGTCAGCGAACTGACGGACGTCCTGCGGGACCGGACGGACATGCCGGAAACAGCGGAATGGATGGACCGGATCCGGAAGGCGATGGAGGACCTGCGGGCGCTGGACGCGTGACCGGCGGCCGGACGGATGGACTGTCTGAGACGGAAAGAGGGCTTGGGATGAAGATGAGGGATATGCGAAAAACCGAATATGGAACGAAACGCATTCTCCTTCTTTCCGCGCTGGCTGTTCTGCTGCTGGCGGGCCTGGCGGTTTTCAGCCGCGTCGCGGCGGAAGCCAGGTGGCCGCAGAGCTCCCGGGAGGGACAGCGGGTCGACGGGATCATGTGGCTGGACCTTTCCAACGTGAAAGAGGGCTATTTCATGGCCGCGAGCACCAAACCCAGCAAGCGCAGGCTGAAGCTGCGCGTGGTGAAAGGGAAAGAGACGCTGACCTACGACCTGAACACGGAATGCGTTCTGGAAGTTTTTCCCTTCCAGCTGGGCGACGGCAGATATGAGATCAGCCTGTGGGAAAACGTATCGGGGAAAAAGTATTCCAACGCGGGAAAAATGAGCGTGAACGTCGCGCTGACCGATCCGAACAGCTGCTTCCTGTATCCGAACCAGTATGAGAACTACACGCCGGAGTCCCCGGCTGTGGCGGAAGCGGAGCGGATCTGTTCCGGGAAAAGCGGGAAGGACGTTTACAAGGCCGTGAAGGATTATATGGCCGACCAGTTCAATTACGACTACATCAAAGCCGCCACGATCCAGCCCAGCACGCTGCCGGACATCGACGGAACCTTCGAGAAACGGAGGGGCATCTGCCAGGACCTGGCGGCAATCGCGGTCTGCATGCTGCGGACCCAGGAGGTTCCGGCCAAGCTGGTGATCGGCTACGCGGACAAGACGTATCACGCGTGGGTGGAGGTTATCCTCGGGGAGGAAGAGGTTTTCTACGATCCCACGGCGGACGTGACCAACGGAAAGCCGAAGAAGTATACGGCTGAACGGTTTTATTAGGGATTTCAGGCAGCTTTTCTCATGATCGGCCGTGCGGTGTTCATTCACAGCTGCCGGCGATACGGAAAAAGGGGGATCAGTACGGAATGAAGAGCAAAAAACTTTCGGCGGCGGAGCTGAGCGTGTTCTGCGGGCAGGTGGCCCTGATCCTGGAGGCCGGGCTTCCGCTCTACGACGGGATGGAAACGCTGGCGGGCGCGGACAGGAACAGTGAAAACGCGGATGCGTACGCGGCTGCCAGCAAGGGCGTCACAGAGACCGGATCCCTGTACGAAGCGCTGAAAAACGACGGCATCTGGCCGAAATACCTGGTGGAAATGGTGGGGATCGGCGAGCGCTCCGGCCAGCTGGACAAGGTGATGCGCGGACTGGAAGCCTATTACGCCCGGGAAGACCGCATCCGTTCCTCCGTCACGGGGGCCATTACCTATCCCATGGTCCTCGGGATCCTGCTGGTTGTGATCGTGCTGATCCTGCTGTGGAGAGTGCTGCCGGTGTTCCGCCGGGTGCTCCTTTCCATGGGCGTGGGCATGTCGGAATCCGGCAACGCCATGATGCGCCTCGGCGCGGCCCTCGGCTGGATCATCCTGGCCGTGGTGGCGCTGGCGGTGATCCTGGCGGTGGCGGGCATCGTGCTGATGCGCACGAAATACAGGGACCGGGTGATGGAGCTTATCCAGAAGCTTTTCCCGTCCTTCCGGCGGCTGAAGCAGCAGCTTTCCGCTTCCCGCGTGGCAAGCGTCCTGTCCATGATGCTGTCCAGCGGTTTCCCCACGGATGAAGCCCTGGGCATGACGGTGGACGTGCTGGACGACAAGGACGCCGCCGAAAAGGTGGAAAAGATCCGGGACAGCCTGAAGAACGGCAGCACGTTTGCCGAAGCGGTGGCAGACGCCGGAATCTTCGAGGAGCTGCATAACCGGATGGTCACGATGGGCAGCGCGACAGGGCGGGAAGACCAGGTCCTGGGCAAGCTCGGAGCGCTGTATGAAGAACAGGCGGAGGACGGGATTACCCGGCTGGTCAGCATCATCGAGCCTACGCTGGTCGCGCTGCTGTCCGTTGTGATCGGGGCGGTGCTGCTTTCGGTGATGCTGCCGATGGCGGGCATTCTGAGCAGCCTGTAAGAAAAACCGCCGGCGGGCGGATTGCCGGCGGGCATGGGACCCGCCAGGGACAGGAAGGACGTATATGAGTAAACGGGACATCATCAAGGTGCTGGTGATTGCCGCGGTGCTGGTTCTGGCTTTTGTGCTGGCCGGGAGGATCGATACGGCGCAGGACAGGGCGGAAACGGAGATCGTGCGGGACGCGGTGAAGAACGCCGCGCTGACCTGCTATGCCGTTGAGGGAGCCTATCCGGACAGCGTGGAGTACCTGCGGGAGCATTACCGGCTGGCCTACGACGAAAGCCGGTATTTTGTCACGTATGAATCGTTTGCCTCCAATATCATGCCGGATATCTACGTGACGGAAGTGGATGTGCCGGACGACGCCAGGGACGACTGGTTCACGGAAGGGGAGGAGAACGGATGAACGGCGGCGGAAAGGTTTCCCACAGCGTTTCGGGCGTGTTTGTATTTCTGCTGCTCGGCATTTTTGCCGTTTTTTCCACGGTGACGGTGGTACTGGGCGCCAGGGCATACAAAGCGACCTCCGAAAGGACCGTTTCCCATAACGGCAGCCGGATCGCCAGCGCCTACCTGCGCAGCATGGTCCGCACGGGAGACGAGGAAGGGACCGTGGCGCTGGAGGAAATTGACGGAATCCAGACGGTTTCGCTGTGTGAGGCCTATGACGGGGAGGAATTCCGGACCCGGCTGTATGTTTACGACGGGATGCTTCGGGAACTGTTCACCGCGGCCGAACTTCCCTTTGAGCCGGAAAACGGCGAGACTGTCTGCGCTGCGGACGAGATGACCGCCGGGATCCGGGACGGATTGCTGAGCATCCGGATCCGGAACGGCGGGACATGGACAGAAGTTGAACTCGCGCTGCGCGCGGCTGCGCAATGAGGTGACAGACGATGCGATTGAGGGAACAGAATCCGGCCCGGAGCACGAACCGGAGCAACGCGCTGCTGGTTGAGCTGCTGATCGTGGTGATGTTTTTCATGCTTTCCGCCACGGTGCTCCTGCAGGTGTTTGCCGCGGCCCGCAATCAGAGCCGGCAGGCGGAGCGGATGATCGGGGCGCTGAATACCGCCCAGAACGTGGCGGATGAACTGTACGCGGCTGAGGACGCGGGCGGCAGGCTGAAGGAACTGGGCTTCGAAGAGGGAGCGGACGGCTGGATGCTCCGCGGAGAGGAAGCCGATTTCCGGGTCACCTTCGGGGAGAAGGACAGCACGGAAGACAGGATCCAGCATGTCCAGGTGCAGGCCCTGCTGGACGGCGAGGCGGTCCTGACCCTGCCCGTGGCCCGGATCCGGGAGGTGAGCCCATGAAAAGAAAAAGCAGCATCAGCCTCGGCCCCGGCGCCTCTTCCCTGATCCTGATTTTCGTCGTGCTGGCGCTCAGCGTGCTGGGGATGCTTTCCCTGATGAACAGCCGGAGCGACATGCGGCTGAGCGAACGCAGCGTGCAGGTGGCGGAGGCTGTATACGCCCTGAACGTCCGGGCGGAAGAAAGACGGGCATGGACCGAAGACCTGCTGGACACCCTGCGGCAGGAAACGGAAGACGCAGATGAAATCCTGGACAGGCTGTCCGGAGCCCTTCCGGACGGAATGATCCTGGAAGACGACGTGATAACCTGGACGGAATCCGACGGGTTCCGCCAGCTGAGCCTGGGCCTGAAGGTACTGCCTTCAGGGGAGGGCAGCCGGACCCGGTGGGTCCGGTATTCCCTGACATCTGAAATTGCGGAAGAGGAAGAGTGGTAATCCGATGATCGAATTGCTGAAGAAAGCGGTTGCAATCGGCGCTTCCGACGTGTTTGTCATTCCGGGCGCCTGCGTATCGGTGAAGGTGAACAACGTCCTGGAGCCCCTGACGGAGAACATCGTGCTGCCGGAACATACGGAAAAGCTGGTCCGTGAGATGTACGACCTGGCCCACCGGAGCATGGACAAGCTGGACGAAAAAGGAGACGACGATTTTTCCTTTTCCGTCACAAACGTGAGCCGGTTTCGCTGCAACGCTTACTACCAGCGCGGGTCCATCGCGGCGATCTGCCGCATTGTCCGGTTTGAGCTGCCGGATCCCGTGAAAATGCATATTCCGGATATCGTGATGAACCTGGCGGAGCTGCGGAGCGGGATGGTCCTGGTGACCGGCCCGGCAGGCAGCGGCAAGAGCACCACGCTGGCATGCATCGCGGACAGGATCAACAATACCCGGGAAGGCCACATCGTGACCATCGAGGATCCGATCGAATACCTGCACAGGCACCGCAAATCCCTGGTGAGCCAGCGGGAAGTGCCCAACGACGCGGCGACCTTCTCCCGGGCCCTGCGCGCTGCCCTGCGCCAGGCTCCGGACGTGATCCTTCTGGGCGAGATGCGTGACCAGGAAACGATCCGCACCGCCATTACCGCCGCGGAAACCGGACATCTGCTGCTGTCCTCCCTGCATACGATCGGCGCGGCAAAGACCGTGGACCGGATCATCGATACGTTCCCCGCGGAGCAGCAATCCCAGATCCGGCTGCAGATTTCCATGGTGCTCAGGGCGGTGGTTTCCCAGCGCCTCGTGCCGACGGAGGACGGCGGGCTGATTCCCGTGTTTGAGATGATGACCGTCAATCCGGCCATCCAGAACATGATCCGCGACGGGCGGACGCACCAGATCGACAACGTGATTTACGGCGGCAACGACCGGACGATGCTTTCCATGGATACGGAGCTTCAGCGGCTGTACAGGGAAAAGCGCATCACCCGGGAAGCAGCCCTGCTTTATGCCGCGAATCCCGAGATCATGTCAAAGCGGATATAAAAGAACGCTCGAATTCACCGGCCGGCACCGGGCGGGAGAAATAGTACCCCTGGACGATATCACAGCCCATGGCCTTGAGCGCCTGCAGCTGTTCGGCGGTTTCCACACCTTCGGCAACGGTCGGAACGTCCAGGGATTTCGCAAGGAGGACCACGGCCTCCAGCAGGCGTGTGTTCCCGCCGTCCCTGAAGGCGGTCCGGATAAACTGGATATCCAGCTTCAGGGCGTCGATGGGCAGGGACGCGAGCATGCAGAGGGACGAATAACCGGAACCGAAATCATCCATTTCAATCTTAAAACCGCATTGGCGCAGCTGACGGACCCGATCAATGATCTGGTCCGAATCGCCTGTATAGGCTGATTCCGTCACCTCCAGCAGGATATCGCTGAAGTCCAGGCCGTTCCGGCGGACGAGCGAGACCAGCTTTTCCACCAGGCCGGGGTCGTACATGTTGACCCTCGACACGTTGATCGAAACGGGGACGGAACGGCCGAGACGGCCCTTCCAGTCCCGGAGCTGAGAGGCAACTTCCTGCCAGACATAACCGTCCAGCTCCGGAATCAGGCCGTTCTGTTCAAACAGCGGAATGAAGACTCCGGGGCTGATCATTCCAAGCTTCGGATGCTTCCAGCGGACAAGCGCTTCCGCGCTGGCCAGGGCCGGCTGTTCGCCCAGGATGCCGAACTTCGGCTGATAATAAACCAGGAACTGTCTCTCCCGGATGGCTGTGTGGAAATCATCCACCAGCTGTTCGGCAAAAACCTCCTGCTCCCGCAGCACGTCGTCGTAGATCCCGACGGCTTTTCCGAAGATATTCCGGACCTTTTCCGCCGCGAGCTTTGCCCGGTCAAACCGGCGTTCGATATCGACGGCCTTGTCGACGCTGGCGTATACGCCCATGCGCAGACGGACCCGCAGTTCTTTGTTTTCTTCGTGCCGGAGGGTGACGGACGCCGCGTCCAGGAGGTCCGCATAATCATCGCGGTGCGGGCAGTATACGAGGAAGGTGTCCGCCGCCAGGCGGCACACGATGCCGCCCGCGTCCCGCACGGCCTCCTGAATCTTTTCGCCGACCTGCCGGAGCACTTCGTCGCCGTAGCTTTTCCCGTACCGGTCGTTAATCATATGGAAATGGTTGATGTCGATCAGCAGCGCGTCCGTCGGGAGATCCTTGTAATAGACATCGAACTGCCCTGCATACCGGTAAAAGAACTCACGGGTGTAAAGCCCTGTCAGATGGTCCCGCTCCGTCCGGCGGATCGTGTCCTGGTCCTCGGACAGCTCGATGGTCCGGAGGACCCGCGCGAGCACGACCTTCTGCTGCGGGTAGGGCTTCGGGATAAAGTCAATGGCTCCGAGGGACAGGCTCTCGACCTCCGCGTCCTTTTCCGCCGTCATCACGATGACCGGCAGGCGCGCGTAACGGCTGTCCGCCCGGATCCGGCGCAGCACTTCGAGGCCGTTCAGATCCGGCAGGTTCAGGTCCAGCAGGATCAGGCTCAGGGTATCGGAATGCGTCTCGATTTCCTCCAGCGCTTCCGCGCCGGTTCCGGCCACCGTCACTTCATAGGTGTCGGACAGCATGAGCTTCAGGAGCTCCTGGTTGATCAGTTCGTCCTCGACGACCAGGATCCGGCGGTTGCTGTTGATGGGGGCGAAATTCAGCGGATGGTTTGACATACTTCCTCCTTTGGGGGTGCGCCGCGGGCACGTTCAGCGGGCAGGCGACAGCTTTCGGGCAGGCGCGCCGAGGGATTTGAGGCGGCGCTTTTCAGCATACATCTCGGCATCGGCGCGGTCGAAGACGGCGGCGGTGTTCTGATCGGACGGGGTATATTCGGAGAGCCCGGCGGAGATGATCGGCCCGCCGGCGGTGATATGTTCCACCGACAGGCGGTGAAGCTCCGCCATGATTTCCCCGCGTTTTTCGTAATCGTCCCCGCTCAGTAGCACTACGAACTCATCCCCGCCGGTCC
>JAEEGL016318653.1_pt1 | contig 10830 bp, 7 predicted proteins | sample 9134231 | NCBI WGS metagenome assembly JAEEGL01 (sample SAMN16246548, study PRJNA631951) | gut metagenome | biome: gut microbiome; feature: rumen; material: fiber-attached | host: Bos | place: Iran: Karaj | collected 2018-10
GCTGTCAAAACTGGACAGAGCATTCGTATAATCTTCCATGCTGCTTAGAGCCACTTTACTTTGTTCATTGTGCAATACTATAGCCGGTTTAAACTTGGCTGATACGCTGATGGCGTTTGGATAATATTTGTGTTTTATGGAGAAATCCAATATACCGCTTGAGAAAAAACCTGCTGTAGACCAGACAGTTTGATTCTGGCTGCATTTTTTTTCTTTCTTAATCAAATGATGCTTTATGTCATCTTTGCCAAAAATATTTATGACGGCATTTTGAAGTTCATAAATCTGTTGAGTCGAAAACAAAGCAGTTTCAAGATTTAGTGTGTCTAACATTTCAATCATCCTTTCTATAAAGTTTAATATGTAGTAAACAATTAAGTAACGATAGGTAAGCACTGATAATGTTACTTAATTGTTGTAAGTCATATAAAACGTTATAGAATTAGAAGAAGAAAATTCTCAAACACACCTTAGACGCTTTTAAAGCAAAATAATAAAGAAAAACATAGCAAGGGGTTGGCCTTATTCATGTTGCAAATACCCTTTAAGATAATTTCGTTCACTTCTTTATCGATAATTACCAACAAAAAAGCACTTCCAATTATAGTTGGAAGTGCTTTCTGCTTTACTGTGATTTAGCTGTAACAATTTACGACTCAATACCCCGTATAACTCTGTTGGCCGGCTCCATCATACCTGTTATAGAAGTAGTCAAAAATAATACCGCTGTAATACTCCTGATTGGCGTAAATTTTGTCCGGAGCTTCCTGATAAATGATGTCGCTGATTACTTCTTTTACTTGAGATTGTGTTACGTCCTTATCACGCCAATGATCCAGAGCAGCGATGGTTTGCTTGATCTTATCCAGCAATACTTTAGCCAGGTCCTTGATTTTCTGCACTTCTGCTTTTGTCAGTTCTTCAGAAAACAGGAGATCGTACACTGCCAACTGCTCATCATTGTCAAACTGCAAACGTGCATACCGCTTTGCTTCTTCGCCCATGGTACGGCTTAAATCCATCAGCTCCATAAAGATTCTTTCAATATTGGCGTGGTCTTTATCTTGATTATATTCCTCTATGATTTCGTTATATTTTTTGTAAAAATCAGCGCGTGTAGGATTTGTAAGAACCATGGCATCCAGCCGTTTCTTTACGGTTTCTTCCAAATCTTTAAACACGAGTTTTTTATGTTTGGTTTTTGCAAATTCAGCCTGTAACACCTTGAAGTCAATTTTACTGATGTCGAACAGCGAATTTTCTTCGTCACCGGACTCACAGACTACGGTTTGCACATTCTTATTGATGATCTGGTTAACCTTTATCATTAAATCGGTAATATCGACGTGCCTGTTTTTATCATGCAGCAGCTCATCAATGGCTATAATGGCATCTATCTCTTTATTCGTCTGCTCATCCAGCTCCCTTTTATCAACAAATCTGCATAACCGTTTAATTTGCTGCGCACCGACCTGAAATTTCTTTCTAACCTCTATCGGGCTGCAGACGGCATCAACCGCATCTTTCAGCAAAGCGACCTTTGTAAAGCCGGTAGCATTCACCAGATTCTGAAGTTCAAATCCATTATCTTTTAAATGTTCTTTCACTGTTGCAACCAGTTCTTTGATTTTTGCAATCAGCTCTTCTTTGTCAATAGTAGGGTCGATTTTTCCACCCCTACCAGCACCATTTGTATAATCAGCAAGGGCCTTCTTTAACGCACTGATGATACCAACGTAGTCTATGATCAGACCGTTGGTCTTACCCTCTGAAACACGGTTTGCCCTGGCGATAGCCTGCATCAGGGTATGCGCTTTCATTGGTTTGTCCAGATACAGACACGATAAGCACCTTACATCAAACCCGGTCAACCACATCGCACAGACAAACACTATACGGAACGGGTTGTCGCTGTCCTTGAACTCCTTGTCCAGTTCACGCTTGTTCATTTTGGTGCGGTGCGGGATTATATCCAGCCCCCATTTTTTAAATGTCGTTTCTTCGTTCTGTTCTTCACTTATGACGACAGCCATCTCTGTTTCTTTCATCCATTTAAGCTGTCTTTGCATTTCCAGTGCCACCTGCTGGTCATAAGTTGTTAAAATCTTTGCTTCCAGCTCTTGTATAGCCTGCTTCCAATACTCCTGAACCAGATTATACATACGGACACAGGTGACCTTATTCAGGCATACAAACATAGCCTTGCCGCTCTGCCACAGAGAACTGTAATTCTCTACAAAATCTTTGGCAATAGCGCGAAGCCTTGGTTCTGCAATCAGAAGATGTATTTCTTTTTCAAATTCATGCTCCAGCTTTTCACGCTGGTTCTCATCCGCCTCAGCCTGCTCAATCGCATCAAGAATCTCTTCCGTGATTTTAGGGTTCTGGATCTCTTTTAACTTATCTCCACGCGGATCATAATACAAGGGGACTGTCGCACCGTCTTCGACTGCTCTCTGGAAGTCGTAAACCGAAACATAATCACCAAAGGTGCGGGCGGTAATGTCATTGCTGCTGAAAAGAGGTGTGCCGGTAAAGCCGATACGTGAAGCTGTCGGTAGCAGACGACACATATTTTCAGCCAGATTACCATACTGGCTGCGATGTGCTTCGTCAGAAATAATGATAATGTCATGGTCTGGGATAATGGGTGGTTCATCTGTCTGGTTAAATTTCTGGATCAATGTAAAGATAAAGGAAGTATTACCTTTTAATTTATTGACCAAATCCACACCGCTGGTAGCCATGAAAGCTGAAGCCTTGCGGCCTCCCAGCATACCACAACATTCAAACGTACCACTGATCTGTTTGTTCAATTCATCTCGGTCAGTTAAAATCACAAAAGTAGGGGAGCCTTCCAGCTTTCGCATGATTTTCTTTGCAAAGAAGATCATAGAATAGCTTTTTCCACTGCCCTGTGTATGCCAGAACACACCCAGCTTTCCATTATCAAAGTCGTGGTTTGCATACCGTTCCACAGCACGGTTTACTCCCAAAAACTGATGGTTTCTGGCCAAGACCTTTGCAGTCGTCTTGAACGAGTGGTCAAACAGGATATAGTTTTCCAGTAAATCAATAAAATTTTTCTTATCACATACGCCACGGAGCATCGTTTCAAGCTCTACGCTTCCGGCATCGTTTTCTTCCAGACGTTTCCATTCGCTAAAGAACTCATACTTACTGCCCAATGTCCCGATTTTAGCCTCAAGGCCGTTGGAGAACATGATGAAAGCATTGTAATAAAACAGCTGTGGTATGGTGTTCTGGTAATCTCTGTAATTGTCAACGTAAGCGTTATAAATATCGACGGTTTGTTTCTTCAGTTCGATAAAGAGCAATGGGATACCATTCACGAAACCGATTATATCGGTTCTTCTGTGATAAACCGGCCCGTTGATCTTAAATTCTTGCACAGCGATGAAGTCATTGTTTATCGGGTCATTGAAATCTATCAGCAAAGCTGTCTGTTCCTTGGCAACGCCGGTTTCATCCGTGTATGTAACCTTGACACCGTCACGTATCAGCGCGTATTTTTCTTCATTGATTTGCAGGGGTGATGCAGAGGCAAGGTGTTCTTCCAGTTTCGCTTTAACCTGTATGAGCTGGTCATCGGTGATCCATGGATTCAGTTTCTTTAAAGCGGCATACAAACGAGAAGGCAACAGTACTTCACGGTAGCTTTTACGTCCAAAAGTAAAAGTACCGGTACCGCCTTCTCCTACAATTTCATTATTATATGCTTTAGCTTTTTGCCACCCCAGCTCATCGTGCAGAAAATCCACAGCACTCTGCTGGATCAACTCATTTTCACAGTATTCGTTGCTCATCAGAACACCTTCCAGCTAATATTTATAGTTCAATCTCACCATTCATCAGTTTAGGAAGTAAACGGTCTCTGGCTTCACGTAATTTCAAATTGCATAAATTTTTATTGTAAATTTCATCAAAAATAGGTGCCAGTATTTTATTGAATCTTTTCAATAAAGTATTATCCGGGATTATTGCTGGCATTGCTTTGATAACTTTTGAATTGATTGCTTGTGAAATTGAAGAAGTGTTGCCCAATGTGTCATATTTAAAATTTTTCAAGTATAAATAGACATATTCTCTAAAAAACGCTTCTTCAATTTGAACATGCGCAATTGCCTCATTTGTACACATCGGTTCCGTTGAAATTGAAACACGACCTACGGTTAATTTAAAGCTTACAAATATCGTATTGCTTGGAACTATTTTAATATTAAATCTTTCAACAGCTTCTTTCGTAAGTCTTTCAGATGTTTCTTTTATAAATATGCTTGAGTTCCCCATATCTGAGATTGAAACCCATGGTATATCAGTAACATTATTGCTAAACCATTGATGTTCAGAACGTGGGGGTGTTTTTCCAATAGAAATAGTAAAAAATGAGCCTAAACTACCTTTTCTCCATCCTTCAGGAAGTCCGTCTACAATTTTTGTATGCTCATACCCTGGAAATCTCAAATCTACAAACCACTCTTTATACAACCGCTGAGCAGCTTCTTCCAGCAATTTAATCTGTTTCTGATTGTTTTCGATGAGAGAGTCGTATGAAGATAAAGTCTCTGCTATTCGGTATTGAGTTTCTAATGGAGGAAAAACAACCTCCAATTTTTGTAAATCGCTTCCCCTAATACCAGCTTGTGCACATTGTGAAACAATAGTTTTGATTGGAGAAGATGGTGAACGAAAGTAATAATAATAAAAAAGCGGATTCGCCATCTCCTGATTTAATCGTACGCGAATAATATGTGATTCAAAAACAGTTAATGGAGAAACATCCATAACAATGCTACATTTACCAGCCCCTTCAAGGACAAGCGACTGTCTGGCAAACAATAAATCATACTTTTCAATCTTAGCAGAAGTCTTTTCATTTTCATTAAGTGGCACGAGTTCCATAGGAATATCATAAATACGATCATTAGCGAACAATTCACCCATGTTAATCATTTTAAAACCAGCGCCACGAATTTTACTTGGCTTTGTTAATCCGTTTCTCGAATCAACTAAATAAAGGTTTTCAAACAATGTAGATTCCCAACTCATATCCCCATCTCCTTGATATTTTGCAAGATGGTATTCATAAGCTGATTGCTTTCTTCTTGAAGAGATGCCAATTCATCATGGATTTCTTTCATGCGTTCATTAAAGTTAACACCATCGTCTTCTTCTTCGGCTACTCCGACATAAGCGCCGGGAGTAAGGCTATAACCCTTTTCAGCAATTTCAGATCTATCAGCAATTTTGCACAGGCCTAAAACATCTGCGTATGTTCCATCACCAAACTTACTATACAGCCATTCTGCTTCTTTGGCGACGGTAATGATTTCTTCAATCCAAGAAATTTTATCATCCCAAATAGCTTTTACTTTTTTCTTTTCTTTACGATCAGCTGTCTCAACAGCTTCTTTGGCGACGTTTCTTTGTGACTCTAAATACGTGCTTACAGCCGTTATTATCTCACTAAAGGATTTATCTGGCTTTAACGCATCTTTAAGCTCATCATCATCGGACTGTTCTGCATATTCTTTAAACACATCCCTGTACTCTGTTAACAGCGACTGATACTTAGCTGTCTGGCCACGGTACAGCCATACGATTGCGTTAAGGTTCTTCAGCTGCCAGTCAGACCATTCATTGGTTTTACGATCAATCACCGTATAGTAATTACGGGCATCCAAAAACAGAACCTTATCCTGTAAGGATATATCTTTACCTTTATTAAAGAACCAAAGCGTACATGGCAGGCTCACTGTATAGAAGAAGTTATTGGCGACACTGATAATTACATCCACATCACCTGTTTCTACCAGTTGCTGGCGGATGTCTTTATCCTTTCCCTGGCTGTCAGTAGCAGAAGAAGCCATAACGAAACCGGATCTGCCATTATCTTTTAAATATGAATAGAAATAGGAGATCCAAAGGTAGTTGGCGTTGCTTACTTCTTTTTTCTTCTTATTTACTCCAGGTAACCCAAACGGTAATCTCCCGGCACTTAATGTGTTTTCAGAATTGACTTTATCCACGTTAAACGGTGGATTTGCCATTACATAATCACATTTGCCTTCTAAAGAATGAGCGTCAATATAGTAGGTATTGGCGTCATTACCTGATTTAATCGTACCTGTAAGGCCATGAACAGCCATGTTCATAGCGCAAAGCTGCGCATTGAACTCAGCTTTCTCCTGACCGTAAAACGTAATCAAATTATTTGCAGCCATGCCGGTCTGGTTAATAAAGTCACCAGTCTGGACAAACATACCCCCACTTCCACAGGCCGGATCAAGCAAGACACCTTTCTTAGGCTCGATGATGTTGACAATCATTTTTACCAGAGATTTTGGGGTAAAGAATACACCATCATCAGAGGCGACGCTTTTAGCGAATTTGCCTAAGAAATATTCATATATCCTGCCAAGCACATCACCGCCTACGTCATCCAGCGCAGAATTGTTAAACTCTTTCAATAAACTGCTCAGCAGAGAGTCCGGAAAAGTGTGATATGTTTTAGGCAGTACACCTTTCAGCTGGGCACTCCGGTTCTCAATCAGGTTCATCGCATTATTGACAGCCTCACCCAAGCTGTTGATGGGTTGTCCGTCCATATTAGTCCATCCTGCAGATGCGATATTCTCAGGCAGTTCAAGCAAATTCTTATATTGCGCTTTTTCATCTAAGTAGATGGCACTTCTGGACGTAAAATGTCCCGGTTTGATAATATATGGACGATCAGGTCTGGATGGATGCTCCTTTTCAATTTGGGCTTTCACCATCATAAACCGGCTGTACGCATATCGTAAAAAAATCAATCCCAATACAGGCATGCAATATTGGTTCGAGGTCAGTTTGGAATTAGCACGTAAATCATCAGCTGCGTCCCATAATTTTGCTTCCAAAGCTTTTATGCTTTTGCTGTCCATCTTTAATTATCCTCCAAGGCATATATAATAATTATATCATTACAAAACACAGTCATGCAAGAATCCTAAAGCCAGATCAGCTTTAGGATTCTTTTTAGCTTTAGGGTTTCAGTCGTCCAGATAGGTTTCCAGCCACTTTTCAAAGTGCTTTACCAGAGCTTTTTTACGTGATTTCTTCTTGTCCATCTTTTTACTGGCCAGTTCGTTTATAGAATCTTCCATATCCTCAAGGTTGGATACCTCTTCGACGTGTGCAGGCTTATGGTAGAACGTATCCCGCACAGGCCTCTGAACATTGTCGATAGTGACAAGCCCCTGGCTTCGCAAGGTTGCAAGATCACACATACCGTAGGCATTCAGCCGGCTGCGCATAGAAGCCTGTTCAACGAGCCAATCGTAAGCCTCTTCTTCGGTATGGAACCCACGGTGCCATTCGTTTTGTAATAATTTTGAACTGGAAACAATATCAGACCATTCACGAAACATGCCGTAACCATTGTTTCCGATTATGGCATAAAAGTTATGATTCTGTGCCATGTTAACACCTCTTTCTTATAATTCGCATCAAAACGCCTAAATTTGCGGCTCTTTGCGTTATTTTTAATTACTTGTTGTCAAAATTGGAAATAATTCGTGTATAATCAAAGCTTATATGTGCTTTTTCAACCATTTTGCAATATGTGATTTTTTACATAATAGGGAACAAGGAAATAAAGATAACCAGAACAGGTTTAAACAAACGTGTTCTGTTATGCAAAAAAAGGATGTGATGATATGAGCATTTTTATAGAAGATGATTATAAAAGTAAACAAAGAAAGTACGATGAAGACGTCCTGACTATTTATGAAATGATGGACATGTTGGCTATCGGTAAAAACACAGCATATAAGCTGCTGCGTGACGGCACGATTAAGTCGTTTCGGTTAGGCAATTCGTATAAAATACTGCGAAAATCTGTGCAGGAATACATATATTCACATTAAAAAACCTTCAGATCCGTTAAAGATCTGAAGGTTTTGCACTGCGTTTATTCAATATTAATTCTTAAAACCCTAGGCTGCAAGGGCTATGGCGAAGCAAAAAGTGTGAGAACTCAGGCCCCATGCTGGGTTTCGTGATGTAGTTTTTTGGACACCTAAAGTGCTATAATTAAATTGGCAGTATAATTGTCACCCCAAAGGGGGGTCTCTTTTTTGGCCCGTTATTATTGTAAAATTATTTTGAATTAGAAGGGGGCGTCACTATGATAATTCCGGCGAAGCATATTCTGTTTTGTGATTTTGCAGGTCATAAATTTAGAGAAGAGATCGATGCTTCACAAGTAGGTGATTCGTTCAAGGATTATAGTTCCTATTATGACAAACTAAACGAGTGCATTGATAGAATATTAATCAAACAAGATATAGAAAAGTTTATGGATGGTCATTATTACGATTCTCAGGTCAAGGCTGGCTGTCACTTTGTTTATTCTGATATTCTTCGCAAAGTAGTAAAAGAACGTCCCTGGGGTTATCCTATAATTCGTTTGGATGCTATAAGACAAGACGGAAGTATTATCTATGCTAATGAAGAAGAACATATCGAAGAGTTTTTCAAAAGGCATCCGGAGTATTACCAGAAGCCTTACGTGTTTAAATCGGCTAACGAATATATTTCAATTTCAATCAAGAATTTTGTCAAAGAGGGTTGTTGGCAATTTGCATTTCATAGTGGTGATAAATATGATGAGTATATCGATGGACTCGATGATCCTGCAAATTGGCTATCTCCCAAAGAAGATGGTACCTGGAGAGATGAGGATGACGGGATATGGTATCCACGCATGTGGTTTGGCTTAAATAGTAGGCAACCTGAAAATATATGGGTGCTTGACGGTTCTAACATTGGATTTTGGTTCAATAAAGCAAAAGACAGTGATTTTATAGAATACGATAAAACTGATCATGTTGGGTGCTACAACGACAGTCTTCCCGATATGAAACCAATACGCCAAAAATGTCCCATATCATTCAGCGCTGACGATACGATCGAGAGCATTAAAGCAAAAATTCAAAAATTTTTCGCTGAGCGATACAAAATAGTACAAGAAACTCCAGCAAAACATGCTCTGTATTGTAATTATCCAGGGCTTGAATTCAGGGAGGAAATCAAAGATTCAGAAATTGAGTATTCTTATGAAGACGAGTTTGGCTCCTACAGTGATGTGCTGTATGACTTTATTGTTGATGTCCTGATCAATCTTGACTTAGAAAAGTTTATGGACAGCTTTTTTACTGGAGATAACGTGCGTGCAAGTGGGCATATATGTTACGATGAAGTACGGACAGAGACATTTGGAGATGCTGAGATTTCGATAAATAAGAATATCAAGGTTTATTTAGACAGTATCAGGGAAGACGGAACAGTCATCGAAACAAAAGAGATTAATATTGAGGATTATGTCGATCTTGAAAGCGAAAAAGAAAGGTTAATGGAGTGTGGTTTTTGGGGTGATACAGACGATTATATCGAAACTGCGCTTGGTAACTTTGTGGATACAAGCAGCTGGCATTTCGGACTGTATAAAGACGGTCAATATATAGAAGAAGTTGCAAAATGGCCTGCACTCCAAAAAAACGGTTCATGGGTCGACGATGACGGTGAAGTCATGGTTCCGTGTGTATGGTTTGGCAACGGTTCTGATCAGTGGGATTTGGACGAAGATAACTTGGAGTTCTGGCAGACAGGAAATCCACACGGTACTGTAGTAGAATATGTTTATGATGCATTTGCTGGTTGTTATGGTGGAGATATTCCCGGCTTTGATGAAGTAGTCAAAAGCTGTCCTGTTGCGATAAATGATAAGGACACTCCTGAAAGTATTGAGAAAAAGATACAGGAGTTCTTTATCAAAGAATACAAAAAAGTCCACACATGACTGAAAGAACGGCGACAATCACGATGAAAATAACAAAATTATGCCAGACCTTGGATATGATGTTATCTTCACATTAAAGGAGCCTCAGAGTCATAACTGGTTTGCAACTCTAACAATTTTTGCCGGCCAGGTTCTTCTTAAAGTACGATATAGCGCACCTAAGAAGATACAAATGTTGCTAATCCGCATTATAATAATGCGACCTGATGAGTACATCAAGTGATTGAAAAAATATTACCACCAGCTTATTTCATGTAAAAACTTCAGGCCTGTTATGGCCTGAAGTTTTGTCCGACCAGCCAGATTTATGGCAGTATTTTGAAATTTTGCTGGCTGTTCAGAATTTTTTACGGTATCTGGCCAGTGTGGCAACGCTGATACCGGTCATTTCTGCAACCTCCTTATAAGAATGATTGCCCAATAGTTTAATGGCAAGTTCAATCTTGGCTTTGGGTATGGTTGGCCGCCCTTCTTTAAAGCCATTGCGTGTGCGCGCTATTTCTTTACCGGCTGCAGTCCGTTCAAGGATCATATTGCGCTCCAGCTCAGCTACTGCCAGCAGGGTGGTGATGAAGAAGTTGCCCATGGCTGTATTCTCCAGTAATCCCACATTTAATACATGGACTTTCACACCCTTATCGAACAGGTATCGTATGGTGGAGATTCCCTCTGAGACGTTTCTGGCGAACCGGTCAAGTTTGGTTACAATCAGCGTATCGCCATTCTGTAACTGACGCTTTGTCAGTTCTTCAAACTTTGGACGTGAGGTGGTCTTGCCGGTGTACTGTTCTTCTATTATAATTTCACACCCACTGCGCTCCAGTTCGATACGCTGTTCTTCTAATGAATTGCCTTTCAGTTGGGCCTTAGCACTGACCCGTGCATATCCGTAGATCATGTTTATACTCTCCTTCGTTTTGATTATGAGTTTTGAGAATGTCTGAGACAGCATAAAGCCGTTGTTATAC
>JAEEGL016989107.1_pt1 | contig 10830 bp, 8 predicted proteins | sample 9134231 | NCBI WGS metagenome assembly JAEEGL01 (sample SAMN16246548, study PRJNA631951) | gut metagenome | biome: gut microbiome; feature: rumen; material: fiber-attached | host: Bos | place: Iran: Karaj | collected 2018-10
ACCTCACGCAACTGGGCCGTATGGGTACACGAGTATCTGGAGGATTTCCCCGGCAAGGCCGATGTAATGCGTTACGTGCTTACTGCCAACGCCCCCGAGACCAAGGACAACAACTTTACATGGAAGGACTTCCAGGCCCGCAACAACAACGAGCTGGTGGCCATCTACGGAAACTTTGTTAACCGCGCACTGGTACTGACACAGAAGTATTTTGATGGCGTAGTTCCCCAGTGCGGAGAACTGACTGACTATGACCGCGATACCCTTAAGGAGTTTGCCGACGTAAAGCAGCAGCTGGAGTCTCTGCTGGACAACTTCAAGTTCCGCGAAGCCCAGAAGGAGGCCATGAACCTGGCCCGCATAGGTAACAAGTACCTGGCCGATACCGAACCCTGGAAACTGGCCAAGACCGATATGAAGCGTGTTGAGACCATCCTTAACATATCACTCCAGCTGGTAGCCAACCTGGCAATAGCATTCGAGCCGTTCCTGCCTTTCTCAAGCGAGAAACTGCGTGGCATGATTGGTCTGGAGGGTGCACAGTGGGACCGTCTTGGTGCCATTGACCTGCTTCCCGCCGGCCACAAGCTGGGTAAGCCGGAGCTCCTGTTTGAGAAGATTGAGGATGATGCAATAGAGGCCCAGATCCAGAAACTGCTCAAGCGCAAGGAGGAGAATGAGAAAGCTGCCGCAGCAGCGATGCCGGCCAAACCCGTAAAGGAGAACATACAGTTCCCTGAATTTGAGAAACTGGATATACGCGTAGGCACAGTGCTGGAGTGCGTAAAGGTGCCAAAATCAGACAAGCTGCTCCAGTTCAGGATTGATGACGGTCTGGGCGGCCGCACCATCCTGTCAGGTATAGCTCAGCATTATAACCCCGAGGATCTGGTAGGCAAGCAGGTTTGCTTCATAGCCAACCTGGCACCGCGCAAGATCATGGGTCGTGAGAGCCAGGGTATGATACTGAGCGCACTGGATAACGAAGGCACACTGAGCGTTACTACCGTTCAGCGCCCTGTAAAGCCAGGCAGTGAGGTTTGCTGAGAATATAATATGGAGACTGTAGCTGTAATACTTGCCGCAGGCTCCGGTTCAAGAACCGGCCTTTCCACCCCTAAGCAGTTCCTGCCTTTGGGTGGAAAGACTGTTTTGGAACACTCTGTACAGACTTTTCACAACCACCCTGGTATAGACCAGGTGGTAATAGTAACAGCAACAGAATTCATCGATCGGGTTCAGAGCCTTGTCAAAGCAAATAACTGGACTAAGGTTATTTCCGTATTGCCCGGTGGAAAGGAGCGTTTTGACTCCAGTCTGGCTGCCGTGCGCCATTACGCCGACAAGCCTGAGACTGTCATGCTGTTCCATGATGCCGCACGTCCGCTGGTATCGGCAGAAATCATAACTGACACCCTGAAAGCCATGGAAACATATGATGCGGTCGATGTAGCTATACCTGCGGTCGATACAATAGTCCAGTGTGACAAAACCGGAACCCGCATGGAGTCCATCCAGGATCGCAGTCTTTTGTGGCGAATGCAGACCCCTCAGGGCTTCCGTCAGAAGACAATTGCACAAGCGTACGGAATAGCACTAAAAGATCCGCAGTTCACCGCTACCGATGACTGCGGAACAGTTCTGCGTTACTTACCTGACGTCAAGGTAGGAATTGTACGCGGAAATGAACGTAATATCAAGCTGACTTACGCTGACGACCTCGCCTTATTAGAGTTTCTGCTATCAACCCGATAATGATAGCATACATAATCACGATAAAGATACTTGCAATGGTGTTTCCCTTTCTGACGCTGTCAGGACGGAATTCCATGCGTATGTCGTGTTTACCGGCGGGTATGTTCATGGCGCGTAACAGATAGTTGGCGCGGAATATCTCAGCCGGTTTGCCGTCTATGTACGCCTTCCAGCCATAAGGGTAGAATATCTCGGAGAATACCACAGTTCCATCGGAAGGCGAGTCGGATTGGTATGTCAGTACGTCTGGGGCATAGCTGGTCAGTTTGATGGAACTGCCCTCACCGGCCGGTTTGAAGTTATCCACATACTTTCTGTAATCGTCACCGACTATTATGGTGTTGGCCAGATCGGCAGTACCCAAAGCGTCACACTCTTCTTTTGGAGTGGATGCAACTGTCAGTGATTTGGCGTACCATGCGTTGCCCAGGGCGGCCGGATTACGCATCGGAGTGGCATTTCCGTCTTCACCTGAAGTTATGATATACTTGCCGTTAAGCATGCTTATTACGCCAATGTTGACTTTTGACAGATAGACATCAATGATATCCTGATAGCGGCGCAGTTTGGCGGCGCTGTAGCCTCCCAATGACTTAAGGTTATATGATGTACGTGAGTCATTGAATGTGTTTGTGGCCAGGTTGAGGACCCTGAAATGAGGATCTTTATCAGCCATTATGGCTTTCTCATACGGCAGTGTGGTAAAATTGTTGCTGATCTGATTGGGCTGAATGAAGTTGCTGTCATTGAAAAAGCGCTTGTCGACAGGCCACATGTCGGCAACAATAAGAACTCCCAGAACCGCTGTCATCCACTCTTTCTTAAGTTTATCATTGGCAAAGAGCCAGATGGTTCCGGCAGCCAGAGCAATGAAAACGAATGAACGGAAAGAGTCACTCCTTAATATTGATGCGCGCTGTGCCACTATGGCGGGAAGTACCCAGTCCTGGATTGAGTTGTCATTGGATGATATGAATGAGAACATAGAGCCTCCGAACAAAGCCAGGATAAGGCAAATACCTCCTGTTATGCCTGCTGCTATGTAGATGCTGCGGTTGATTTCTTTCTTTTCGGTCTTACCGTCCATTATCTCTTTCACTGCCAGGAATCCCAAAAGCGGAACGGTTATTTCGGCCACTATCAGTATGGATGAGACGGCACGGAACTTGCTGTACAAAGGGAACCAGTTATAAAACAGTTCTGTTAGCCACATAAAATTTTTTCCCCATGAAAGCATGAATGAAAACAGTGTCGCTGCAAGCAGAGCCCATTTATATGGCCCTTTTACAAGCATCAGTCCCAGTATGAAGAGGAAACAGACAGCAGCACCGGCATATACGGGGCCGGATGTGAAAGGCTGTTCACCCCAGTAAGTAGGGGCATACTGGCAGAATTTCCTGGCATCGGACTTTGTCACGCCTTTGGCAGTAAGGCTGCGGTAGAGTTCAGAATCAGTCCCTACATCATAACCTGATGCATTGCCCATGTAACCGGGAATCATGAATGTAAGCGATTCGTCTATTCCGTAACTCCATGCGGTGGCGTATTCCAGACTCAGTCCTTTTGATGCCTTGGCAGTTTCGTCCGAAGTCAGGTCGGAATGGCCTCCGCGCATGGTTTCCTTTACATACTCACTGTTGGTAAAGATATTTGAGCATCCGGTTCCGAATCCTATACCTACCGATAATGTGAATATGGCGGTGCCCAGGACCAGGTCCTTGTAACGCTTTTCCCTGATATGTATAAACAACTCAGCCAGAAAGAGAATGCCGATAAGCATAAACTCATAATAAGCCATTTGGGGATGAGGGGAGAATCCTGCTGCTGTAAATATCATAGTCAGGGATGCTCCCAAGCCGTATCTTTTGTGTTTGAATATATATATGAATCCTGCTATGACAACCGACATGAGGGCAATTGACCAGGCTTTTGTATGATGACCGGCCGGCTCTATAATAAAGTAATACGATGAGAATCCCGCAGCCAACGCGCCTACGATCGATAGCCATTTTTCTACTCCTGTTGACCGGAACAGGATAAAGAAACAGCAGAAATAAAGAATCAGAACCATCGGCAACCTGGTGTTGTGTGACGGGTGGAGTAATTTAAGTATAGGTTTCATCAGATTGTTGGACTTGTAGTATCCGCCGCCAACCTGGTAATTAGGCATTCCCGCGAACATTGAGCCTGTCCACCATGTGTAGTCACCGGTTTCCTCATGAAACTTTGCGGACTCATGAACCACCTCCTTGAACCGCATGTTATCTCCTGCGTATAGTTCTTTCCCCTGGAATACCGGAGCGCAGTATACACATGCCAAAACGGAGAATATTACGACAGCTGCCGCATAAGGCAGGTATTTCAATAACTTGTTCTTATCCATAGCAAATAATTGTTTCCGGATTGCGAAAGTACTATTTTTATCCCCATTCCCATAATTTGAGACACTTTTTGTTACTTTTGTGTTATCATTAATCAATTCAGGAACATGAAGATTGTCATTCTTGGAACAGCGTGGCCGTACCGTGGCGGCCTGGCGGTCTACAATGAGCGCATGGCCCGTGAGTTCGCGGCTGAGGGCGATGAGGTGAGCCTATATACATTCACCTTGCAATATCCCTCATTCCTATTCCCCGGCAAGACACAGTATTCCTCTGAGCCCTCCCCGCAGGATCTCAGGATAGTGCGCAGCCTTAACTCTGTCAATCCTATCAGCTGGCAGAAGACCGGACGTGCCATAAGGGCGTTGCACCCCGATATCCTCATCATCAAGTTCTGGCTGCCGTTCATGGCCCCGTGTCTGGGTAGGGTGGCACGTATTGTCAAACGCGGAGGCAGGACCAGGGTAGTCTCCATTCTGGACAACATAATACCGCATGAGCACCGCCCGGGCGATAGGTTGCTGAGCCGTTATTTCAGCCGCTCGGTTGACGGTTTCGTGGCTATGTCAGAATCAGTGCTTGAGGACCTGAATCAGTTTGATACCGTTAAGCCAAGGGTGTTCTGCCGTCATCCCCTTTATGACAATTTCGGTGCCAAGGCAACCCGTGATGAGGCTCTTGAGTTCCTGGGGTTGGATCCCGGACAGCGTTATATGCTGTTCTTCGGTCTTATACGTGACTATAAAGGCCTGGACCTGCTGCTTAAGGCATATGCAGACAGCCGTTTCCGGAAGATGAACGTACGGCTTATCGTGGCAGGCGAATTCTACAGCGGCTCGGAGAAATACCTTGAGATGCAGAAACAGCTTGGACTGGATGACATGATAGTCTGGAAGAGCGATTTTGTTCCTGACAGTGAGGTCCGCTACTATTTTGGGGTTGCCGATATCATAGTACAGCCCTACAAATCCGCTACTCAGAGCGGTGTTACACAGATTGCTTACCATTTTGAAAAGCCGATGCTGGTAACGGATGTGGGAGGCCTGGCTGAAATCGTCCCTGACGGCAAGGTAGGTTACGTGGTCAGTCCCGATGAGCACAGCATAGCCGATGCACTGGTGGATTTCTTCGGTAACGACCGTCAGGATGAGTTTACTGAGGGCATACTGGCTGAAAAGAGGCAGTATGCCTGGTCAAACATGACAAGGTCTGTCAGGAAAGCTGCTGAGTAGGGCTATTGCCAGAGCAGGAACCGCATGCCGCAGTTTTGGGCAAACTGCTGGTCCGACGGTTGGTCACCAATCATGACCGAGCGCTCCATACTTATGTCAGGAAACTCTTTCATGGCCAATAGGGCCATTCCTGTATTGGGTTTGCGCATGGGGTCTCTGTCATCGGCCGATGTACACAGATAGATACGGTCAATCCTTCCACCGGCCCGGGTTATCTCATCAAGCATACGTGAATGGATGTCATCCAGCTGTTGCCGTGTCATCAGTCCCCTACCTACACCACGTTGGTTGGTAACTATGAATATATGTTTGAATGACCCCGAGTATCTGCCGATGAAACCTATAAATCCTTCATTGAAACGGAATTCCTCCCAACGCTTGACGTAATCACCGGGAAGCCATACGTTTATTACCCCGTCACGGTCCAGGAACAGGGTGTCGCATTCTTGCAGGATTGATTCAGGAATGATCATATCTTTATGTTTGCCGGAAGGAATGTCTGGGCAGATGCGTAGTCCTGTGGTATTCCGATATCTATGAAACTGCCGTCGGATACATATCCTGACAGGTTTCCCAAAGCCGATTGGGGTTCCAGGACATCTTTCTCAAAAGAGAACCTGCCTCTCTTGCCGGACATCAGGCCGGCATTGCAGTCCATACAGTATATACCGCCGTTGATTAGACCTTCGTCACAGTAGCGTTTTTCATTGAACGAAAGTATGTGTCCGTCTTGGGCGAGTGTTACCGATCCGTATCTATCAAAGTGCTCCATAGGCTTGAGCGCTATGGTAATAGCCGTGGCATCACTCATTCGCTTTGAGCATAGGGAGTTCAGGTCAACGTCAAAGAATGTATCACCGTTCAGTATGATGCATTGTGGAGCAGTAACCTTTGTCATGGCCAGCTTTATGCCGCCGCCTGTACCTAACGGAGTCTCTTCAACAACCCATTCTATAGGTATGGAGTAGTCTTTCATCGAAGTCTGCAGCCAACCGGTCACCACTTCTGAGAGATATCCCAGTGACAGTACTATCTTGTTGGGACGGAAAGGTTCAATCCAGGCCAGGATCCACTCCAGAAACGGACGTCCTGCTACGGGAGCCATACATTTCGGGACATCGCTAACCACGCTGCGCAGGCGTGTACCCAAACCTCCGGCCAGGATAACCGCATCAAACATAATCCACTAACCAAAAAGATTTTGCTCAACTATTGCACATATGATATGACCTATCAGTATATGCGACTCCTGGATACGGGGTGTGATGTCTGACGGAACCTTTATGCAAAGGTCTGCCAGTTCATCCATCAGGCAGGTCTTGCTGCCGGTGAGACCGATTGAGGTGATGCCTTTGGCACGGCAGGCCTTAAGGGCCTCAATGATGTTCTCCGAATTACCTGACGTCGAAATGCCGATGAAAACGTCACCTTTTGTACCTTGTGCCTCAATCTGACGTGAGAAGAGATACTTATATCCTATGTCGTTGCCGATGGCGGTCATTACCGATGTATCTGTACTGAGAGAATGCGCCGGAATACCGGGACGTGCAAAATAGAACTGATTCACCAGTTCACCAGCCAGATGTTGTGCATCGGCAGCCGAACCTCCGTTTCCTGCCAGCAGGGCACTGTGTCCGTTGCGATAGGCATCGGTCATGATCCGGGCGGCTTCCTCTATCTGAGCTATCAGTTGCGGACTCTCCAGAATGGCCTGTTTGGTCGCAATGGATTGGGATATTTCCTCCTTAATGCTTCGCATATCACTTTAATCGTAAATTTTCCAACCATGTGTTCCTCCTTCACTGAACTGGAAGCCCACAATCCTGCCGGGCATATCATTCAGCGCATTGATAACCAACCTGCGTTTGGCAGGGTCAGTCATGAATATTATGAATCCGCCGCCACCGGCACCGCTAACCTTTCCGGCTATGGCTCCAGCGGCAGTGGCCACATCAAAAGCCTCCTGGATCATGGGGTTGCTTATTGCAGTGGCCATCTTTTTCTTATCCTCCCAGGCCTGTCCCAGAATATGGGCAAACTCTTTCATATTGCCCTCCAACAGGGCTCTCTTCATATCAATTGCACTCTGTCGTATTCGGTGCATTGCCTCGACAGCCTGAGTATTGCCTTTGCTGGTGTTTTTCTGCTGTTCCTCAATGATTGCGGCCGATGAACGCGACGCCCCTGTATAATAGAGTACTATCGATGATTCCAGCTCATCCACTATCCAACGCTTGACACGCAGCGGGTTTACTATAACGTTGCCGTCCGTGAGGAACTCCATGTAGTTGAATCCGCCGAAAGCTGCGGCGTACTGATCCTGCTTGCCTCCGCTCAGGGCCAGGTCCACGCGTTCAATCTGATAAGCCAGACGCGCAATCTCATAATCTCCCATAGGCAGGTTGAACCACTCCACAAAAGCCTTGAGTATGCACACTACCATAGTGGACGATGAACCAAGTCCGCTACCAGCAGGAGCATCCGAGTAGGTTGTAATGCGGCAAGCCTTAGGCCTGATTCCGAAATCCTTTACCACACGGTTGAACACTCCCTTGTGCAGGTCCAGCACTCCGTCAATAGGCAGAGAGTCTGATAGGGTATAGGATTTGCTCTGGCCCAGGTCAGTAGCAGTCAGTGTAACCGTATCGTCATCGGTCTCCTCGATAGTGCAGTATGCGTACAGATTTATGGTGGCATTCAGTATCAGACCGCCGTACAGGTCGCTGTAAGGCGATACGTCGCTTCCGCCGCCCGCAAAACCTAAACGCAATGGTGCTTTGCTTCTAATTATCATAGCGTTGATCTCAGAATATGCAAAAGTATCATTTTTTTACAAAGGGAACAAGCGGTTCGGTGTAGAACCGAATAATCCGTTCTATTGAACGTCGGCACACAGGGCAGAACTCCGGATAGGTGTTGGTGTGCATACGGCAGTCAAACGATCCGCGCCACACCCCCTTGGACATATATCCGCCACCCTCATATAGGCCAACGGGCGGTAGCTTGGACACGGCTTCGCGCTGTTTCTCATCCATCCTGTCGCGCGGGTCATTGACCGGTACTGGAGTGGGCTGGTTGACATCGGCCGGAATCATGTCCTTCCATTTGCTGCCGAAATCAACCAGTGTTGTCAGGTTAGGCTCCCAAGGCTCAGTCTGAGCGTTGTAGTACTGCTCATACTGGTCGTCATAGAAGTATTCATCTGCCAATCCACCGAAGCTGTGACCGAACTCATGAACCACGACAGGGGCAAACTGCGCATGGTGGGCAGTGGTCAGAGTGTAAGAGTTGAATATACCGCCTCCGCCGTAGACATCGGTATTGGCCAGGATTATTATGTGCTCATATGGAACCCCAGCCAGTTTATCATGAAGTTGCCTTAAACGCTGCGTGGTCAGGTAACGGTCGGAGTAGAAAGTGCTGAATTGTGAACTCAGCGCTGTCTGGGTCCAAAGTCCCTGCAACGGAACACTCACAGTTCCGTCCCGGGATTCAAGTTCAACCGCAATGATATTGAACCGGTCCTGCATCGTCCTGAACGGCTCATGTGACAGCAGACTGTTTGCCGCTATACCGGCGTCCTTGTAAAATACCTCCATTTCATCGGCGGTATAACCCTCCGGAACTATAACCACATCAATACATTTCTCAGGGCTGCCCCCTTGGTGCAGATATTTCCATTCGGGCGGATTCAGGCCAATATGGCGTATTAGTATGTCTTCCGGGTCAACGGTATGTCTGAGTGAGGCGATAACCTTGTTGTAATTGTCTGTCAGATTGACCTCGACAATCGCTTTATCGGCAGGCATTGGCAGCAGGAATACATTTTCGAAACTACGGTCCACCTGAGTTGCCTCCTCAGTGTTCTGCCACTCCTGGAACAGGGTGGAAAATGAGTTCCGGTAGAGTGTGTCACCGGTCCGGGCATCGGTCATCATTATCTGTCCGTTTCCCTCAAGATACAGATCCTTAAGGTTGACACGCCTGCCTGCCCAACCGTCAATGACATTCAGGTCGTCCAGATAAATCCGGCTCTCCTTACTGTTACCGGAAAATGTGTAGTTTATCCTTAGCGTACGGTCCTGAGCATTTGCTCCAAAAGCCAGCGTCAGCACCAGCGCAAGGCTTATCCTACTCTTCAGTCGAGACCAGTTCATAATCCATCTGTTTCTTTTCCAGGTTGCAGCGCACCACCTTTATCTTGACATGATCTCCCAGACGGTAGCGCTTGCGGGTACGCTGGCCTATGATGCAGTAGTTCTTTTCATCAAACTCAAAATAATCGCCGCCCAGAGAACGTATTCCTATCATTCCCTCACATTTGTTCTCTATAATCTCAGCATAGATTCCCCACTCTGTAACGCCGCTGATCACGGCATCGAATACCTGTCCCATGCGGTCTGCCATATATTCAACCTGCTTGTACTTGATGCTGGCGCGTTCAGCCTGTTCCGCCAGTTGCTCGCGTGCGGAACAGTGTTCGCAGTACTCTTCATATTTGGACTGGTTTACGCTGCGTCCGCCCGAAATGTATCTGGTAAGCAGACGATGTACCATCAGGTCAGGGTAAAGGCGTATAGGTGATGTGAAGTGAGTATAATACTTGAATGCCAGACCATAGTGACCGATGTTTTCGGTAGTGTAGCAGGCTTTCTGCATGGAACGGATGGAGATGGTTTCAATCAGTTCCTGCTCCTTCTTGCCCTTGACTTCGGCAAGCATCCTGTTCATGGACTTGGCCATTTCAACGGGATCGCCGTTGGACTTGAGTTTGTATCCGAACTTGGCTACAAAGTTCTGAAGGTTTTCCATCCGTTCAGGATCCGGTTCGTCATGGACGCGATATACGAATGTCTTGGGGTTTCCGCCCTTGACGTTACCGATGAATTCTGCCACGGTACGGTTGGCCAGCAGCATAAACTCCTCGACCAGTTGGTTGGCATCCTTAGACTCCTTGAAGAATACACTGACAGGGTGACCTTTTTCATCTATGTCAAAGCGCACCTCCACTCTGTCGAAACTTAGTGCGCCGTCGGCAAACCGTTTCTGTCGCAGTATCTTGGCCAGACTGTCCAAAGTCATGATCTCATTCTTGAGTTCATCGCCGGGAAGCGGCTCCTTGCCGCCTTTCTGCTCCCGTTCAATGATGGCCTGCACCTCCTCATATGCAAAACGGCGGTTGCTGCGTATCACGGTACGTGCTATCCTTGAACGTTTTACTACAGCCGCATCAGTCATTTCCAGTATAACGGAATAGGTAAGCTTTTCCTCATCCTGACGTAGTGAGCAAAGGTTATTGCACAGTTTTTCGGGAAGCATCGGGATGGTTCGGTCCACCAGATAGATTGATGTGGCGCGTTTGAAAGCCTCCTTGTCAATGATACTGCCCTCCTGCACATAATAGCTCACATCGGCGATATGGACTCCCACCTCCCAAAGTCCTTTTTTTATGGGGCGGATGG
>JAEEGL017013542.1_pt1 | contig 10830 bp, 10 predicted proteins | sample 9134231 | NCBI WGS metagenome assembly JAEEGL01 (sample SAMN16246548, study PRJNA631951) | gut metagenome | biome: gut microbiome; feature: rumen; material: fiber-attached | host: Bos | place: Iran: Karaj | collected 2018-10
ACTGCAAGACATTTCTTAGATAGTCAGCGACACGCTTTTCATGGACATACGGCAAGATGCGCAGAATGTTCATCAACTGCATGGTCTGATAGTAGTCACAGTACCATTTGTAATTTTCCCGAAAATAGCTGTCAATTTCCCGGTCGATCTTATCGCAGACGATGCGGAGACGCACGGCATCGAAACGTTTTGAGTACATCAGTTGAGACCAATGGAATGCCGTGTCCTGACGTAGCTTGACAATGTCTTGCAATGGCGTCTCAATGAAATTGTCGAGAAAGTCAATGAGATAGTAATTGTTTCCATTGAAAAGAATGTTGCTAAACGTTAGGTCGCCATGGCACAGCCCAATTGGTAACGTAAGACAGGACGACAGATTTGCAAAATGCCATTCTGCCTTCTCAAGAATCTCATGGAAATCCTCTCCGTGCAGAAGGTCATTTTTCTCAGCCTTCCGTTTGATATCGGAAAATTTTTCTTGAAACAACCGAGAAGAGACTTCGGATACAGGGCTTTGCCTAATTTCATATTCAAGGAAATTCTTCAATGCGTCCACCAGATATTCCACTTGTTCAAAACCAGCCTGTTCCATGAACTCAATGAAATTTCGGCTGTAAACATACTGCATTTTGATGCTTGCAGAAGATTCATCCGAATTGACGGCATAGATTTTCGGTACGCGGATATGCTGGTGTTCCACAAGCGATGCTTTCTGCTGCTTATCAGCCTGTCGCAGCAATCTCTTCAAATAACTCACATCAGTTGTGGATTTCAGTACATAGAGCCCGTCGCCTTCCTGTACTACCCGCACCTGGCAACCACTGTGACCTTTTATTTCGATATCCAATGACATTCCGTATCTTCTCTCAATCAGAAAAAGCGTCCGCCGTAATTTTCATGACGCTCGCTCCAGAGGCTTTTGCCGCCTGAATTCCTATGTCGCTGTCTTCAAAAATTAACGTTTCCTGTGGTTCCACGTTCAATATGTCCATCGTTTTCATATAGATTTCCGGTGAAGGTTTTCCATGCTTCACATCCATGCCTGCGCAGATGGAGGTAAAAGCATCCGCTATTCCCAAATAGTTCACGGCATTCAATAGATTTTCCTTGGCAGCCGTCGAAGCGATGGCGGTCTTGCCCCCCAACTGTTTAAAGGAGACTATAAGTCCAATCAACGCACGGTTGAGAACCAGCCGTTCAAAGAAATACGGATAGAGCTTCCGTTTCGATTCTTTGATTGCGGCACGGAATGCGGCATCTTGAATCCCCACCTTCGCCATGAAATCATCGAAGCGCAGTCCAAAACATGACCGATAGTTTTCCTCTGAAAGTGACAAACCGACTTCCCTAAAAGCCTTCTGATAGGCACAGAGATTTGCCTGGAAGGTATCGACCAGCGTGCCGTCAAAATCGGAAATGATCGCTTTTATCATAGATACCGTCCCAGTTCCTCTGGAGTCCCATACGAATAGTACTCTTCCATTGTCGCCATGTGGACTTTTTCGCCTTTCTTGAGCATGTAATTGTAGAGTAATGATACATAATACTCGGGCTTCTTGAAATCCGGTTCATTCAATAATTGATGCGCAATCTGCTTGAAACGCCATCCCGTACTGAAGAAATACGCTCCGCAAAGTGCGTGGTTGCTTATGACCTCTTTCTCCGCCGTTCTTGTGACCCAACCGTTCTCGTCAATAGCGGCATAACTATATTTCGGCTCGCTACTGTCAAAGGAAACCAAAGCCCCGCCTTCTGCCTTTCCGGCAGTCTGGGCAAGGATTTCCCTGATGATCTCTAGGAACTTACGGCTTCTGAACTCCAAATCGCAGTCCATCACGATGATGCCGTCCGCATCGTCAATCGCCTTTTCCGCCATCAGACAGGTTTCGACTGCGCCACGGGTGGTTTTCAGGACGCTGAAAATATTCGCAGACGGCAAGAACGACTTAATCCCCTTGTCTATGGCATATTTCTCGATATGTTCCTGACGTATGATGAAACTGTATTTCATCGGAATATCCAGCGCAAAGACACTGCTGATGGCATGCTTGAACAATGGCTGGCCATTGAGTTCAATCAACGGCTTGGGCGTAGTCCATCCCGCCTTCACAAAGCGCGAGCCTTCGCCCGCCATCGGCATTATGACATGCAATACTCGCATTTTAGTACTCCACGATTTTCTTCAGGACTGCTGAAACCAGGTAACTAAGTAAAATGGTCCAGATTGCAATTATCCAGAGGTTCTGCGAAATCATAATGAACGGCTGATAGATTGCCCGTGTTGACGCAGTAAAAAACAAACCGTGCAAAAACCACATATAAACAGATTTATCTCCCAGCTCCGCCAACACTTTGCCTGGGATGAACATTTTATCCCAATGAAAAAGCATCAAGACACCCATGATGAACATGGGCGTGTAAACTAAACGTGTAAGGATGTCCAAACGCCCAAAAGAATAATGTCTGACGATGAATGAAAGGAGAATAACTGCAAATCCCGCCAAAGCAATTTGCCAGTGTTTTGGCAACCGGACGGCTTCAAACCATTTCTTATGCGCAAAAAGATATCCAAGAAGCATCAGGGGCGTTTGTAGCAAGCAATCGAAAAGTGCTTGATAGAAGTCATTTTTTGACCAGTTGGGAATGAACTTGTGAACTGCTACCATTCCAGCATACGATATGAACATCAAGGTCATTGTGACAAGTATTGGCTTGCGATCAACAATCCGACTGTTAAATGGCAGGATTATCATTGCCCAGATATAGAAATAAACAAACCAGTTTACCCAGCATAGACTTGATGATATACCAAACATATTGGCAACGATATCCTCACCCCCTCTAGTTACCATTTTATAGCCTGCTGGAAATCCAAAGCAAAATAGAATCAGCCAGAAGCATGCGAGGAGTTTCTTGATATGACGGAAACTGTATCCAAAATCCTTTTGTTTAGCAAATGCATAACCATAGCCTACCAAAAAGACATATATATTCACACATATCTTGAATATCGTCATGAATTTCATCAATGAGTCATTGTGCAAGCACGGCATGTCCTTTTCATACCAACCAGAGCCACCAAAAACATGAAGAATAATCATGAAAATGATAGCAAAGCCTTTGATGATGGCCGTTTGATTTTTATCAAATGTTAACGATTGGTATTTTGTTTTCAATCTCATTGTATCTTTGCCCTAATCGTATTGTACATAAATTTTATACTTTGAGAATATTCAGGCAAAATACGAAGTATTATTGATAATAGAAAATTTGGAATTAATATACAAATAAGACTTTTTATCAACAAATTTATTATTTGATTTTTTATCTCTATAAAACAACATAATTTATATGTTACAACCATTACAACGATAGCAACCAATAAATAAAAAATATTATTCTTTATATAATTAAATATTTTTTGATGAATAAAATAATGCTTATATAATATTACTGCTGCCCAAATCGAATTTATAAATAAAAGACATAATACTGTTGATATAATTAATCCATCTATTTGTATCATTCGAATTAAAATTAATGCTAATATTGATTTTATAATTGTTTCAACTACTGGTCGTGCTTTATCAAACCACCATAAGCCTGCTGCATGTCGATAAATTGCACATAAGTCCCCTAATCGATATGCAAAAAATAATAATGCAAGTAAGAAAACAGTTTTTGTAGGCATTAGATAGTTTTTTCCAAGCCATACAGTTATAAACTGTTGAGACAAACAAAAAATACATGTAGAAGCCCAAATAGACCCCCACATGAATAAAAGTTGCAATATATTGAAATCTCTATAATTTTTATCTTCAGATTCTTTTACAATAGAATTTCCAATGATTGCAATTATACTATTTTTAAGAATTAAAACAAAAGAAGAAACAATATTAAATATCATCAAATAATTATTATATGTTCCTAATGCAGCTAATCCTATAAATGAAGAAATATATATATTATCAATTGAATCTCTTAAGACATTGCAAATTTTATATAAAAACAATCCAGAAACTCTTTTTTTTATATCTTTTTTAACATCTAAACTAACGTTTCCCTTGCATCTATAACTTGGATATTTTTTGTTAGAAATATAATAAATCAGTAAATTATTGATTATTGTAAAGAAAGGATGTATTATTAAATACAAATAATAATTTTTATAATTTATTAAAATTGTAATTTGAACGACATTCATTAAAATTATAATTACAGAAGAAATCAGATTTAAAATATCGCTTCTTTGATCTGCAATAAATAATGATTGCTTATAAGCAAAAAGGAAATAACTTAAAACTGTATTTGATAAACTAATCAAATATACAATATAAAGATTTACGCCATCAGGTAATTCGCCTTTTACTAAATTATGAATAAAAAACGATAGAATTAAACCAACAAGTAAAATAAAAAGTCCTATAATTTGATATATCTTTTTATATAAATTTAATAATGCACATATTTTTTGTGTTTCTTTATTTGCTATTGGACCATATAGTGAATAGACCATCGCAGCTCCAAAACCAAGCTCTGCGAGAGAAAGCATAGTTAACACAGAAGAAAATAATCCATTTAATCCTAGATATAATCTTCCTAAATTAAAAATAAAAATACTTCTGGTCACAAACGATAATAGCATTACTACTATCTTATTTATAAATGACCATATTATATTTCTTTTTGCATTAGTAGTTCTGGAGGACATTCAAATTCCCAATTAAAATAAATCAAGTTATGAGATAATTCATAATTTTATCATAATATAACTGTGTAAAATATGAAATTATAATACACATTGGTATACAGATGACAATAAAATATAATACTCTATAGATACCATCTTGTGGCAAGAATATCAAGCATGTATAATGATATACCTGCCTATGAAATAAATAACAACATAAACTAGCATACGATACAGGCTTTAATAATTTTACAATTGTTTTAATTTTAGCCAAATTATCTGATATATCATAAATTATTATTGATCCAAACATTGCTAAAGGAAATTTAATTATCCATTGAAGATTCACTTCTTCTTGTAGTAAATTTTGAATTTTTCTTTCTATGAAGACAAAACACAAAAAAGCAATTATAGCGAAATAAAAATTTATATATTTTTTTATATTATTGTTCTTAGAAATTATAACACCAAATGAAAAACAAGGAAATAAATATAAAATTCTATTGTCTATTTTTATCAAAAAACTAACAATATATAAAAGTATGAAAAGTATGCATATTTTTGTAATTAATACCCTCCGCTCAATTCTTTTATTTCCATATATAGTTATTTTTTGACTACTTATAAAAGGAAGAAGAAAATAAAATAGAAACAACATAGACACAAACCATAATGTCCAAGGAAATGGAGGCGAAAAGACAGATATAAAAAAAGCTGTCTTTAACGCTACAAATGGATTTATTTTTCCAATAAGTACCATAAAAAATAGACTAATACAAAATAAAGGATATAACCTAATAAACCTTTTCTTTAAAAAAAATATTATACTTTTACTATTGTAAAAAATATTTTTCTTTGAAAGTAAATAGCCAGAAATAATCATAAAAAAGCCTAAACAAGCTTCTGTTATGTATTCCCCAAAGACGTATATATAATCAATATAATTAGTATACTCCTTTAAATGCCAGATGCCTATTATATATAACATACAAAGACTTCTGGCAATGTCGATAGATTCTATCCTATTACTTTTAGATATGTTGTCCATCATCATTAATGATTTTGGTTATTACATCATATATTCTTTTACAATTATTACAATCATGCAATGTAAAAAAATTATTAACTCTTTCTAAATATTGTGTCGGCATGATAAATTTTCCATCCCTATAAAGAGAATTTATTTGTGTAATTAATTGTGATTCTTGACTAACAATCGGACCAAATCCGTCATTTGCATAAGAGAAATATCCTTCAGAAAAATGTTTTTGGCGATATTCTAATAAATCAAAGTGATAATAAATGATTGGTTTTTGCATATATGCTACATCAAAAAATACACTTGAAAAATCAGTAATCACTAAACTTGCCGCCAGTAACAATTCATGTATTGACTCTTTTTTATCAACTATTTCAATCAGAGGATCAAAATCTTTAAAAAGATCTTCATATATTCGAAATTCAGCATGTAAGCAAAATTTAATCTTATAATTATTTCCCTTAGCAAAAGATATCAATTTACGATTGTTTAATAATGACTTATATGAATTAAAATAAATAGATTTTAAGAAATAATTTTTATTTTCACTTATCGAAAGATCATTATCAATTAAATATTTTCTCCATGTTGGAATTATTAATATATATCTTCCATCAGACATACAAGATAATAAATCATCAAATCTTGCAAAACCTGTATATTGTAAATAACCTTGTGGATAATCAGCATTTTCCAAAAAATATTGATATTCTTTTCGTGCACCACAAACAAATAAACGTACTTTTAAAAACTTATACAAATGTTCCTCCAAACCATGTTGACAAATACCATGTCTAAGATACATCGTTTGTGGTCTTTTCTTAATCATTTTTTCGAGATAATTGCACACACGATTATTTGGTTTAGGTTTCGTAAAAACACTAGTTATATATATATTACTTGTCCAATAATAACAATAATGACGAAATCCTCCCCATGCAATAAAATGTCGATCAGATGAATCAAAATTATATGCTGATTTATCTAAAACAAAATATACATTTTGTTCAGGATGTTTTTGTCTTACCCATTGAAAAAAAATCCATCCATTATCCTGAGCATTATTTGGTCGTTCACAGAAAAGCCATATATTTTTTTCTCTTAATCTTATAATAATTGAAGGAACAAATGATATTATTAGCATAAATATGCTATATAAATCAATTAATTTTACTTTTTTTAAAGAATTTATTTTTATCATAATTAAATTCTATCTGTTTCAAAAAAAGTATAACTTTGTTTTTTTATAAACCAGAATATTTTATTCAAAAAAAATATCATATAATTATCTAGCATATACATGCATTTATCTTTTAAACTAAACCAGCATAATGACTAAGTATAATTGTATAAATAAATTCATTGTCTGAAATTAATCATCTATTTATTTATAAGAGCATCAGTATTTACCATTTATAGATTGACAGGCTTGAATCCAATACATATATAGCATATTATTAATATAAATTAATCTATTTTTTATTGTTAGAATGTTTTATATTTTTATGTAAAAAAATATAAATTGCTGATGGTAGTAATCCAACCATAATTGGTCTTAAACACTTTATATAATACCATTTGGGTAAATTAAATGTTTTGATTGCAAATATACCTATTTTAGCCGCATTAATACGATACCTAAATTTTCTTCGTTTATAAGCATTTCTATCATCCCTCATCTTATATAGTGGTTCAGATAAATTATAACCTTTATATCCTTTATCATACATTCTTATCCATAAGTCTCTATCTTCTACTCGCAATCTATCTTTACACTCTGAATATCCACCAACTGCATCATAAGCATCTTTACGAACCATACATGGTGCATGACAAAATGGTGTAGTTAGAACAAAAGAACTTAACTCCGGCTCATATCCTCCTTTACCAGTTCTAAAATCTCCCTTTTCATCAAAATAAATCATTGGAGTACTAACAATTGCATATTGTGGATTTGATTCCAAAAACTCAAATTCTTTCTGAAATCTCTCTGGTAATGAAATATCATCACCATCCATACGAGCAATATATTTACCATTTGCTTCTTTTAGACAATCATTCAAAGTAATATTCAATCCTTGATTCTTCTTATGTTGAATCAATTTTATTTTTTGTGGATATTTTTGTACATATTTACTTGCTACTTCATAAGTATTATCTAAAGAACCATCATCGCACATAATCAATTCCCAATTTGTATAAGTCTGTGCAATAATAGAATCAATTGCCTCAGCTAAAGTTGAGCCACAATTATAGATTCCCATTATTATAGAAATAAGTGGTTTATTTAATATATCAATCATATTAATTTATTAATAATGAATCAGTATTTTAATAAGTTATTATAAGTCTACAATATTTCTTCAATTTGTTTTTTTTATCTCATCTATGTATTTTTGAATAATAATTTTCCTATCAAAATTTTCCTCTACTAATTTACGACTCATAATCCCCATAATTTTTTTATCATCATGTGAATTATTCAATATCTTCAATATTACATTATATAAACTATCACTGTTTCTAACATCACACAATAATCCATTGACACCATCTTGCACGACCTCACGACATCCGGGTATATTTGATGTAATAAGCGGTCGGCCTGTTGCTGCCCCTTCAAGTAAGACATTAGACATGCCTTCATGATATGATGGTAATACAACACAGTGACAATTGCTATAATAGGGTCTCATATCATTTTGAACTCCATGATACTGAATTATTCCCTCAGCTTCTGCCTTTTTTATAACACTCTCATAAGGGCCATCATATCCTCCAACAATATCAAAAATAACATTCGCATAAATACCTTTTATCTCCTTTGCCGCTTTCAATAATTCATTAATCCCTTTATCCTTCATAATACGTCCAACAAACAAAAAATGAATTCCATTCTTTTCTGAAGGATAATCTGCATATGCAAACAGATCAAGATTGACACCAGAACCAGGCAGAATAGTCGTTGGACTTGTAACAATTCCGTTTTCTTTCATGAAACGATGATTTTCACTGTTCTGGAAGAATACACGTTTTGCTCCTTTCAGACCATTCTTGTACAACCACAATGAAATTTTTTGAAGTATTCCTCCATTCTGAATAGCGGTACCAAGACCTGTTACATTGGACAGATAAGGAATCCCACATGCTTGACATGCCATTCCACCATATACATTTGGTTTGATTGTATATGTAAAAACGATGTCTGGTTTGATCTTCCTCAATATGGATTTGTATTTTATGAATAGTAATATGTCCGTTATTGGATTCACACCATGACGAGAAATCTTTGTTTCGATGAAATGACAACCCATTTCCTGTAAAACTCTGATATATCTTCCTTTAGGAAGTGATATATAAATTTCATAATTCAATGCCTGCAAGGCTTCAATCAGTTCCCTTCGAAAATTATATAAGCCAGCATCACTATTTGCCAAGAATAAAACTTTTTTCATCAACACAAGTAAATAATATTAACAATTTAAAATGAAGATAATTAAGCAAGATTAAATTTTGATGACAAAATAATGTTTTTATATAATAAGCCACATTTAAACATTATGAAATTTTTTCATAATTTGATGTATTATTCGAAGACTTAACTTCTTTAAATACATCACAGTTTATATTTAGAGAAGGTAAACTTTTACCTTTTGCTATTTTACAAAAATATTCAAACTTTATTTGATTTTTTAATGTAATATTCTTATAAAAAGATATTATTGACGATATAAGAAAACACAGAGAAAACAAAAAAATCAGTAAGGCAATTTTATCTTTCAATAAATATTCAAAACATTTTACTAAAATCTTCTCATACTTATCTTCTATTTCAGCATTATTTAAATCTATTACCCCACCTAGACCACTTAAATATAATCTATTTGATATAAGTAATGTAATAAATGCACAAAATGATTCTTTATATCCAGTTGATGCAATAATATTATTTTTTATTTTATCAAAAACTAATTCTAAAGTACTTTTATGAAATGTAATTAAATCAATTTCTGCTAATGTTTGTGAATTATTAGTTATAGATAGATTTAATTGTGGCATCTCATTCAGTTCATTATTTTCTCTTCCTTTTGTTTGGTTCCTGCTTTTTGAATTATTAAAAGGGTTTCTTTTATTTGGCCTATTTTTCATTTTTTAGCTTATTATTATAATGAAATATCTTTTAAGGCCAAAGAACCGTTATCCAAATCATATATCATTTTATAATATTGTTGTATCATTTGTAGAGGGAGATCAAATAATTCATTCCCTACATTATAACATTTTTCACAATTTGAAAAACAATTCACACTTCTTTTAAAATATAAATCCAATGTATTTTTATTAACTACCCAGGCACCTCTTTCAATTTTATTATTAATACTACATAATAATTCTGTAATTTCAGAAAAATGATTAATTGACACCCGTTGAGCAATTGATGCATATGAAGTAGCATAATTACCATTTACTAAAACAAAAATGGTAACATCTACATTAACATTTCCAACAACCCCCCGAAATAAAGTTTTAATGATACCACGCACATCATCTTTTGTATATTTCCATTTTTTATTTTCTAAATATGAACATATACAATTGAATAATTCTTGTGAATAGTTCAATTGATTATTATGATTTTCTTTTTGATTTAATATTTGTTCTGCCATTTTGATTTTTATTATTCAGATATAGTATAAATATGTTTTATTTGTAATTATTCACCACCTGTTTTCTTTTCCCAGACTTTAGCACAGGAATTTCATCAACATATTTCACCCTGATATTGGCATCATCCCCCAAATACTCTCTCAACATGGACAACATGTCCTGTTCACGTTGAAAGTTCCCTTTGTCTTTCAGATTCAGCAACATCTCATAGTCATTTGCCTCATTCTGAATGAATTGATATTGTTGAATCTCCAAAAACTCATGCATCGGTGTATTGATGACATAAGGTGAAACCATTCTTCCTTTTGTATCAAAAATACAATCCACCCGACGACCATCGACTCTTTTGAAGATCAACTGGCCATTTTCATGTCTTGCGACAGCAACATCCCCCGTATCATATCGTATAAGCGGCATCACATGATTGAAATAA
>JAEEGL010019778.1_pt1 | contig 10829 bp, 10 predicted proteins | sample 9134231 | NCBI WGS metagenome assembly JAEEGL01 (sample SAMN16246548, study PRJNA631951) | gut metagenome | biome: gut microbiome; feature: rumen; material: fiber-attached | host: Bos | place: Iran: Karaj | collected 2018-10
ATATTTTTCTGGCCGAAGAAAGCAAAATGGTAACGGTTCGGTCGCTCACTGTCATGCATTTTGAGGGGGATGTCCCTTCATCGGAATGCCCGGTGTGTTCGCCTGAATGACGAAAATGTATTTATTCTGCACCGGGCAAAATGTTTTGCTTGTCAGGCGGGGCCGCGGGTGATAAGGTAAGCAGGTACATACAGACCCGAGAGGAGTACGTTCAGCATGATTATCGCACTGAAAAAAGAAATCCGGAAAGAAGAACGGGAACAACTGATTTCCTGGCTGGAAAGCTACGGCGTCAAGACGCATATCTCCGAAGGAGAATTCCAGACGGTGATCGGCCTGGTGGGCGACACCACGAAGATCGATACGGACCTGATCAGCGGGCTGGACATCGTTCAGAGCGTGACCCGCATCTCGGAACCTTTCAAGAAGGCAAACCGTAAGTTCCACCCGGACGATACGGTTATCGAGGTTGCGGAGGGGATCGCTTTCGGCGGCGGCTGCTTCCAGATTATCGCCGGGCCCTGCTCTGTGGAATCGGAGGACCAGGTGGAAACCATCGCCCGGGCGGTTCAGAAGAGCGGGGCCGGGATGCTGCGGGGCGGCGCCTTCAAGCCCAGAACCTCGCCATATGATTTTCAGGGCCTGCACGGGGAGGGGATCCGGATCCTGCTGGAGGTCCGGCGCCGCACGGGCATGCCGATCATCACCGAGATCATGGATATCGCCCATCTGCCGCTGTTTGAGCAGGTTGACGTGATCCAGGTCGGGGCACGGAACATGCAGAACTTCGAACTGCTCAAGGAGCTCGGCAGGATTGACAAGCCGATCCTGCTCAAGCGCGGACTGGCCAACAACATCAAGGAACTGCTCATGAGCGCGGAATACATCATGGCCGGCGGCAATGAACGGGTGATTCTTTGCGAACGCGGCGTGAGGACCTTCGAGACCTATACGCGCAACACGCTGGACCTGTCCGCCGTGGCGGTGCTGCACGAGCTCAGCCACCTGCCGGTGGTCGTGGATCCGAGCCACGCGACCGGCGCGGCCCGCTATGTGAAACCGATGGCGATGGCGGCGGCGGCCTGCGGCGCGGACGGACTGATGATCGAAGTGCACAATGATCCGCCTCACGCCCTGTGCGACGGGCCCCAGAGCCTGACGCCGGAACAGTTTGACGACGTGGTCGGGGCAGTCCGGCGGGTGAGGGAAGCGATTGGAGACAGATGATATGGAGACAAAGACAATCGGCGTGGTCGGCCTGGGGCTGATCGGGGGATCCCTGTGCAAGGCGCTGGGAGCTGAAGGACACAGGATCCTCGGATGGGACACGGACGAGCATGTGCGCAAATATGCCATGCTGACCGGCATCATCGGGGAAGAAATGACCGACGAACGGGTTGCGGAATGCGATTATCTGTTTCTCGCCGTGTTCCCGGGCGCGGCGGTGGAAACGCTGCGCCGCCTGGCCCCGGCGATCCGGAAGGATACGATCGTCTGCGATCTTTGCGGCGTGAAACGGGCGGTATGCGAACCATGCTTCGGCATCGCGGCGGAACACGGCTTTGTGTTTATCGGCGGACATCCCATGGCCGGGAAGCAGTTTTCCGGGATCAAGTACGCCGACGCGGATCTGTTCCGGGGCGCGACGATGATCCTTGTGCCGAAGGAGCATGAAAACCTCTTTACCGTCAGCCGGCTCAGCGATCTGCTGCGCGGCGCGGGCTTCCGCTCCATGACGATCACCACGGCGGACAAACACGATGAGATGATTGCCTTTACGTCGCAGCTGGCGCATGTGGTTTCAAACGCCTACATCAAGTCGCCCACGGCGGAGGAGCATCTTTCCTTCTCCGCGGGAAGCTACCGGGACCTGACCCGTGTGGCCAAGCTGAACGAGACGATGTGGACGGAACTGTTTCTGGACAACGCGGATCATCTGGGCTTCGAACTGGACTGCCTCATCCATTCCCTGGAGGAATACCGGGACGCGATTGCGGAAGGGGACGCCGACACGCTCTGCCGGCTGCTGAAGGAAGGCCGGGAGAGGAAGGAAGCGATTGATAAAGTATAAGGGGGCTTTCCGATCGCCCCCTTAACCCCTTCGGTCTGATCACTCCCTTAACCCCTTCGGAATGATAAGTGTTTATGTTTGAGAAAAGCATATGTTAATTTTCCGGAAAATATACTTTTCCGATTCTCATGCTTCGTGTATACTGAAAGAAAACAGGAAAGGAGCGCGTCATTGATGAAAATGAAAGAATATGGATTCTGGCGGGGCGTGAATCTCGGCGGCTGGTTCTCCCAGTGCGACTATTCACGCGAGCGGCTGGATCACTTTATCACCGAAAAGGATCTGGATGTCATCGCCGGATGGGGGCTGGACCATGTCCGGATCCCGATGGACTACAACGTGCTTGAAGGCGAGGACGGGACATTCAGCGAGGAAGGCTTCGGGCGGATCCGCAGGGTGACGGAGCAGTGCAGGGAACGCGGGCTGCGCGTGGTACTGGACCTGCACAAAACGGCCGGATTCTCCTTTGACAAGGATGAACAGGAAGAAGGATTCTTTACCAGCCCGGAATATCAGGAACGCTTCTGGAAACTGTGGGAAGAGCTTTCCCGTGCTTTCAACGATCCGGACCGGATCGCCTTTGAGATGCTGAACGAAGTGACGGAGCAGGAATGGAGTAAAACGTGGAACCGGATCGCGGCGGAATGCATCGCCCGGATCCGGAAGCACGCGCCGAAGTCCCTGATCCTGCTGGGCAGCTACTGGAACAACAGCGCTGAGGCCGTGAAGGACCTGGATCCGCCGGCGGACGACCGGGTGATCTACAACTTCCACTGCTATGAGCCGCTGGCATTTACTCACCAGGGAGCGTTCTGGGTTCCGCAGCTCGACATCAATGCGCGGATTCCTTTCGCGGAGGCGGGCGTTACGCCCGATTATTTCCGGAATCTGTTCGCCGAAGCCATCGCCACGGCCCGGGAACGGGGGACCGGCCTGTACTGCGGCGAATACGGGGTAATCGAGGAAGCAACGCCGGAGGACACGGTGCGCTGGTACAGGGCCATCCACGAGGTGTTTGAGGAATACGGGATTTCGCGCTGCGCGTGGTCTTACCGGGAGATGAATTTCGGACTGAGCGATCCGCGGCTGGACGGCGTCCGGGACGAACTGATCCGGTATCTGTAAACCGCGATTGACAGACAAAAGGAGATGAACACAGTTGATCAGGAAATGGATATGCCTGTTTTTAACGCTGCTGCTGGTGTTCCCGCTGGTTTCGGGCCTGGCTGATGGCGCCGACGAAAAAACGACGGACTACCTTTATTCCTTTATCCCCGGGAACATTCTGGAGGGCGAAGGAACCAAGATGATCCGGGAACTGCTGGAGGCGCTTCAGCTGCGATTCTCCCGGCAGAAGACGGATAACCGGGATATGATCCGGATGATCCTGGTGTCGAACGACGAAGAGGCGTTTTCCCTGACGGCCGGCGAGGCAGAAGCGGGCGAATTCGCACTGGTCTGTTCGCTGCTGGGAGAAAACAAGCTGACACTGAAGCGGGACCAGATCTCCCCCTTCCTGCAGACGCTGGTGAAGGCGCTGGGCGACAAGGGACTGCTGCGGGGCAGCAACCTGGACAAGATGAATTCCCTGGCGAATCGGGCCGGCGCCATCATCGAGGGTTATCTGAACAAGGAGCCGGACGAAGCACCGGATACGGGCATCGACCTGACCCCCTATCTGGAGGTGATGACCCGGAACGCGACGGCGGTGGAAACGCGGGAGATTCCGCCGGAAGAACGGGACGAGCTCGGCGCCGTGACCGTGACCTCCTATCTGGTCAGCGAAGAACAGCGGCGGGATATCGTCAACCGCGCGATGAACAAGCTGAGCAAGCTGCCGGTGATCGGGGACGAGCTGAAAAAGGGCAGCCTGAAGATCGGCGAGCAGGTGATCACGGATGAATTTATCCGCGCTGTGTTCGCTGATACGCCCGGCGAGGTTACGATGGACGTCTGGCAGGCCGCGGACGGACAGCTGGTCCGGCTGCTGCTGCATACGCCGGATCTGTCCGAGCTGGTTACGGATCCCCAGTTCGCAAAGACCGAAGGGGTGGAAATCTCCATCGCCAGGACCAGAGGCGAAGGAAAACGGCTGACCAGCATCACCACGATCCGCCTTCCCGGGCTGGAAGGGGATCTGCTGACGATGAAGCTGGAGCGAAGCGAAGGGGAAGACATCCCGCCCATGAAGGCGAAAAAAGTGCACGCGGTGGGCGAGATGGACGGCGATGAGCTGATGAAACTGATCCGTTCCATGGGCTGGACGATCCTCATGAACGCGGCGAACATGATCCTGACGCTGCCGGACTGCATCGCGCTGGTTCTCTACAGCAGGATCGTGAAATAACGGAATTACAGGATATGTCACTGCGGGAAGACTTGCGGTACAAGATGTGGCGGTTGACAAGAAGCGTAGCAAATTTTACAATATATTGTAACAATATTTCCAAATTCTGACGTATTGGAGACGATTTGTATGAAACGCGCGCTGCTGAAGATCGTTCCGGTTCTGATCGCCCTGGTGATCCTGACGGCCGCACTTCCCGTATACAGCGACAGCTATACGGGCGAGACGGTTCCGAATAATTACTCCTACCCCTGGTGGGAAATCTGTCCGCCGAAAGTACGTACACGGACCCGCGTGGTCACCCGAACCGTGGAAACGATGGTCGAATCCATCGATGCGGAAGGCTATTGCTATACTGCCATCAAGCGGGTAAACGTCCGGTCCCAGCCCAGCATCCATGCCACAAAGGTGCAGTCCATCAAATCCGCGGGGACCGAGTTTACGGTCAGCGCCCGGGTGAAGAACAGCTCCGGCGAGATCTGGTACGCGGTGCTGCTGGCCAACGGGACGCTCGGCTATATCCGGTCTGATCTGCTGAACACGGATCATGTGATCCTGCTCGACGACCCGTACGCCTACGAAGAGGAAGAGGATACGAAGACCGTGGCGGCGTCCGAATCGGCGTCGGACGTGCTGAACATCGTCCGGGACAACGCGGGGAATGCCGATCCGACTCCCCAGGTGATCTACGTGACCCCTGCGCCGGAGGTCCAGGCGACCAGACCCACGCCCACCCCGATCATCATCTATGTGACACCGGAACCGGAAGTCACTCCCCAGGTCATCTACGTGACCCAGGAATGAAACCGGTTGGACCGAAAAGCAAAACGACCGTCTCACACAGTATAGTGGGACGGTCGTTGTTTACCGTTTTGCCAGCCGCCGGATCAGCGACGGAAGACCGGTGAGCGCAAGGATCAGCAGGATCATGATCAGCGCCCAGGCGTAGATCTCGGCATACTCGCTGTTAAAGAGCGAGGAGAAAACGGCTTTGCCGAGGGAATTACGGGACTGGACAAGATACTCCGTCGTTACGGCGACCTTGAGCCCCATTCCGACCGCGTTGACCCAGGACTGCTTCAGGTACCCCGCCATCAGCGGGAGATGGACTTTCCACAGGATCCGGGGCGTCAGGGCACTGTTCATCCGGTACACATCCAGCAGTTCCGGCTCGATGGAAAGCAGACCTTCGCAGACCGCTTCGCTCAGGAGCGGGATCAGCACCAGGGAGGTCGCGATCAGCGGCACCAGACTGTAATGCGCCAGCACCATGATCAGGATCACCAGCACGATCATCGGCAGGGAACGCAGCGTGATCATCAGCGGCTTCAGCAGATTCCGCACGAAGGGGGAAAACCCCTCTGCAAGCCCCAGCAGCAGCCCCAGCAGGGCGGAGAGCGCCAGGGCTTCCGCCAGATGCAGGAGCGTGACGCCGATCCGCTGCCAGGTGCCCGGTTCGCCCAGAAGGCGGACAAAGACGGAAAGGATCTGACCAACACCCGGAAAGATCAGCCGGTCTCCCCGAAGGGAGCCGGCCAGCTGGACCAGGACGCCGGTCAGCAGGATTCCGAGGCAGAAGGCAAGCGTCCGGGAGCGATTATTCCGCGGCATTGTAATAGAATTCATCCGCAGGCTCAGCGCCGCCGAACTGCGCAGGATCAATGGATACGGTCACTTCCACCAGGCGCCGGGCCTGATCGGCAGGGACGTAGCGGATCGCGCAGCCGGGGATGGCGGCCTTGGGGAACTTCATTTCCAGAACGCCGAGTGCTTCAACGACTTTGTCCGGATCGCTGTCACACAGGCCGCAGGATTCCTCTATCTCAGAGAGCGCCGCGGCGACCAGCTCCGGATGCTGCTCCAGAGTTTCCGCGCGGACGAAAAGACCGGCCTGCGTATAGCCGCTGTTATCCAGCAGATCGTTCACCCGGATCCCGGTGATTCTGTCGTTGGCGGCTTTGGCGGCGGTGAACATCGGTTCGGCGGTGAGAACGATCGCTTCCGGATCGGTTTCCAGCAGCGCCTTGGTCTCGGCCGCCCCGGCCAGCGGATCGGCAAGTTCGGGCTCAATACCGGCGTTCTTCAGCGCGTAAAGGGCGACGGAGGCATTGATGGTGTCCGCCCCGAAGAGCGTGAGTTTGTTCTCCTTCAGATCGTCCAGGGAAAAGTTTTCACGCTGGGAGGCAAGCACCAGATTGCCCCAGGTGATGACGGCGGCCAGGCGATAGGTGGACTTTCCGGCCTTGAACAGCTTGGCGCCGGCATTGACGGGAGCGATGATGAAGTCTGCCTCCGCGGAAGCAAAGGCGGCCGGGATCGTATCCGCGGCGATGAAGGTGAAGTCATCCGGGCGGGCAGCGGCAACGGTTGCCACGGAGAGCGCCGGGGCGCCGTTGGGGCAGGTGAGGGTCCAGTTTCCTTCCGCAAAGGCAGCGGACAGGCTCAGGACCAGCGCAAGGGACAGCAGGAGGGCAAACAGTTTCTTCAGATTCTTTTTCATAACGGTATCCTCTCTTTCCTGAATCATTCCGTAACAGTTGATTTTTTGGCGGTCAGAGCGCTCTTCACCGTAATGCCGGCAATGTTGCCGAGCTTACCGGTGAGCGCGCCCACACGGGCATTGGTTCCCTCCACGATCAGCCCGATGACCGCGGAGTGGTCGGCCTGGTTCGGCACCCCGATCCGGCCGCGGATCATATCGGAAAAAAGGGACAGGACGCGGTTTACCTCCGCAATCTCGTCCTTCTTTTCCACAACGATCCCGACAAATCCCATTCTGATATCAGTATCCACGGGTGTTTCTCTCCTTCCGAACGGAAAGCTCCGGCCACATAAAAACGCATGACACAGCCTATGTCATGCGACGCGATACAGCCATATGAATGCCTCCCTTCTCATCTTGCGCCTCGGCAAACCTCAGCGCTCAATCAGGATCTGTGAACAGTCCGGGTCTCCCCCTCACCCGCAGGCTCAGGTTTGACAGGGAAATCATAACACGAACGGAACCTTTTTTCAACTGAGCTTTTCCGCAAGGCGCACATTCGTATTGCCGGGCGGCGGGGAATCATGTATAGTTATCACAGAAACAGCGGCGGAGACGCGGAATCCGGAGGGAACATCCATGCAGAAAATTCTGACAGTTCAGGCCATGCGGGAAAGCGATGCCGCAGCGATTGCGGGCGGAATCCCGGGACGGGAGCTGATGGGCCGGGCAGCCAAAGCGATCTTTGACGCGGCCGAATGGCGGGCTCCGGTGGCGGTCGTCTGCGGAAAAGGCAACAACGGCGGGGACGGATACGCGCTGGCCAGTCTGCTGAAGGACGCGGGGATCGGATGCGAGCTGCTGGTTCAGGGCGAACCTTCCACACCGGACGCCGGGTTCTACGGGAAGATTTGCAGGGAGAAACAGATCCCGATGCTGCCCTGGGAGCAGGTGACTGATCTGAAGGCATACCGCACGGTTGCGGACTGCATTTTCGGAACCGGCTTCCACGGTGAAGCGGCGGGAGAGGCCGCACGGATCATCGGACTGATCAACCGCAGCGGAGCGCAGGTCATCAGCGCCGATATCAACAGCGGAATTAACGGGGATAACGGCCTCGGGCAGACGGCGGTCCGAAGCGATCTGACGGTTTCGGTGGGTAGCCTGAAGCCCGGGCATTTCCTGGGCAGGGCGAAAGACGCCATGAAACGGGTCGTCAACGCGGATATCGGCATTCCGCCGAAGGGGAAGTATCTGCTGCTGGCGGAAGAGGAGAACGTGCGGTCGCTGCTCCCGGCGCGGAACCGCTTTTCGAACAAAGGCACTTACGGGACGGTGACACTGATCGGCGGATCGCTTCCGTATTCCGGCGCAATCCGGCTTGCGGCGATGGCGAACGCGGCCATGCGTTCCGGCGCAGGAATCGCACGCATCGCCGTGCCGCGAAGCCTGTGCCCCATCGTGGCCGCCGATATCCTGGAAAGCACACTCTGTCCCCTGGATGATCGGGAAGGGGTACTTTCCGAAGAGAGCCTTCGGAAAGCGGTGGACGGAGCAAGAGTGACCGCCTTCGGCATGGGTGCGGGAAACACGGAGGAAACCCGGAAGACGCTTGAATGGCTGCTGGAGAACGTTCAGGGAATCCTGATTCTGGACGCGGATGCCCTGAACGCGCTGGCAGCCGCGGGGCCGGAGCGTCTGCGGACAGCTGCCTGCCGCGTGATTCTGACGCCGCATCCGGGAGAGTTCGCGAGGCTGAACGGCTGCACTGTCCGGGAAGTGCTGGAAACGCCGGTCGCAATGGTGGAAAACTTCGCCCGGGCTCACGGGGCGACTGTGCTTCTGAAAGGAAGTTCGACGCTGGTTACGGACGGGGAAACCACCTGGCTGACGGACCGGGGCTGTCCGGGCATGGCGACAGCCGGAAGCGGCGACGTGCTCAGCGGCATCCTGGCGGCCCTCTGCGCCTGGCTGCCGGAGGAGCTGCTCAGGGCGACGGTCGCAGCCGCATGGATTAACGGACGGGCCGGAGAACTGGCCCAGGAAGAGAGCAGCGATATTTCCATGACGGCTTCCGATACGGTCCGCGCTTTGCCGGCGGTATTCCGCCTTCTGAGAAATCCCATGGAAAAATAGTGACCATATCAAAGAAAAAGCTTGCCTTTTTGACTTCTCTGTGCTATACTGCCGCTTGCGGCTGATAAGCCGATCGTCCCACACCTCCGGACGTAAAAGTCGAGGAAGATCCCCCGGGAACGGCCCGGGAACCTATACGGGGCATTAGCACAGTTGGTAGCGCGCGACATTCGCATTGTCGAGGTCAGGGGTTCGACTCCCCTATGCTCCACATCCGCGGAAGCGTTGATTCTCAACGCTTCCGCGTTCTTTTTTGTTTTCCAAATTGGTGCTTTTCCAACTTTTTGACCTTTCGACAGCCTTCAAGCGCTTGTTTTTCGTAAACATCAAATGATTCGGCGGTAGCCGCCCCTGAAAAAACTACTCCCCTGCTAAGGGAGTAGTTTGAAAACTTGAGTAACAATTTTCCTGAGCTCTTTCACTCCACGGCTTGAGTTCTTCCAGGAACTCGTCTGTGAATTGGTGGTTGGCTGCTGTGATCTGTCTGAATAGCCAGCTCAGATATTCGAACACATCCAGACCATTGGCTTTGGCTGTTTCTAGGAAGGAATCTGCGTCTTTATTATATCTGCGGCAATATCTTTGCCAAAGCAATTTTCACAAGCTCGTATATTAATTGCCCAACTGGGTGTGGCGCATAAATGGGTTTATCAGATCCAGTAGGGGTTAAACGACTCACCTCCGTCCAATCTGCGCATGTAGTGATCTACCACGCCCCACGGTTGGAAGACCCGGATCAATTCTTCATTATGCGGGTTTGGAGCGACTTCATTAAGCCATGTGAGCGCAACGTCGGGACTGAAGTTATCATATATACCCCACAATACCTCACCGAACTCATGCAGTGTAAGCTCTGCATCGCCGAGCGCCTCGGATCTGATATAGTATCCGCCATCTCTCTTGTAGGTACTATATTTGGTCGAGCCCCCGGCAACCTGCTCCATTTCATCCATGCTCAGTTCGCACTTACCATGCGCCTTCAGAACCTCATTGACCTTCGCCATCATTTCCTTATCCATTTTCATATCCTCCTAAAATCATTTAGTGCTTGTTTCCATAAGTAGATACGCATCAGTTTTTGCCTGTGGCAGTTCTTCTGGAAAAAAAATATCACATTTTTTCAAATTGCGCCAGTCGGTGGCAGTTGCGGTGACCCCAGCGCCTTTCAGAGCAAAGTGACGCCGAAATACTGAAACCCACGCCCCTACCTATTGTCAGTTATAGCCTTTCGCCAGTATCACGCAAAATAAAGTGGGCTTCATAGTCACAATCGAGGGCTTCAGCTAACTTCCTTATCTCTTTCTCGGTAAAGTTGTCTCGCGCCAGTTTGTTAGAAAGGTTCTGTCTTCCATCTTTTTTTCTAGAGATAAACCGCTGACAGATTGGAAAAGCATATCAGAATCGGAAGGATAATGGCACCTTCCGACTTTTCTTGTGTCGGAACTAAGTTCATGGTATTATCAAGTCGGGTTTTGAGGTAAGGGGGATGGACATGGCTGATATTTGTGATTATAACATTCATGTTCGTGGTACAAAGAAAGCTGCATTGATGGTTTTCTCATTGCTGCAGAAAGGCCTCGATTATGTATAAGCAACAGATTGAGTATCATTACGATACAATATCAGTTCCCGGCGGGATGCCACAGCTGGTTTCGCAGGAATTGTTCGATAAGGTACAGAAACGGTTCGAGATTAATAAACATAGAGGAAAGGAGACTGCATGAAAGACAGGTCTTTTTTCCCCGCAAAGGTGAAAAACATTCTGCTTGATGGCGGGATCAGCAAAGAAGAAT
>JAEEGL010338496.1_pt1 | contig 10829 bp, 6 predicted proteins | sample 9134231 | NCBI WGS metagenome assembly JAEEGL01 (sample SAMN16246548, study PRJNA631951) | gut metagenome | biome: gut microbiome; feature: rumen; material: fiber-attached | host: Bos | place: Iran: Karaj | collected 2018-10
CTGCTCGATAGCTCCGGATTCTCGAAGATCAGACATCATAGGTCTGTGATCCGGTCTTGATTCAACAGCTCGGGAGAGCTGTGAAAGCGCAACTACAGGAACGTTAAGCTCTCTGGCAAGAGCCTTAAGCGCTCTTGAAATCTCAGATACCTCCTGCTGTCTTGACTCAGAGGATCTCTTTCCACTTCCGCTCATGAGCTGCAGGTAGTCGATCATAATGATGTGCAGGTTATGCTCCATCTTGTATTTTCTGCACTTGGACTGGAGCTCCTGAATGGAAATACCCGGTGTATCATCGATGATGAGGTGTGATCTTCCGATGAGATCTGCACTCTCAATGAGGTTTTCCCAATCCATGTCGGTCATGTTACCGGTTCTGATGTGCTGTGAATCAACGTGTGACTCCATGGACATCAGACGGTTAACCAGCTGCTCCTTTGACATTTCCAGTGAAAATATGGCAACTGTCTTATCCTTATGGAAAGCCATGTGCTGAGCTATGTTCAAAACAAACGCGGTTTTTCCCATTGAAGGACGGGCAGCGATCAGAATAAGATCTGAAGGCTGGAAACCTGCGGTCTTGTAATCAAGATCTGTAAAGCCCGTAGGAAGACCTGTAACAGTTCCCTGGAGCTTACTTGCTATCTCAATCTTGTTAAGAGCGTTCATGACGATCTCACTGATCGGCACGTAATCTCCGGTATCGCGCATCTGAGTGATTCGGAAAATCTCCTTTTCCGTGTCATTCATAAGAGCATCAAGCTCGTTGTCATCCTGATAGCTGTTGTTGATTATATCCTGGCAGGAATGAATGAGCTCACGGCGCTTACTTTTTTCAAGGACGATCTCAGCATAGTACTTCACGTTCGCTGATGTAGGAACGCTACTAGCCATGTTCAGGATATAGTCCATGTTGTAAACCTGCGGCGGAGCGTTCTTTTCCTTCAAGCGATTCTGGAGAGTTACGTTATCAACAGGTGTTCCCTCCTGATGAAGCTCTACCATCGCCTCAAAAAGCATTCCCAGCTGCTGGTTGTAGAAGTCATCCTTGCCTATCATCTCAGAAGCAACCTGAATCGCATCCCTGTCTATGAGCATGGCACCGACAACTGACTGCTCGGCCTCCAGGCTGTTTGGCATGTTTCGCTGCAAAAGAGTTTCTTCAGGCATACCTTACGCCTCCGTAACAGAAACCTTCAGTGTTGCAGTAACCTGAGGATGAAGCTTTACCTGAACCTCTGTTGTTCCAAAGTTTCTGATGGGTTCAGGAAGCTGAATCTTTTTCTTATCGATATCGAGACCGAACTGCTTCTTTGCCTCAGTTGCAATCTCCTTTGAGGAAATAGAACCGAAGGCTCTTCCGCCTTCACCAGCCTTCATGGTAACTCTGATAGTTGCCTTCTCTACTTCCTTAGCATATTCCTGCATCTTCTCAAGGAGATCTGCTGCCTCCTGAGCTTCCTTCTTCTTCTGATTTTTAAGCTGAGTGAGGTTAGCCTTTGTAGCCTCAACGCCAAGCTTTTTAGGAAGGATAAAATTAGCTGCGTAGCCATCACTTACCTTTACCACTTCACCTTTTTTTCCAAGAGATTTAACATCCTCCAAAAGAATTACTTCCATTTTTCACTCCTCCAATTACTAATTTCTGTATCTAAATCAGGGCAACTGCCCGGACAAAAACGTCATTTACATTATCAGGACAACTCGCCTGCTTCTATCATAGAATCAAGCACACCCTTTACTCTTCCAATTGCTTCCTCAACTGAAATGCCCTCAAACTGACAGCCGGCTGAACTAATATGTCCGCCTCCGCCAAGCTTCTCCATGATAACCTGGACATTTACTTCATCGATTGATCTTGCACTTACATAAATCTGGTTCTGATACTCAGTGCAGGTAAAGCTTGCTCTTACGCCCTTGATATTCAAAAGCTCGTTTGCTGCCTGCGCTGCGATAATAGTAGGACTCTGCAGGTCATCACTAGGACAAACGGAAATCGCATATGCCCCGCGATAAATCTCAGCCTGACTTACTGCGTCAGCTTTTGCCTTGTACTCTCCGGCGTCCTCTCTAAAGAGCTTACGTACTCTCGTCACATCAGCGCCGCTTCTTCTAAGGAAAGCTGCTGCCTCAAAGGTTCTGACACCGGTCTTATTCATAAAGTTATTGGTGTCCACCATGATTCCGGAATACATGCTGTCAGCCTCTTCAGGTCTTATCTTAACTGTCTCATCTATGTACTGCAGAATCTCAGAAACCATCTCACAGGCACTTGATGCATAGGGTTCAACATACGCAAGTGTCGCATTTTCAATGATCTCTGTGCCCTGTCTGTGGTGATCAAGCACAACTATTGATTTACAGAACTTAAGAAGCTCCGGACACTCAGTAATACTTGGCTTATTAACATCAACAACAACCAATACCGCATTATTTCCTGCTATATCAATCGCCTGCTGATTGTTTATAATCATATCCTGCTCGTACTCAGGATTATCCTTAAAAAGATCAACCAAAGGCTTCATGGAATTGGTCACATCATTCAAAACAATGTGGCACTTTCTGTCGAGAGTCTTGGCAATTCTGTAAATACCAACGGATGAACCAAAGCTGTCAACGTCACCGATTCTGTGACCCATGACGATAACTGTATCCTTACTGTTGATGATTTCCTTCAAAGCGTGCGCCTTAACTCTCGCCTTAACCCTGGTGCTCTTTTCAACCTTCTGGCTCTTACCACCAAAGTACATAATCTCACTGGAGGTCTTAACAACCGCCTGATCTCCGCCTCGTCCAAGAGCAAGGTCAATAGCATTTCTAGCAAACTCATAGTTCTGAGAATATGAAAGGCCGTCGATACCAATACCGATACTCAAGGTAACCGCCATCTCATTACCAATGTTTACAGTCTTAACATCCTCAAGGATATCGAACCTTACTTCCTTAAGATACTGCGCTGATTTCTTGGGCATTACTATAAAGTACTTGTCCTTCTCTATCTTCTTCGCAATACCATCACAGGTTGCAATATACTTGTTTATCTTTCTATCGATAAGGGCTGTTAAAAGTGAGCGTCTAACCTCCTCAACACTCTCTAGCGCCTCGTCGTAGTTATCAATATAAATAAGTCCTGCTGCAAGACTCTGGGAATCAACCTCGTTAATTGCAAGGCGAAGCGCAGTCTCATCAAAAAGGTAAACCGCGATCAAAAATCCCTCGTAGCCGCTTGCGTCAATGATATCGCTGTTAAGAGCCATCTCATCAAGAGAAATTCTCTTCATCTTAAGGACATATGAGCTCTCCTCATAGGCTACGTCGTAATGAACCTCATCATCATTTGTGGGGAACTTATCAGGAGTGATTGTAGGGAAAATCGTAGTGATTGACTTGTGATATCCCTTTTCCTGATGGATAGCTCTCTCAAATGCGAGATTCGTCCAGACAACCTTACCCGTGTCGTCCAAGAGTGCATGAGGAAGATCAAGCTCCCTCAAAAGCTTTTTCTGAATCTGACCGTACTCCGTAGCAAAGCTCACAAGCTCATTCATAATGATCGGCTTGTTATAAAAATCAAGATAAAGAACTGCCATGAAATACAAAAGAGCAAACGCCGCAACTATAAGGCCTGCCGTGAAATCCACAGTCAGAACTGCTATCGTAACGAGCGCAAGCAGAACTCCCAGATATATAAAAATGTGAAGAAATGTCTTAAGCTTTCCCTTTAATTTAATTCTGGAACCGTGCATATGTCGTCTCCATCCCCCCAACGAGATTTTCGCTATTATACCTTTTTATGATACCACAAATTCCATATTGGTGAGAATGAAAAAGTTTGCCCTGATTGCCCTCTCGCAGTTATAATCGCTTGCATAAAAAAGGCGGTTACCGACAAAAGTCAGATAACCACCTGATACTAATTTTATTTTTTACGCTTAAACTTAACATTCTTCGGAGCCTTTGCCTTAACAGCAGCTTTTACCTTGTTGTAAGCCTTTTTATCCTTTGAATAGATGTAAACTGTTACCTTCTTCTTTGTAAAGCCCTTGAATACATTCTTGTCGACCTTCTTTATCTTATCGCTAAGATGAATGCTCGTAAGATTCTTATATCCCTTGAAAGCAGCCTTACCTATTGATGTCACAGGATAAAAATAGCCGCCAATCTTTACACTCGTTGCGACTGTAACCTCCTCAGCATCTTTTCCCTCATCTGTTATTGGCTCGAGGAACTGAAGAGATACGCCATCACTATTTACCTTGAAATAGCCTTCCGTTGTGTCATTACCGATCTTTGCACCTGCTGGAAGCTTGGGAAGAGTCTCACTCTCCTGCGTATTGGAAATCCATCCAGCTTCAGCGTCATAGGACTTCCATGTAATGATTCCGCCGTAGTCCTTGTTTATAACCTTTTTCCAGGTCTTATTTCCCTGAGGATAAAAAACTGTTGCCACAAGAATCGGGAATCCAAAGCTGTCATCATCAAACTTTGGCGCATTTCCTTCAAAAGTGATGGTATTAAGTCTTCCGCATCTATAGAAGGTTCCGGGAAGATCTGCGTCATCATGAGCCAATCTGTAGCCTGTGCCCTTGATCTCCTTTACCGTGTACATTGCAATATCTGTGAGCCTGAAGCAGTCAACAAAAGAAACCTTTTCAAGCTTCTTAAGGCTTGTGATATCCACTGTCTTCAAACTAAGTGAACTGATTTCCAACTCAGTGATATCCTTATTTTCAGAAAGATCAAGCTTTCTAACATTGGCTACAAGTGTGAGCTTTTTAAGCTTTGTATTCTTTGAAAGATCAACCTCTTTAAGCCCAACCTGCTCGCGGTGGTCAAAGGAATCCACATAGCCAACCCATAGCTCTGTAAGTTCAGTAAAATTCTCGATTCCCTTTAATGTTTTGAACTTCTCGCTTACATCCTCTGTAATTTCATCATCATAGATTCTCTCACCCACAGAAAGCTTTGTTGTAGCCTTAATTTCTGCCTCAGACAAAATTCCGTTCTTGTCCTTGTCACAGGTGTTTGTAACAATCTCCCTAAAATCTGCATCCGGGAAGTTAACGCTGTCTATCGCAACATCCCCTGCTGCCTTAGGGCTGATGGCGCAAAGTGCAAAGCATGCTACAGCTACGCCAAGCTTTCCCATAATTCCCAACACTTTCTTCATAGTCTACTCTCCTATAAATAAATGATGGATTAATTATATCACTAAATTTCGTATATTCAGATACTCAGGTACACCATTTTTATATATAATTTCAGGCTCGCCTAAAATAAGAGGCTTTAAATAAGTTATCATCTCATCGGTAACATCATTTCCCTCTGTATTTATCCAGCTGTCAGGAACGTTCTTTACATTGTTTGCGCTATCGTGGATGTCCATAAAACCGGTCTCCACCGTGTAAGGAGCATTACTTGTTCTTTTGAGCATTACCATCACGCCGCTTTTTCCCTCTATTGCAAGGTCGTGCGCACGCATACCCTGGGCTGCTGACTCATCAAGATCTGTAAGAGATGAAAGGTGGGCAGCACATCTCTGAAGAATGTTTATTTCCACAGAACGTACCTTTACGCCAATGCGCTCAGCCACAAGATACTCAAGGGCTTTTCCTGCCCCGCTTAGCTGATTGTGTCCAAAGTTATCTGCTGCCGCACTGGATGCACAGATATAATTGCCATCCTTATCTCGGATTCCCTCTGATACAGCCACAACAACACTGTTATTTGTTTTTAACTGCTCATTAACGTCGCTTATGAATTTTTCCTTGTCAAAAGCTCTCTCAGGCAGGTAGATAAGCTGAGGAGCGCCTGAATACTCATTTCTTGCAAGTACAGAAGCCGCCGTAAGCCAACCCGCATCTCTTCCCATGATCTCAACTATGGTCACGGACTTAACAGGATAGATAAATGTATCATGCGCAATCTCAAGTAAAGAAGCTGCCACATATTTTGCTGCAGATCCAAAGCCGGGTGTATGGTCTGTTCCGCATAGGTCATTATCAATTGTCTTGGGAATTCCTATGATCCTGACATCGCTTCCGGTTTTCTTAGCATAATCAGAGAGCTTCATAACCGTATCCATAGAGTCATTTCCACCAATATAGAAAAAGGTGTCGATGTCGTGTGCTTTGAAAAAGTCGAAAATCTGAATGTAAACTGAATCATCCTTATCAGCTTCAGGCAGCTTATATCTGCATGAACCAAGATACATTGCCGGTGTGACTTTAAGCTTATTTATAAAATCCGGGATAGTATTTTTTAATTCGGTGAGATTAAGAAGTTTAGAGTTAAAGATTCCTGTGATTCCGTTTAAAGAACCGTAGATAGTGTCGAAGTACTTATTTCCCTCATTGGCTAGAATAACACCTGCCAAAGACGCGTTGATTGCTACTGTTGGCCCACCTGACTGGGCAATGATACAATTCCTCAAATCAAATTCCTTTCCCACAAATTACCTGTTTATTTTTTCGTCGTCTAAACCATTTTAGGCTAATGTAAAACGCAGGAGCCTTGATTTTAAAGGCATCCTGCGCTATTTAAACATATTATTTATAAATTGCAAACCACCATTTTAAACAAAATTAAAACTCACAACTCTCAATTCTCTGTAAAGGTTACCGATTTTACAGAGAGGTAAACTTCTCTGTGGTGTCACTGAGCTGTTCTGTAATAGTATTGTTCTTGTCAATTGCCTTGGAAATCTTCTTGATTCCGCCAACAATCTCAGTTGAGCTTGCTGCTGACATGGAAATCGCTGTCGAACTCTCCTGAACTGAATTAGTGATAGCCTGAATGGACTCAACCATCTCAGTCATTATATCGTTCAGGTTCTCTGCCTTGCTTGTAAAGGATGTAAGCATATCGTCCATCAGGTCTGCTGCATGCTCATATTTTTCTCCGGTAGCAACGAACTCATCATAATCCTCGAGAACGGTTCCGTTTATGAAATCAAGTGCCTGCTGAGCGTTAGAAGCAAGGACATTTACCGCCTCAGTAACCTCATTACTTATATCCTGGATCGTTGCAGCTGTCTGGCTACTGTTATCTGCAAGCTCACTGATCTGTGTTGCAACAACTGAGAAGCCTTTTCCTGCTTCACCTGCTCTTGCAGCCTCAATTGACGCATTAAGAGCAAGGAGATTGGTTCTCTTTGCAATATCCAGAATAACCTTAGTCAGCTCATTGATCTGACCAACCTTTTCAGAATCATGCACTGATTTAGTAAGTGTCTCTGAAAGCTGAGCCATCTGGTCTCCTGCATCTGTCTTCTTTGCATTTACCTGAATCTTAAGCTCGTTAGCTTCCTTCTTTATGGAATCAGCTGTCTCTGTTCCCTGCTTAGCCTCTTCCGAAATAGCAACTGCAGCCTCTTTTACATCCTCAACTCTGCCATTGATGTGATTAAGAGTCGTAGAAACTGTTTCCATATTGGCAGAGAGTTCTTCAAGTGCTGCTGAAGTATTTGTCACATTATCATCTGCAAGCTTAAGCTCGGATGCAACCTCCTCCGATGATGAAATAAGTACAATGGAACCATTTTTTACGTCCTTCATGATTCCCTGCAGAGTCTCGATGAAATGGTTGATACCGGTTGTGATGAACAAAAGCTCTGACTTTGTCCTTGTATGGATTCTTGCTGTCAGGTCACCATTTCCATTTTCAATGTTCGTGATAATGTCGTTAACCTCGTCACTGATTCGACGAATTTTTCTAACGATATTCTTATAGCTGATAAAGAAGTTCAGGATGATAATGATGATAATGACAATAATTCCAATACCTGCTGTCATATTTCCTGATCTAAGGAGCTCCTGCATGGAATTAGTCGTTTGGTTTGCAGAATTGTTAATCGCTTCATCAAGCACCTTACTTGAATGGAAAATAGCGATCTTCTGAATCTCTGCTTTATCAAAAAGTATCTTGTACGCTGTATCCTTATCTCCTGCATCACATTTTTCAATAGCCTGATCTATAAGCTTAACAAGGCGCTCATACTGCTCTGTAATTTCAGCAAGCTTCTCCGTTGCCGTTTCATCATTGTAGCTTGCAAAATTCGAATTAAGCTCGGAAATATCTGCATTTATCTGCTGCTTTGCAACCTCAATCTGAGGAAGAAGCGCCTCTTTTGTCTCCACAGCATCAGCAGAAACATATCCTGTAACCTGATCATACAAAGACATGACATCTGACTTAAGATTCGCCTCATGCTGTGTAAGTACCATCATGGAGTCAAACATTTCAATACTGCTGTTAGTTGACTTTACCATGGCATTCATAACGAAAACCATGACCAGAATGAACGCAAAGAGCATGCACAGATTAAGGAGTATAACCTGCATCATGATAGAATCAATCTTTCTTACTGTTACGTTTGAAGGTGTAGCTTTTTTCTCAGTATTTGTACTCAAATCTCTCACCTCCCCTTATAATTTTGAATACCATTCTGCGGCAATCGTCTTTAGTTCCTCAATAAATCCTGCTTCATCAACCTCTCCTGTTGCAAGCTTGGAAAAAGCAAAAGCAAAACCATTCTGTCCAAGTCCTGATGCCATCTCCATCCAGTGCCAGTTAGAGGTTTTTCCTGCAGAAATATAGTTTGAAATAACCTTCGCAAAAGGATCTGATGCCACATATTTGCAGTCTGTAAAAGGACTTACAAAACCAGCTTGTTCAACAAGGATCTGCTGTGCGCTATCCTCTGAGCACCACTGAAGAAAAGCTTTTGAAGCTTCAACATCGCCCTCCTTAATGATTCCCCACCAGGAAGGAGCGCTTGTAAGAATGGTGTCCATGCCATCCTCAAAAGCATAGGGAAGCATTCCAACTTCAAAGTTTCCTGCTGCCGCATAGGCATCTGAGGCATCACCTGTCATGGTCGCACCAATCCAGGACCCCTGAGTTACAAAGGCATATTTTCCTGATGCAAAACCAAGAACCTGATCATTATATGCGCTCTCATTAAGGATTGCCGGATCAGAATACTTGGTGAAAAGATCGATCATATCTGCAAAGTGAGAAAGGCGTTCTTCATCAAACTTACCACCGTCATTTAAAAGATCGATGTATGTCGTGTCATCTCTTGCGAGTCCTGAATCGAGGTATGTTCCAAAGATATGGTTTCCGCTTGACCAGCCGACATCATTTGGCTCAGCACAATAACCAATTACAGCTGTAAGGCCAAGCTCGCTCTTTTTTGCATCAAGAGTTTCAAAAGCTGACTTCATAGCCTCAGGACCTGTAATAGAATTAGGATCTATCCCGGCCTGACTCAGGATATTTGCATTGTAAGCAAGACCAATTGCCTCAGTTGTATAGGGAAAACCTATAACGCCGTATGTAGCATCCTTGTATGCAGCATCAGTCCTGCTAACCCAGGACTCAGCGCTCATATCAACAAGAAGTCCTTCCCAGTTGGAAAAGCCCGCAGCTTCACACGCGATAATATCCGGCATCTGATCAGACAGATAATATCCCTTCAAAGTCGCCTGTGCATCAACGCCTGCAGGAACAGCGATCACATTAACTGTAACCCCTGTCTCCTTCTGATACTGCTGCGCCAATGCCTCTATCTGTGAATTAACCTCACTTTTTGCATTTAAAAGGGTGATTGTCGCCGGCTCAGACTGTGCCTCAGCTTCACCATCCGCAGCATTTTTCTGACCGCATCCACCAAGGACGGTGCACGACAACATAGATAAAATAATGATGAACGACCACAATTTTTTCATTTTAATTCACCTTTCCCTCACTAAGAATGAATAAAATATCTCTACACTAATTATAGTTACGCATTGTTTGATATACCAATTAAAAATATATTAACTGTTCGTTAAGCTTTTTTTATTTTTCCCATGATTTCGGCAACTTTTCTTGGCAGCTACTTACACAGTTTAGAAATTCTTTATTCTTTTTATGAGGACAATCCAAAAGGCACGGTGTAGAATTATTGTGTGATAATGTATTTGTCTATATGTCACATTCGAGGGGTATTCTATGGTAAAAACTGAGTTCGATAACTACATCGCAGAGGAAGTCGCAAAATACAAAGGCGTGGCTTTCCCTCTAAAATCCGGTCCATTAAGAAGAAGATTTGTAAAAGTAGCAAAGAGTACACACCTTCATCCAAATCCGGCTGATGAGTTCAGCATGCCTGAAATTGGTCCTAATTACAGCATTGTCCTTAAGTATGAAAAAATGATGATCAATGGCAACCATTATGAAAGTCCTGTAGCTGTTTTCAAGGAAGATCCTATTATTGTGGAGAGAATGTACCCGGAAGGCTACATGATAATCAATGGTCACCACAGATGGGCTGCAATTATGCGCCTCAAGCTGCAAAAAGCTCCCATTTCCATCGTAGATCTAACGCACGAAGCAGATATCGAAAAAATGCTCGAAAACGGCAAAAACAGCAGAAGAATCACTCTTGATCTTGACGAAGTTGTCTTTGCCAAAGAGGGCGATACTGACCTCGAAAAAGAGCTTCCTTTTCCTCTTAACAAAAAGTATAAGATACGCTTAAGGGCCGGCATTCCTGCACTATTTAATTTCTTCACAACTCACGGCTACGATATATGGGTTTACACCTCAAAATATTATTCCATGGACCATCTTACTGCCATGTTCAAGCGCTACCATGTAACAGTAACCGGTGTGATTACAGGCGCATCAAGACCAAAGGATCCTGAAAAGCAGCACAAAATGGATGAAATCAAAGAGCTCATTGCACAAAAGTACAGAAGTACCCTTCACATCGACAAAGATCTGGTACTTCAGACCTTCAGCGGATCAAGCGAATTCAACGAATATGAAATAAACAGTGAAAA
>JAEEGL011066197.1_pt1 | contig 10829 bp, 9 predicted proteins | sample 9134231 | NCBI WGS metagenome assembly JAEEGL01 (sample SAMN16246548, study PRJNA631951) | gut metagenome | biome: gut microbiome; feature: rumen; material: fiber-attached | host: Bos | place: Iran: Karaj | collected 2018-10
CAACGCCGGGATCGCCAAGGTCGGCGTACTGACGAACAACAACTATCAGTCCCTGATGGACCATATCGGCTCCGGCAAGCCGTGGGACCTGTCCCGCAAAAGCGAGGGGCTGTACCTGCTGCCGCCCTTCAATCAGGCGGCGCTGGACAACTACAACGCCGGCGGGATCGGCGCGCTGAAGAATATCACGCAGTTCCTTGAGAAGTCAAAGGAAGAATACGTTTTTCTTTCCGCCTGCAGCTACGTGGCGAATCTGGATCTGCGGAAGGTCTTTGATTTCCACGAAAAGGCCGGGGCGGATATCACCCTGCTCACCAGCAAGGGCGCCGTGCCCGCGCTGCGGGATCTGCCCGTGATCGGCAGCAAGGACGGCAGCCGCGTGACCGCGCTGCACCTGGCGGACGAAAAAGACGTGGAGGGCGAATTCTGCATCAAGGCGGCCCTCATCGGCAAGGCGCTGCTTCTGCGTCTGGTGCGGGAGGCCTTCTCTCTGGGGCACGCGTCCTTCGAGCACGATATCCTGCTGAAAAACGTGGACCGCCTGCGGATCCACAGTTGCTGCGTGGATACCTTCTGCCCCGTGATCGATTCGCTCAAGAGCTATTTCGACGCGAACTTCGCGCTGCTGCAGCCGGAGAATTACGACGCGCTCTTCTGCGCGGACCGTCCCGTCCTGACGAAGGTCTACGAGGATATGCCCGTGGTCTACGGGCTGGGCAGCGACGTGAAGAACGCGCTGATCGCCGACGGCTGCATCATTGACGGCGAGGTGGAAAACTGCATTATTTTCCGCGAGTGCCGCGTGGAAAAGGACGCGGTGGTCAAAAACAGCGTCCTGATGCCCGGCACCTTCATCGGCGGCGGCGCGATGGTCAACTACTGCATCGCCGATAAATCCGCGTCCGTCCGGCCCGGCAAAACGCTTTCCGGCGCGGACACGTTCCCCGTGTATATCGGGAAGGAGATCCGGATATGAAAGTATTATACGCAGTCAGCGAAGCGAAGCCCTTTATCGCCAGCGGAGGCCTCGGCGACGTCGCCGGCAGTCTGCCCGCGGCGCTGCGCCGCCGTCTGATCGGCTGCCGTCTGGTAATGCCCCTGTACGAGGGCATCCCGCAGAAGTTCAGGGATGAAATGAAGTTCCTGACGCACATCACGGTCCCCGTGGCGTGGCGCCGGCAGTACTGCGGTATCTTCGAGATGAAGTATAACGGCGTGATCTGCTATTTTCTCGATAACCAGTATTATTTCAAGCGGCAGGGGATCTACGGCCATTACGACGACGCGGAGCGTTTCGCCTTCTTCTCCCGCGCCGTGCTGGAGATCATTCCGTACATCGATTTCAAGCCCGATATTATCAACTGCAACGACTGGCAGACGGCGCTGCTGCCCGTTTATTATTCCCGCTTTTACGCGCAGCGCGAGGGCTTTGAGAACATCAAGACCGTGCTCACCATCCATAACATCCAGTATCAGGGCAAGTACGGGCACGAGGTCCTCAGCGACGTGGCGGGCTTCGGCGAGGAGGATTCCTCCCTGCTGGAGAACGACGGCTGCGTCAACTTCATGAAGGGCGGCATCGAATGCGCGAACGCCGTTACCACCGTCAGCCCCACCTACGCGCAGGAGATCCTGGATCCGTGGTACGCCTACGGGCTGGAGTCCATCCTCAACGAGCGCAAATGGAAGCTGCACGGCATCCTGAACGGCATCGATACGGTCGCCAACGACCCGGCGACGGATCCTGCGCTGCCGGCGCATTTCTCGGCGGACGATCCCGCGGGCAAGGCGGTGTGCAAGGCGGCGCTGCAGGAGGAGATGAATCTTCCGGTGCGGCCGGAGACGCCGCTCATCGGCATGGTTTCCCGGCTGGTCTCCCACAAGGGCTTCGACCTTGTGAAATGCGTGCTGGAGGAGCTGCTCTGCACCGAGGACGTACAGGTTGTGGTGCTGGGCTCCGGCGAATGGCAGTACGAGACCTTCTTCTCCGAAATGGCTGCGAAATACCCCGAAAAGCTCGCGGTCCGGCTGGGCTTTATCCCGGCGCTGGCCTCCCGTATTTACGGCGGCAGCGATATTTTCCTGATGCCGTCCAAAAGCGAGCCCTGCGGGCTTTCCCAGATGTTCGCGCTGCGTTACGGCTCCGTCCCCGTGGTCCGGGCGACCGGCGGCCTGAAGGACAGCGTGCAGGATTCCGGCAACAACGAGGGCAACGGCTTTGTATTTGAGGATTATAACGCCCACGAGATGCTCCACGCGCTGCGCCGCGCCGTGCACGGCTTCGCGGACGCGGAGGGCTGGTCCATCCTGCGCCGCCGCGCCATGGAGTGCGATTTCAGCTGGGGCCGTTCCGCCAACGAATACATCCGGCTTTATAAATCTCTTCTGAAAGGAGAATAAGATGGCAGAATTTGTTTTATCCGCCTTCGCCGACGAGGCGGGCGGCGGTTTACTGGACCAGATCCGGGCGCTGAAGGAGAACGGCTGGACGCATATCGAGCCCCGCGGACTCGACGCGGGCAATATCTCCGAGTTTTCCGCGGCGCAGGCGAAAGAGGTCCGTCGGATCCTGGACGAGCACGGGATCGGCGTTTCCTCCATCGGCTCCTATTTCGGCAAGATCGGGATCGGAGACGATTTTACCGCGCATTTTGAGCTTTTCAAGCAGTGTGTGGAGAACGCGTGCATCCTCGGCACGGAGAATATCCGCATGTTCAGCTTTTACATGCCGGAGGGAGAGGACCCCGCGGTCTATAAGGACGAGGTCTTTGCCCGTCTGGAAAAAATGGCGGATTACGCCCGCGCCAACGGCGTCTGGTGCTGCCATGAAAACGAAAAAGGGATCTACGGCGATACGGACGACCGCTGTCTGGAAATCCTGACGCGGTTTGAGGGAAAGATCCGCGGGATCTTCGATCCGGCGAACTTCATCCAGTGTCACGTGGAGATCCTGCCCGCGTACGAAAAGCTGGAGCGCTTTATCGAGTATATGCACGTCAAGGACTGCCGCATGTCGGACGGCTTTGTGGTGCCCTGCGGCAAGGGCGACGGCCATATCGAGGAGCTGCTGCGGCGCTTCGCCCGCAAGGACGGCAGGCGCTTCCTGACGCTGGAGCCGCACCTGAAGGTCTTTGACGGCCTGCAGGCGCTGGAGCTCAACGGCGGCGCGGATTCCGTGAGGGAGGAATACGAGTATCCCACGAACCGCGCGGCCTTCGACGCCGCCTGCGCGGCCTTCCGCGCGGTGATGGCGAAGGTATGATCGATAATTTGAACTGAAATCAGGTGAGAGTATGGCATATATCCCCATGACGGACTATGATTCCGCGTCGGAAGCGGTAAAAAAGGAGTACGACGACCAGATCGCGAAGCACGGCCGCATCACGAATATGAAGCGCACGCTGCTGCACAATCTGCCGGCCTTCCACGCCTATATGGAATGGTACACCCTCTACGACGAGCTGCTGCCCGTGCTGGGCGAGCGGGCGCTGAACCTGCTGTCTTACGCGATCTCCGCCGGCAACGACTGTCTGATCTGCGGCTCCTTCTTCAAAAAGATCCTCAACGAAGCCGGCGAGGACACGGCGGACCTGAAGCTCAACGAGGTGGAGGAGCTGCTGTATACGCTGGGCACCTGCGTCGCGCTTGATCCCCACAACGTGCCGGATTACGTCTACGACGGGCTGAAGGCGCATTTTACCGACGCGCAGATCGTGACGATCATCGCGTTCGCCGGAATCATGTACGCCACCAACCTGTTCAACACCGTGACGAAGGTGGATCTGGACGAGGTGCTTTACGATTTCAGGCTTGACGGCGGGGAGGAGAAGTAAGAATGGCGGATTTTGACGGAAGAGTCGCTTTTATCACCGGCGCTGCCCGCGGACAGGGCAGGGCCACCGCGCTGGCACTTGCGAAAAACGGCGCGGATATCGCCGCGTTTGACGTGGGCGTCAAGATCGAGTACCCCGCGTATGCGTACGCGGCGGGGGACGAGCTGAAAAGCCTGAAGGCGGAGATCGAATCCATGGGCCGTCGCTGCGAGATCTTCGCGGGCGACGTCCGGGACGACGCCGCCGTGACCGCCGCCGTGGAGGGGACGGTCGCCGCCTTCGGGAAGATCGACGTCCTTTTCAACAACGCCGGCATCTGTGCCTACGCGAAGCTGCACGAGATGACCGATACGGAATGGGACGCGATGATCGACATCAACCTCAAGGGCCCGTTCATCGTGACCCGCCGCGTTGTTCCCTATATGATGGAGCGCAAAAGCGGCGTCATCATCAACAATTCCTCCGTGATGGGCCTGCGCGGCGGCAACCGTCTGTCCCATTACACCGCCTCCAAGTGGGGGCTGACGGGGCTGACCAAGGCCTGGGCGATCGAGCTGGCGCCGTATAATATCCGGGTGCTCAGCATCCATCCCACGGGCGTCAACACGCCCATGAACGACGGCCTGGCCGCCATGGAGGGCAAGACGCCGGAGGAGATCGCGGAGGCGAGCGCAGGCAATCTGCTGCCCGTGCCGTGGATCGAGCCGGAGGATACCGCGGAGCTGGTGCTCTACCTCGCCAGCGACCGCGCGCGCTATGCCACCGGCAGCCAGTTCGTACTGGACGCCGGCCTGCTGAGCGTGTAATATCTTTTCCGATATTGAAAGAACTGTTTCTTTTTCGGTGACAAATCGCACGCCGCTTTTGTCGCCGATTTCTTTCATTCACTGCGCGGCGGTATGCTGTGCGCTCGGGGAAACGCCCGGCGAAGATTTTCCGGAAACCTTTCCCGCGCTTTGGAACGACCGGGATTTCTCCCCGCTGCGGACGCCTCGGGGTTCCGCCCCGAGACCCCGCCGGCTTTTTTGAAAAAGGCCGGACCGAAAACTTCCGTATTTGATCCTGCGAAAACAGGCGAGGTTATTCAGTGACTGAGAATGGAACGATGAAAAAAGACCTGCGGCATGCGGAGCATCCCGTGCTGCGTTACGCGCCGTCGATCTGGCGTCTGGCTTGGCCGACCATGCTGGAGGAGCTGCTGCAGACGGCGGTCCAGTACATCGACACCTTTATGGTCGCGTCGCTGGGGACGGCGGCGACGGCCGCGGTGGGGGCGACCGCCACGGTGAACTGGCTGGTGGGCTCCGCGGTCTACGCCCTCGGCGTGGGCTTTCTCTCATATATCTCACAGGCGCTCGGCGCGGGGGACGGCCTGCGCGCCAGACGCGCCGCCGGGCAGGCGGTGCTGCTGACGCTGGTCACCGGCGTGCTGTTTACGGCCGCGACCCTGTCGCTGAGCCGTTTCGTGCCGGTCTGGATGCGGGTGGATCCTGCCCTGCGGGAGATCTCCGCCAGATATTTCTTTATCCTGTACAGCCCCATGCTGTTCCGCTGCGCCTCCATCATCTTCGGCACGGTGCTCCGGGCGGCGGGCGATACCAAAAGCCCCATGCGCGTGGGGCTGCTGGTGAACCTTACCAACGTCCTGCTGAATCTTGTGCTGATCTATCCCGCCCGGACGGTGCATCCCTTCGGCGCGGCGGTGCGTCTGTACGGCGCGGGCCTCGGTACGGACGGCGCGGCGCTTGCCAGCGCGGCGGCTTTTACGCTGGGCGGCGTGCTGCTCACGGTCTCGCTGCTGCGCAATCCCACGGTCTCGCCCGTGGGGACGCGGATCACGCCGGATAAGGAGATCCTCGCGCCCTGTCTCAGGGTGGCGCTGCCGAATATGGCGCAGCGCTTTTTCACCTCCCTCGGCTACGTGGTCTTCGCTTCCATGATCAACGCGCTGGGGCAGGCGGCCACCGCGGCGCACACCATCGCCAATACGGTGGAATCCGCTTTCTACATTCCCGGCTACGGCATGCAGTCCGCCGCCGCCACGCTGACCGGCAACCTGATCGGGGCGGGGGAGAAGAAAAACGTCAAATACCTGGCGCGGATGATCGCCCTCATCGAGATCTCGCTGATGATCGTCTCCGGCGGGCTGCTTTTCGCGTTCGCGCCGCAGATGATGCGCGTCTATTCCTCTGACGCCGCTGTGGTCGCGCTGGGCGCGACCGTGCTGCGGATGGTGGCGCTTTCGGAGCCCTTTTACGGCGTGTCCATTATTACGGAGGGCATACTGCAGGGCGCCGGCAAGACCTCCATGCCCTTTGTTTTCAACCTCCTGTGTATGTGGGGCGTCCGGATCGGCGGGACCTTCCTCTGTACGTCGGTCTTCGGTTGGGGGCTGATCTCCGCCTGGGCGTGCATGATCGCGGACAATATGCTGCTGCTTGTCTGTTTTTTACTCTATTACCGGCGCGTTTTCGCCGTCCGGAAAACGGATCGAAAGGAGCTTTGACTTTGTTTATTTCTGATTCTTTTTTCACCTCCGCGCAGGAGCGGGGCGACTGTATTGAAAAAGAGAGGCAGGTCCTTACGTACCTGACCTCTCTGCATATCCCGTATGCGGGCCTGACGCACGACGCCGCGGATACCATCGCGCTCTGCGAAAATATCGAAACGCGGCTGGGCGCGAAGATCTGCAAAAATCTGTTTTTGTGCAATGCGCAGAAAACGGCTTTTCACCTGCTGATCATGCCGGGGGATAAGATCTTCAAGACGAAGTTCCTCTCAAAACAGATCAATTCGGCGCGCCTGTCCTTTGCGGACGCGCAGGCGATGGAACGGCTGCTGAACGTGACGCCCGGCTCCGTGAGCATGCTCGGCCTGCTCTTTGACACGGAAAAGCAGGTGCATTTCATTGTGGACCGGGATCTGCTGATGCAGAAAGATATCGGCTTCCATCCCTGCATCAACACCTCCACCTTAAAGCTGCGGCTGAGCGATCTGCTGGAGGTTTTTCTGCCCTCGCTCGGCGTGACGCCGACCTTCGTGGATCTGCCGACGGAGAGCCCTACAGAAGCGCGTTGATCCGCTCCGCGTACCATTCCGCCGGATGAAGTTTTACCAGATAGCCGTGCCTGCCCTCCGGGGCGGGCGCGAAGTCGTTATGCCCGGTTTCCGGATCCACAAAGGCCCGGCCCCGGATTTCCCTGTAGCCGGCCTTCTCGGGGTCGCCGACGATCGCGGCAAGCACGGTCAGCGGGTCCCAGCTGCGGCGTCCCTTGGCGGAGCCGTGCGCCGCAAAGGCTTTGTATAAGAGGTCCGTTTCGTCCAGCCGGTCGCCGGTGATCACGTTCTCCCCGCACTCAAAGCCCAGAAACGTGATGGGCACGGGACAGTTCTCGCAGAGGTACGCGCCGGCGGCGGAGCAGACGGGGAAGGCGGAAAGATTATATTCCAGCCCGCCCGGACGGTCCCAGCGGCCCGCCATCATCCAGATGCGTTCCACCTTTTCTTTGACCAGCGCCGTGCCGTCCAGCGGCGAAAGCGCGTCCGGCGGCGTCCGGAGCAGCTGCATCAGGATCTGCGGGAAGCCGACCTCGGTGACGATCGCTTTGCCGTCCAGCGCAGCCAGCAGTTTCCGGTAGAGCAGCGCCGCGTCGGGGCAGTCGTCGTTGGAGCGGATCCTGTGGGGATACTGTGCCAATACCGTCTGATAGCGGCAGCCCCGGCCGCTGCGGACGGCTTTTATGTCCACGCCGACCGGAACGTCCAGCCCCCGGTCGGCGCAGAAGGCGGAGACGGAGGGCGCGGAAGCCTCCATGACGGAGTTGATCCCGATCCCCAGCAGGCGGATCAGCCCGGCGTTATGCGCGTTCAGCAGCAGCCGCAGGGCGGCGACGTCGTCACAGTCCGTCCACCAGTCCGTCCCGTGGATGACGTTGACCGGCGCCGTCCGGTCTTTTTTCAGTTCTTCAAAAACGGTCATCCCGATCCCTCTTTTCCGTATTCCATTATACGTTCCGGACGGCGGAATGTCAATGAGAAGGGTCCGCGCATTGACATTCCGCGTTTTCTGCGGTAAAATAAATATGAAATAAAACGACGGAGCCGGTTATGCCTGAAAAATATCCGCTTTACACCCTGCTGATCGAGATCACGCAAAAATGCAACGCCGCCTGCGACCAGTGCGGCAGCCGCTGCGATATCCACAGCGAGGAGCTGCTTTCCAAAGCGCAGATCCTTGCCGCGCTGCGGGATATCAAAGAACACATCGGCGTCTATACCATGCTCAATATCACCGGCGGCGAGCCGCTGCTGCGCCGCGACCTCTTTGAGATCATGTCCGAGGCGACGGCGATGGGCTTTGAGTGGGGCATGGTGACCAACGGCTCCCTGATCACCGACGAGGTCGTCGGCAAAATGCGCCGGAGCGGCATGAAAACGATCACCGTCAGTCTGGACGGCCTGCGGGAGACGCACGATGCCCTGCGGCACCTGCCGGGCAGCTGGGAGAGGATCCTCGAGGCGCTGACAAAGCTGAAAAAGGCGGCGTTTCTGGACCATCTGCAGATCACCTTTACCGCGAACCGGCGCAACGTCGGCGAATTCGAGGCGCTGTACCGCATTCTGGACCCGATCGGGCTGGATTCGATCCGCATCAGCTTTATGGACCCCATCGGCCGCGCGAAGGACAATCCCGAACTGCTGCTGGACCGGGAGGAGATCCTGTCGCTGACCGCGCTGGTCAACCGTTTGAACGCGGCGCCCCGCGGCACAAGGATCATCTGGGGCTGCCCGCATTTTCTCGGCGATCTGCTGGAAAATCGGAAATTCTCCTGCTTTGCAGGGATCTATACCGCGTCCATCCTTTATAACGGCGATATCTTCGTCTGCCCGAACGTGGAGCGGCGGGAAGCGCTGGTGCAGGGCAATATCCTGACCGACAGCTTCAGCGACGTCTGGCAAAACCGTTTCGTTCCCTTCCGGAACCGGACGCTGCCGCGAAAGTGCGCGGACTGCAGGCATAAAGACCGCTGCAGGGGCGATTCCCTGCATACGCTGGACTTCGATACCGGCGAGCCCCGCTTCTGTTACCGCGATCTGCTGGAAGCGCCCGCTCCGCAGCGCTATAAGGACGCGCTGTTCGAGCGATATCCCGGGCTGTCCTTCTATGAGATCTCCGCCGGGGAGGCCGACGCGCCGGAGGTGCTGATCGAGCCGGACGCTTACCGCTTTCTCTCTAAGTATTTCCATTTCGGCAGCCGGCAGCCGCAGTCGATGTATGAGCAGCAGATGGCGCTGATCGGTTTTTCCTGCGGCGGCCTGCGCGTCGTGCGCTACGTGATCCCCTGCGACGGCGCGCTGCGGGCGGAGGATAACGCGATTTTTACCGGAAATATTCTGAAAACAGTTGACAAAGAGCTCAAAATCATCAATAATAATTATTACGGGAGCGACGACGCCCTGCTTCCGGGCAGCGAATGCGACAACCGGCAGCCCATGCGTTTTTTGGGCTTTATCCACAGCCACCCCACGCAGCCCGCGCTGCAGTACAGCACCGGCGACGACGCGATCCACGCCCGGATGCTGAAAAAGTTCGGTTCCTACGTCGGCGTGCTGGTCTATCCGCCCGACGGCGCGATGGGCGCCTATGACGGGAAGGATCTCAGACAGGCAAAGCTGATCGTTCCCGCGCTCTGAGTCCGGTCCCTCCGCGCCGAGGCGCGATCTATATCAAAAAGCATGGAAGAAGGAGGTAGATTCTTATGCGTTCGTTTTTTGCACTCATCAAATCCTGGTGGAATAAAATTCTTGTGCTCCTTCGGATCCGCGGCGTCGGCCCGGTCATCACGGATCCCGACGAGCCCGATTCCGGCGAAGTCGTCTGCTACTACGGCTGCCCCAACAGCAAAAAAGCGCAGAAACTGCAGCTGAACAAAACGCTGTATAAATAAGGATCATCACCGGAAAATCGGGGGATGCAGTGCTTCGCACTTGGGAAACCCCTGGATAGGGTTTCCCAAACCCTTCCTGATCTTTTCGGACGATAAAGGATTTCGCCCGCTGCGGCGGGCGACCAAAGGCGCTGCCTTTGGAAACCGCCAGCCTTTTGAAAAAGGCTGGACCGAAAACTCTTCATTTTGTCCCATCCCACAAAAATCCGAGATGAACCATAAATAAGAAAAGAATAATAAAAAAAGATCCCCGATGAACGTTGGGGATCTTTTTTGTTGCGTGTGCGGGATCGCTTATTTTTTCTTCGCGAGCGCTCTGCGGATCGCTTTGCCGACCTCAAAGACCGGCACGGTGGAGAAGGCGAGTCCGAAGGAGATGAGCAGCTCGTTGAATTCAAGCGTGAAGTGCGTCTGCGCGTCCGCAAGCGGGAAGAACGCGTCGCGGAGGAAGGGCACGTAGATCGGGACCAGCGTCAGCGCGAAGGTCACCACAAAGGCGCCCAGCAGCCACCAGTTCATATTCTTGAACATGCCCTTGGAAAGGATGGAGCCCATTCTGGACCGCATATTGATGGCGCAGAAGATCTCGCCGAAGTTCACGGCAAGGAAGGCCATCGCCATACCGTTGAGGCTGGCCGCGTCGTTGGCGGCGTTCGCGCCCCAGATATCGGTCAGCTTTGCGCCGGGGTTCTCAAAGAAGAAGCCGATCACAAAGGCTGCGATCTCGATCGCGGCAAGGTAGATGCCCTGCCAGACCATATCGTATCCCGCGCCGCCGGAGAAGATGCCGTCCGTGGTCGCGCGGGGCTTGCGCTTCATCAGGTTGCCCTCCGCCTTTTCCATGCCGAGCGCAAGGCCGGGCAGGGAGTCCGTGACCATGTTGACCCAGAGCAGGTGGACAGGGGAGAGGATGGTGAAGTTGAAGATGGAGGCCGCGAACATGATGATGACCTCGCTCATGTTGGTGGAAAGCTGGAACTGCAGGACCTTGCAGACGTTGTCGTAGATCTTGCGGCCCTCTTCCACGGCGTTGACGATGGTGGCGAAG
>JAEEGL011772112.1_pt1 | contig 10829 bp, 8 predicted proteins | sample 9134231 | NCBI WGS metagenome assembly JAEEGL01 (sample SAMN16246548, study PRJNA631951) | gut metagenome | biome: gut microbiome; feature: rumen; material: fiber-attached | host: Bos | place: Iran: Karaj | collected 2018-10
CCTCCAGTAAAAACACATGGGCGGATATGTTTTGAACATCGATCCACTTGACATTATACCGGTATACCGGTATAATGTCGGTAGGAAGAAGGTGCATACTATGACGATCCGGGATACATTGCAGGAAAAGAACATGTCTGTCTACCGACTGGCAAAGTTGAGTGAAGTCCCGTATGCCACCGTGAATGACATATGCAACGGAAAAACGAAGCTGGAAAAATGCAGCGCAGAGACGGTCTACCGGATAGCCAACGCGATGGATGTTTCCATGGAGGAACTACTGGCTCCGTATATGAAAAAACGTCCCATATTTGAGAACTATAAAAGCACGGTTTGCCATCGTGTCAAAGAGATGGGCGACATCGCGTTTATAATGGAAACACTGGAGCTGCAGGATATTCGCACCTACTACGAACAGAAATGGTATCCGGAGAGCCTGTACCTTTTGGCGATGCTGGACTATCTCAGCCGGGTGAACGATGTACCGCTCTGTGATGAATACGACGATCTCCGCCACTGCAAGCTGGAAAAACCGGTCTATCCGGCCAGCATTCGCGCGATGGCCGCCGCGTCACCGAATGACGATATACTCCGTCAGGCGGAAAAGGCGGCAATTCCGGAGTTCAAACGCTTCAATATCATAGAAAGCGAGGTCAGAAGCGTTGTCTGATACAAGATTTGAATTCACAAAGGATAATATCGACCTGTACTTGAAAGAACTGTCCAAGGAGTACCGTAGGCAGGGCGGTAAAAGTATGCCCGCTGAACTGATTCTGATCGGCGGAGCCTCTGTTCTGATCAATTATGGATTCCGTAATATGACCACGGATATCGATGCCATCATCCATGCTGCTTCCAGCATGAAGGATGCGATCAATGCCGTGGGAGACCGGTATGATCTGCCAAACGGATGGCTGAACGCGGATTTCAAAAAGACAGATTCCTATACGCCAAAGCTTGCAGCGTTTTCCTTGTATTATAAGACCTTTTCCAATGTACTCACAATCCGCACTATATCCGCGGAATACCTGATCGCCATGAAGTTGCGCTCCGGCAGGCAGTATAAGAGTGACCTTTCGGATGTGCTGGGTATTATGGCCGAGCACGAAAAAAGGGGCCTGCCGATCACGATGGAGCAGATACGCAGGGCAACGTCGGATCTTTATGGCGATTGGCTGTCCCTGCCGGAAGCATCGCGGTCGTTTATCGAGAACGTCATGGCAAACGGGCATTTTGAGCAGCTCTATGAGCAAACGGCGAAGGGTGAGCAGGAAACAAAGGAATTGCTGATTCAGTTTGAGCAGGACTATCCCGGCACAGCGACAAAAGACAACGTGGATGGCATTGCGGAGAGCCTCCAGAAAAAAGCCGACAAAGCCTCTGTGCTGGCAAAGCTGCGCCAACTGCAAGAGCAATCCGATCAGCCCGATCAACTGAAGCAGCACAAGAAGGATTATGACCTGGAAAGGTAACTCGAGGTTCGCCTGTCCGAAGGGCAGCCCGTGTTGTCGATTTTTATATATGTACCGTCGTTCAATTCATATTAAAAATGCATAATAATTCGTTTCTTCTCGTCTGACGCTTATTGACAACCGTTTGACCCTTATCCTATTCAGAAGCATTAGAAACAATGGATCTGACTGTACCAGTTTTCTTCTGATTCTGAACGTAAAATCACAAATTTCTACTCAAAAAAGTTATAATATTGTTGTATTTCGACTTCGAATCCACCATCCCCCACCAATCCCATGTCCTTGCGGACATGGGATTTTCCCTTTATTTGCAACAGGTTTACGTTGTATAAGGCAACCACAGCCTTTATCATTAAAAAGGCTGTGGCTACTTACTTTTTTCATAAAACTATATGGTAATATTGCTCACACTTTGAGCCGATATGTCTGGTCGCAGTTTGCGTCTTCTTCTTCGACAACGACCTCAGTAATCAATTCACGTAGCAGATTCCACATGCTGGTTGGTTTTACTCAAGGAGTTTGTCTACTTTTTGTTGACTAGTGCACCCACCAGTCCCGCTTCCGTAAGGAAGCGGGACTTTTCTTGTATTTTCAAGGGTATTCGCGATTGGAGAGACCAATGGCTCTCTCCGTTTCTGCCTTTACATTTTCAGATAATTCACGGCTGCTTTCCCAGCAGTCCATCCGCTGGAAATGGCCCAGCCCAGATCATTGATGATCTGCTCCTTGACCCCGCCAAAGTTGGTATGCCGGCCGGATGCAAAGTCTCCGGGAACGAACAGATTCTCGATCACAGAGCCGTCAGGCCGGTATGCCCGGGTTTCCGGATCGATCTTCACCCCGCCGAAGGCACCGTCATGGTTCAGATGCCCCTGGACCGCATAATAGGGGCCGCCGGTAAAGGGAATCATCTGGTCTGCGGGCTTAAACAGAAGTGTGTCCTCTCCGGCGGCGCACATGGCGTTGTATTCCTCCACGGTTTTTAGGAGACCCTCCGGGTCGATCCCCGCCTTCTGGGCCAGCCCCTCCAGGGTGTCTCCCCGAACCAGTGTGCCGTCCTGGCACCGCGCCGCCGCTTCGTCCATCTCCTGCAGGAAGTTGTCTGGAATACTCATGGGGCCAAAAAAGCTGGCAGGCGCGCCTCCGCTGTCCATTTCAGCCTTGATCCTTTCCGCCATACCCTTATCGAAGATGGTGTAATTGAGGCCGCTCGGCTGATAGGATAGCTGAGTGCCCATGGCGAAGCTGACGCTGCCGCTCATGCCCGCCCGGGCCATGTTGCCCTCGTTCATCCAGCGCTTTCCTCTGAGGTTCACCCAGATGCACTTGGGACTGGAGGAGATGGCCGAGGCCGCCATGCTGGGTACCATCCCCAGAGGCCCCATGCACCGGAGCACGAAGCTGTCGTAATCAATGTATGCTCCGGCCTGCTCTGCCAGGTGGATGCCATCGCCGGTGTAGGCGTAACTGGCGTGCTGGGAAGGCTCCATGTGGGGGAGCAGCTTCCAGAATTCCGGGAACATTTTCTGCATGATCTCCTTGTTCCGAATCCAACTGCCGGAGGCCAGGACACAGGCCCGGCAGTTTACTTTTGTCACACCGCCGGGGTCCCTGGCAATGACAGCGCTGACTTTTCCGCCTTCCATCTCTATGTCCGTGGCCTGATGGCGGTAGAGAAGGGGAATATCCCGTTTCTGACATTCGTCAATCAGGACCCGTGCGTAAAACTCCCCGTTGGGGCTTCTGCCGTTTACGGGCTTTACAAAGGGCACCTTTTGCGCCTGAGGATCCCACCGGTCCATGGCGTAGACGCCCTCCTGAAATTCATAGTCCGGAACCAGCGTCTGGAACCAATCGAAGAAATGGCCGGTGTTCCGCAGGGCGTTATAGACCAGTTTCGGGTCCAGGCTCCACTCTGTGGCATCCATGCCCTTTAAGAGCATTCTGCCAAGCTCGTCGGGCAGGCCCCGTTCCCTCTGCCATTTGGAACGGAACACCCGCCAGTCCGCCGCGAATCTGGCCCCACCGCCGGCATAGGGCATTTTCTCCAGAATGACAACCTTTTTGCCCAGAGACGCGGCATAGACGCCCGCCACCAGACCGGAGCCTCCGCCGCCGATGACGCAGAGATCCGCGTCCAGGGTGATGGGTTCGTGTTTCTCCCATTCCAGGGTGTCATCTGCGGAGATGATTGCTCCCACGGGACAGGTGGCGGCGCATCCGGCGCAGCCAATGCACTTTTCCTGGTCAATACGGTATTTGTCACCATCCCTTTGAACCGGCTTGTCCTCCGGCCGGGCGGCTCTTGGCGCTACCGGTCCGCCCGGCGGGATAGACCCCACACGACAGGCGGCAAGGCAGGTGCCGCAGCCAATACATTTTTCTGTGATCTGAAATATTATGACGCACTTCCTCTCAACAGGGTTTGTATTATCTTAGCATCAGAATGTCTTTCTGAGAAATACCGATTCTGTGTGAATTCCATATCATCCATGTAATGAATGCAAACTGCGTCCAGGAATATTACACAGGTGGTATGGAAACCGGGCAGAATCGGCATTGGTCTTTTGCCGGTCTCACCCTTATAATGGATCCAGAAACAAGCGCGGACCGCGCAAAAGGAGGCAAACCCTTATGAGCAAAACTCGCACCCCGGAGGAACAGGTGACCCGGTGGGAGCATCTTCGCGCCATTGAGAACATCATGGGTAAGATCACCTACTACGGCATCTACTGCTGGGATCAGAAAATCTATGAGGAGCTTTGGTGCAAGAAGGCCGATAATCCCTGCCTTGGCTTCAACAACGGCTGGTATCAGGGCTATAAGGCCATCCATGACTACTACGACGCCCGCCGGGATCTGATGAAAAAACGCACGGAGCTGGTAAAGGCCGCCAATCCCAAGGAATTCGGAGACAAGACCGTGGAGGAGATCTTCGGCGTGGGTTCTCTGGATGTAAACAACATGACCACCCCCATCATTGAGCTGGCGGATGACATGCAGACGGCCAAGGGGCTTTGGTACTACATGCAGGGCGACACCAATTACGACGCCACCGGCATCGCCACCTATCATCACTGGGGCTGGGTCGGCGTGGACTTCGTCTATGAGGACGGAGCCTGGAAGATCTGGCACATGGTGAATGCTGAGGACCTCAATTTCCGGGCCGGTACTACCTGGGTGGAAGCAGCAGAGCCACTTCCCGTACTGCCTGAGTTTGCGGAGCTTACAGACTATCAGATGCCGGAGCCCAATGTTCCTGCGGATGTCTACGAGTTGTGGCATGACCGCCGGAAGCAGGTGGACTACCCCGGCGTTCCTCAGCCCTATACAACCTTCGCTGAAACCTTCAGCTACGGAATTTGAAGGGAGGCCAGACAACTATGAAATACGCAGTCAAGCAGGAATATACCGACGAGCAGCTCATCCAGCGTGTCACCGACGTGATGGAGATCCGCAACGTCATGGGCAAGCACGTCTACTACCATTCCAAAGGCATGCACCAGCAGGAACTGAAAGAAATCTGGGTGCAGAAGCCAGAAAACCAGGCCACAGCCTCCTTCGGCCAGAACTGGGGCTATAACGTAGGTATGGCGCGCATCGACGCCTACTATGGCAAGGGCTCCGTGGAAAACTATCAGAAGGATCTGAAGGAGCTGGCCGCCTTTGATCCCAGCGTGGAAGTCAGCCCCGAAAACCTGGGCATCGGCTCGCTGGTGATCCATATGCTGACAGCCCCCTACATTGAGGTGGCCGGAGACGGCAAGACCGCCCAGGGCCTCTGGTATTCCCCCGGTGCGGTGGGCGGCGTTCATCCCGGCCGGGCTGACGGCATGATGATGTACGAGAAGTACGGTGTGGACTTTATCAAAGAGGACGGCGCATGGAAGATCTGGCACCTGTTCATCGGTACCGATTTCGCCACCCCCGCCGGACAGGACCTGAAGGGCGACACCATTCTGGAGCAGGAGCGGAAGATTGCCGCCGGTGAGATGAAGAAGCCCAATGGACCTCCTATCCCCGACGATCCGAACTTCATCCCCATGGACGCTTATTCCCTCCGCTATAACTACAGCTTCTATCCACCCCTGCCGGAGCCCTATTACTCCTTCGACGAGTGCGTCTCCAACGGCCCCGAGGGCAATCCCAACTACAAAAAGGAGGTCAAGTGATTATGTCTGATCTTCATACCAGAATTATGCGGGCCGTGGGCGCTATTGAGTGCGAGAAGGTCATGAGCCGCCACGTCTACTGGCATTCCGCCGGCATCCACCGGGACGAGTGGGAGGACTACTGGTCCAAGGACGTAAAGATCACCTGGGGTCACGGCTGGGGCCGTCAGGATGACCGCTACAGCTACTATTTCAGCTATGTGCTGGAAAAGGAGCGTAACGCCTTCAAGACCTTCATGGGCATCAAGCTCAAGTACCCGGATGTGGAGAACTGCACCCGTCTCGACGGTGTGGCGGAGTACTCCAACCACCTGACCACCTCTCCCGTCATTGAGGTGGCCGACGACGCCATGAGCGCCAAGGGCCTGTGGTACACCCCCGGCTTCATCAACTCCCACGCCTCCGCCAACGGCCAGATCCGGTCCCAGGCTCTGTGGGAGCGCTACGGCGGCGACTTTGTCTTTGAGGACGGCCGGTGGCTCTACAAGAACCTGCGTGTCTGCCCGGACATCGGCGGCAACGTGGGCGGCGGCGGTTTTGCCTATCGGGTTCGGATGCCCTTCCCGCCTCCTGCGCCCAAGGGTGGAAAGCCCGCCGGTGATGCGCCTCCCATGCCCGGCGGCAACCAGAATGACGACATTCCCGGCATGATGCCAAAAAAGCCCGGCGCGTCTCCTGCCGCCCAGGCCATGGTGGCGCCCGCCACCCCCGGTCCGCTGTTCACCGACTGGACCAAGCTGACCGTGCCCCAGGTGGTGCCCATCCCGGAGCCTTATACCACGGACAGCGAGATCTGGCACTATAACGACAACCAGTGCCTGGAGGACTGATACAACCAAGGGACCGTCTCCCACAGAGGCGGTCCCTTTCCAGGGCAGAGTTGCCCTTGACTTCCGAATGCAGGTTCCATACAATTGAAACTGGAATGACATTTGCAATCCTGACACAATAGGAGTGATTTCATGAATCCCTACTATCCAAATCTGCTCTCCCCTCTGAAGGTGGGAACCGTCACCCTGAAAAACCGGATCTGTCTGGCTCCCATGAACCTCCGGGAGGTGGACCACAACGGAGGCTACACGGCTCGGACCATTGCCTTTAACGAGCGGCTGGCCAAGGGCGGCGTAGCCCTGATCACCCTGGGTGAGGCCTGCGTCTCTCAGACCACCGGTTCTTCCGAGAGCTTCATGCTCCGGATCACCAATCCCGGCGCCTTTTTCTCCCTTTGCGACATTGCCGAAGTTGTCCACCGCTGGGGTGGGAAAATCTCCATGGAGATGAGCCATGCGGGCGCCCTGTGCATCCCCCAGAACAATTTCGGCAACCAGCCCATGGGTCCCATCGACTATGTGAAACCCACGGGGGTGGCCGTCCGGGCCATGACCATCGAGGACATGGAGCAGGTGGCCGAGGACTTCGGAAACGCTGCTCTGACCCTAAAGAACGCGGGATTTGACATGGTGCAGTTCCATGCGGGCCACGGCTGGCTGATCCACCAGTTCCTGTCCCCCCGGACCAACAAGCGCACCGATGAATTCGGTGGTTCCCTGGAGAACCGCTGCCGGTTCCCGATTATGTGCCTCCAGAACATCCGGGAGAAGGTAGGCAAAAACTTCCCGGTGGATATGCGCATGACCGGCGACGAGATCATCGAGGGCGGTTACCATATCGAGGATGGCAAGGAGATTGCTAAGCTGCTGTCCCCCTATGTGGACATGATCCAGGTTTCCACCGGCGGCATCTACCATCCCGACGCCACCGCCCGCATGAGCCCCGGCGTGTTCATGGAAAAGGGCTGTAACGTGGATTTCGCTGCCGCTATCAAATCTGTGGTGGACATCCCGGTCTCTACTGTGGCGGGCATCAACGAGCCGGATATGATGGAGCAGACTATTAAAGACGGCAAGGCCGACCTGATCCTCATGGGACGTGGCCTGATCTGCGAGCCGGATATGCCCAATAAGCTGGCCTCCGGCAGATATGAGGACTGCAACCGCTGCCTCCGCTGCAACGAGTGCCACAACCGGCTGTTCGCGAAAAACTGGTTCCTCTGCACCCTTAATCCCGAGGTGGGCTTTGAGGACCGGCTGCCTGTGCCGCCCGAACCGGAGAAGAAGAAAAAGGTGCTGATCGTGGGTGGCGGCCCCGGCGGGCTCATGGCGGCCTGGACGGCGGCAAAACGGGGCCACCAGGTGACCCTCTGTGAAAAGGGCTCCGAGCTGGGTGGCGCCATCCGCTTTGCCGACCATGTGTACTTCAAGCGGGATATGGCCTATTGGCGGCATCAGATGGAGAAGCGAGTGGCAGAGTCCGGCGTGGATGTGCGGCTTGACACAGAGGTTACGGCAGAATACATCAATGAGATGAAGCCTGATGCAGTGATCTGCGCCGTGGGAGCAGACCCGGCCCGGCCGCCTATTCCTGGCCTGGACAGCCCCAGGGTCATTGTGGGCGCAACCATGCATTACTCTGAGCAGAACTACGGCGACAAGGTTGTGGTCATCGGCGGCGGTCTCGTGGGCTGCGAATCCGCCGCAGAGCTCCACGCTCAGGGCAAAGATGTGACTGTGGTGGAAATGCTGCCCGGCATCGCACCTGGCTGCGGTGTGGCTCAGTCCAATGCTCTGCGGATCGGCATGATCGGCGTCCATATCCTGACAAAGACCGCCTGCAGGCGGGTCACCGACGAGGGCGTCTGGGTTCAGACCGAGGGCGAGGAAGAGAAGCTGCTTCCCGCCGACAGCGTGATCCTCTCCGCCGGCATGCGCCCCAGAGCGGCTCTGGTGGAGGAGCTGCAAAAGGCCAGCGTGCCGGAGTTCTACACCATCGGCGACTGCTCCGCTGCCCGAAAGATGGGCGACGCCATCCGGGAGGGCTACTACACCGCCATCAACCTGTAAGAATATACGATGTCCCCGCCTGTGCAGAAATGTACAGGCGGGGACATTTTTTAAGCATCCAATCCAAAGTAGGAATCAAAGAACGCGTCTGTTTCCGCGTATTCGTTGCTGAGATGATTGATGATGGAGTCCAGCACGGTGTAGTCGTCCACATTGGCCAGGAATTTCGGACTTCTGCCCAGGTACACCTTCCTGGTGCACGGATGATCGCTGACCATCGCTGCGGCAATCGGGATGCTGTCGATGCTGCGGATCAGACTGCGGAAGTTGATGGCGGGCACCAGCCCCACAGCCTTCCGGCGGTTAATCTGCACGCTGGACTCTCCCAGAGATTCACAGGGGATGATCCGGGGCGTCAGACCGGCGGAATCAAACAGGCTGTCTAAAAACTCCCGGTCATAGCGGGAACCGGAGAATACAATGGGCTCCTGGCTCAGCTGCCGGAGTGAAATCGCATTTCCCTGCAGCTTTGTGTGAAATTCGTACTTATTGTTGTAAATCACGCACCACCGCTCCATATAGCTTGCCGGGAAAACGTAGGAGTGGAACTCGTTGGCGGGCAGCATGATCAGGGAGGGCATTTCCTCCTCCAGGTCTGCGTCTCCCACATTGTCGCCGAAGTTCTTCACGGAGAATTCAATGGTGTCAAATTCCGCCTGACATTTCTCCACGATGGAACGAAACAGGTCGGCGGTGAGATAGTTGTGGATGATCACCTGCTTGTTTCCCAGCTCGTCGATCACCGCGTGAACGCCTTCATTGATGGACGCCAGGGCAGGCTTTACATGTCGCAGGAATACCTCTCCATGCCGGTTCAGGGTCACCCGGCCGCCCTTCCGGTCAAACAGCGGTGTACCCAGTTCCTTCTCCAGCCGGAGAATCACCCGGCTCAGGGCCGGCTGGGTGATGTACAGCTTTTCCGCCGCCTTTGTGATATTCCCGGTTTCCGCCACCATGACAAAGTAGTGCAGCTGCGTCAGTTCCATGGGATCATCTCCAGATCGTTTCTTGCATCCAATATATCACAGAGAGCAGTGGAACGCAACAGGAAAGTATTACACAAGTGGTATGGAAACCGGGCCGAATCGGCATTGGTCTTTTCTGCACGCGGGTGATACGATAGCCTTAGATAATCAGACAGAAAGGCGTGTTACCATGCAGGAAAGAGATCTGGCCATGATGGCCGAGGACAGCGGAAGGCCGGAAATGTCCGGTGGCCCGGAGGGCGGTATGCCTCCCATGCCGCCGAAGGAGGAGCCGGTAAAGGCAGAGCCCCATGCACCCCTATATTATAACTGCGACGTGGTCGTTTTAGGAGGGGGCGGCGCAGGGCTGGTAGCTGCGGGACGCATTTCCCAGACCACAGATAAGAAAGTCATCGTGGTGGAGAAACGTAAAACGCTTGGCGGCGGGGCCATGGGCGCGGCGGACTGGCGGGTCTACGGCTCCCGCTGGCAGAGGGACCACGGCATACCGGACAACACCATGGATGCGCTCCGGAAGGTTATGGACGACACCTACTGGGAACTGGACCCCAAGCTGGCCTACAACACCTTCAAAGCCACCGGGGAGTTCTTTGATTTTCTCTGCGACACCGGCGAGGGCGTGGAGGAGCTGTACCAGGAGGGCACCTACATCTTCGATACCCCCTCCGGTCCCAAGGTCCCCTCTTACAAGAAGCCCCGGCAGGGCGGCAGCTACGTTATGAAGCGCATGATCAGAATGTGCGAGGAAAATGGCGTGACGATTCTGAAAAACACAGCGGTGGAGATGGTCTCGCAGGAAAACGGCGTCTACACCGTCACTGCGAAGGACCCCGGCGGGATAAATACCATCACCGCCAAGGTCTGCATTCTGGCCACAGGCAGCTGGATTCGAAATCCGGAGATCGTGGCGAAATACGTTCCCAAGTGTGCCTCCATGATGATGGGGAACAGCGGACATACCCATCCCAGTTACACCGGCGACGCCATCTCCATCGCAGAACGTCTCGGGGCGAAGATCGACTACGACTCCTTTGAGATCCGGCTCATGGGCCCCCTGGCCATGTGCCCCAGTGACACCCTTTCCTCCATGACCCGGGAGGACTGTGTTGTCTGGGTAAACAAAGACGGAAAACGCTGGATCAACGAACAGACGCAGCGGCGGCGGGGCATTTTCGAGACAGGAAACCGGCTCATCGAGCAGCCGGATTCCCAGAGCTTTTATCTGTTCGATCAGGGTATGATCGACATCTGCGTAGATGAATTCCGCCGTGGAAAAGAGTATCCCTGGAGCTTCCCGGC
>JAEEGL011819768.1_pt1 | contig 10829 bp, 10 predicted proteins | sample 9134231 | NCBI WGS metagenome assembly JAEEGL01 (sample SAMN16246548, study PRJNA631951) | gut metagenome | biome: gut microbiome; feature: rumen; material: fiber-attached | host: Bos | place: Iran: Karaj | collected 2018-10
ACGTTGACCCTGTCGATGAGCACGACCGAGAACAGGTTCAGACCCTTCTTGTTGGTCAGTTCCAACAATGTAGTTCCTGCAACCCCGTTGAGGGTGATGCTGTAGTACGATGCCTTGTTGTTCACAAAGCTTGGGGCAATCTGGAACTTGATCTCAGCAAGTCCACCCTCGTTTGAGACCATCTTGTCATCCATCAGGTTCAGCCTTGCGCCAACGTAGAAGTTGGTCATGAATGCCTTGTAATCATCTGCAAGGTCCGGATAGATCCTGTTTCCGGCGACCGTTGTGCCGAAGTGATCGAACCAGTTGTTATCCGAGCCAACAAGTGCCGGAATCGCTGTTGCCCCACTTGTTCCTCTGGCTCTCTCCTGCCCGAGGACCATCGAATCAATTGCCTTCTCATAGCGGCCTTCATAGCCGATGTATGTTGTGACAAGGTCCTTGCCCTCTACCCATGAGTGGCCGAAGCCCTGTTGGATTTTGAGGTTCCATCGCATCTGGATCTGGTCATACAGCATGATGTCATCGATCAGAGGCTCACCAGTGACAGGGTTCTGAAACAGTGCCCTCTGGGTGTAGCCTCCACCGAATGTGACCTGGAACTGTGTCAGATTGCCTTCTATGAAACTCAAGCCTTCATAGCTTGTTCCGATTGTCGTCAACGTCGGCAGAAATCCTGCGAGGATCTCTGTATGCTGATCAAGTTCTGTGAACAGGAATTTGAAGTCACCAGCGAAGACGCTGCAGACTGCCAAAAACACGATAAGGACAACAACCAATGCTCTTTTCATGGAAGACTCCTTCTGGTATTTATTACAAAACCTGATTTAGTATACAGGAAAGAAACAATCGTTCAAAGCAAAAAAGAAAAAAAGCACATGCAGGGTTGATTCTCGAATACAAAAGTGCTAATTTAAGACGCTACCGCAAGGTATGCGGGCCTGTAGCTCAGCGGTTAGAGCAGAAGACTCATAATCTTTTGGTCGAGAGTTCAAACCTCTCTGGGCCCAAACGGAAGGCGAATTGTCATATTATGGCGGTTCGCCTTTTATGTTTGGAAGAAACAAAATGAAGAGAATAATCATATTTCTGAAAAAAGAGCTCATGCTGACGCTTTCTCTGATTGCCGCATGCGTGGCCATGATCATCAGCCCGCCTAGCGTCGAACTGATCAAGGAGATTGACTGGAGAACACTAGGGACTCTTTTCATGATGCTTACTATCCTGGAGGGGTTCAAGAGAGAGGACATCTTCAGACCGCTTATCAGGTTCAGCACTGGCTTCAGGACTGTCACAGGACTCTCGCTGTTTCTGATCTTCTGCGTTTTCTTCACATCCATGTTCGTGACGAACGATGTGTCTCTGATAATCTTCGTCCCTCTGACCATCATTCTCTTCAGACAGGGAGGAAAGGAGCACTACATTCTGCCTGTTATCTCCATGGAGAACATCGCCGCAGTCAGAGGCTCCATGCTCATGCCGTTCGGAAGCCCTCAGAATCTTTTTCTCTATGGAAGATTCGGCGTAAGTGCAACCAGATTCATCCTTCACATGGCACCGCTTTGCGCTATGTCGGCGATCCTTCTGGTGATCTTCGTGAAAGTGATGTGCCGAAAGGACCCGAAAGAGAAGATTGCATTTGAATCGGAAAATGGTGTTCAGACAGATGGCACCAAAATCGGCAAGATAAGGAAAACCGGCTACATCCTGCTTTTCATGATGATTCTTGCAGTAATCGTCACAAAGACAATCCTTTGGCCCTATGCCGTTATAGTGGTTCTTGTCTCGACGCTCGTCCTTGATGCCTCGATACTCAGAAAGACGGACTATGTCCTTCTTGCCACATTCCTCTGCTTCTTCATCTTCTCATCGTCAATTACAAAGCATCCAGCAGTCTCAAGCTTTCTTAGCAATCTGGTTGCAGGTTATGAGTACTGGTGGGCAATCGCAATCAGCCAGGTCATCTCGAACGTCCCGGCATCCATTGTGCTCTACCCGTTCTCACAGAACAATGCGGGTCTGATCTACGGTCTAGACACTGCAGGCCTGTGTTCACTGATCGGCTCTCTCGCATCAGTGATCAACTACAGAATCTATGTTCGAGAATACCCAGGAAAGGGGAAAGCCTTCATAAAGACATTCACCCTCATAAGCTGGGCTTTCCTTGCCGTGGTGATTGTACCTGGTTATCTGTTGAGTTCCTGGGCTTTTGTCTAGATTAGATTCTCAGTGACAGTGGCAGCTGTCGTGCCCACATTCGCCATTGTGGTGCTCATGGTGACCGCATCCTTCACCGTGATGATGCTCATGATGCTCGCATCTTGCATTCGGATCATAGACAAGCTCCCCAGCGGCCAAGGCGTTTGCAGCCACATCAGCCTTTCCCTGAACCCCGGCATATAGTCTGATTCCGGATTCAGATAAAGCAAGCTGAGCTCCCATGCCTATTCCGCCACAGATCAGTGCATCAACCTTCAATGTCTGCAGAAAACCTGCAAATGCACAGTGTCCGTTTCCACCGGCTTCAACAATCTGCTCTCCAACGACTTTTCCATTCTCAACATCATAGAGCTTGAACTGCTCCGAGTGTCCGAAATGCTGGAAGATCTCTCCATTATCGTAAGTGACTGCGATTCTCATTGTATTACTCCTTTTCTCCATTATCGTTTGTGTAATCTCAACCGGGTCGAACTCAAAGTGCCCACCTGAGATCAGAAGGCGCTTTCCGTTGACCAGTACATCCGCAACCTTCTTCCTTGCGCTGTCGTATATGGCGGTGACCGTAGTTCTTGAGATGTTCATCCGGACTGCGCACTCCTCCTGCGTCAGATTCTCCGAGTCCAGAAGCCTGAGACTCTCGAACTCATCGACAGTCATCAACACTATCTCCGAATCCGGGACATCATCCGGCGAGAAGCTGCGGAACACAGGAAGCTGCCCTATTCGTCTGCATCTGAATGGCCTTGGCATAGCATCTCCATTACTGACATATGTCAGTTATTACGGTAATCCAGTTGTTGTCATATGTCAATAACTTCAATCGGACGTTACAGAATCCCTTCGAGATGCAATAGCTTGATCTTCTTATCCAAACCGCCACCGTAGCCGACCATACTTCCATCTGACCCGATAACCCGATGGCAGGGAATTATGATTGGCAGAGGGTTTGAGCCAACGGCATTCCCTACCGCCTGCGCAGACATCTTGGCAATGCCCCTTTTTTTGGCAATCACCTTTGCTATTTCCCCATAGCTCATGGTGCGGCCATAAGGGATTGTCTGGAGTATCGCCCACACCTCTTCCCTGAACGAGGTAGAGTTGAAGCACAGCTTTGGCGTGAAACCTGGATCACGGCCGTCGAAGTATGCATCCAACCATTTGATTGTTAGGGCGATTATCGGAAGATCTTCCTTCTCCATGTATGTCCCGAAAACGCCGTGGCCCTCAAACAGAATGCCCGACAGAGCCTCTCCATCGCTCACTAGCGTCAGGACCCCAATCGGCGAACTGTAATGGCTGATGTACTGCATCTGTCCTCCATCACTCAGACAAGCTGTTGCATGAGTAGATTGCGTAGGCAAGATCTCGTGTCATGTGGTCTGTGACAATCATCCCCAAATGCTCTCCACTTCCCTTGTAGTCTTTCAGCCAGCTTTGCAGTCTGGGGTTGATGTAGGAGCTTGCGATTCTGATGTTGGGGATTCCGAACTGCCCCTCAAAGTAGCAGGCAAAGTAAACGGCAGTGGGCTTATCAAGAGAAACGGCATCCCTGCATGCTTCAAGAGCTGAGATCCCCTGCCGGAGATTCTGCTCGGGCTCCTTCGTCTTGTAGCGTGCACCCCGCTCTGAATATGTTGTGGTATCAAGGCAGCAGGTTCTGGATGGATCGGCATACCTGAGGACGGGGATTATCTTTCCCCTGGCCTCGGACAATGTCATCGAACCGGCTTCCGTTGCACTTATGAATAGAGTGGGATTGCTGTTTATGCAGGACTCAAGGATTGGGGTTATACTCTCGCGTGGGCTCTTGTATTCACCCATTGCAGTTAAGATGATGAACTCTGTCGGGTTCTGCTCTAGAAACCTTCTGCATGTCTGTACAACATCGTTCAGCGTCATGTGCATGAACTGTGGTCCATGATGGATCTTGTAGACCTCGTTGTCATTGTAGATTCGTATGTCTATGCACCTAACCCCTGCTTCAAGTTGCTCTTTCAGCGTCAGATCCTGGGCTGCTGCAGTGCTCGACAGACCAAGAAAATCGTAGTTTGCACATGTGTCATGTGTTCCGGGAAGAACTATGTCCGTTACACGCAGATCCCCTGAAAGCCTACCCATCCAGTTCTCTGCCCCTGGGTGGACCGCAGCGTTTCCACCGGTGAGGTTGATGTCCATTCTGCATGAGACAAGAACCAGCATTGATGCAATCAATACAAAAGCAAGACGTCTCACAGCATCACCCCACACTTGGCATGGATGCAGGCGCAGAACTCAGGAAAGAGAAAGCCTCCACCAAGTCCGACAACAAGCTTCTCTGTCACTTTGTAGCACAAATCCATTTCCGCCTCAGCTCTGAGAATTGTGGGATAGAGGGCATAGTCTGCAAGCGCCCTGACAGAGGTGTTCACCATCAATTTTCCAGCCAGTGGAAACCGGATCTCAGGGCCAAGCGAGAAGGACGGGCCATAGACATAGGCGTTTGAGTCTCCAGTGGTATAATGCTCAAAACCATAGCCTAAAGTTGCAACGAACCCAAAAGAAAAACCATTATCATCACCCCATAGACAATCAAATCTTGAACTCATCAGATGAGATTGCTGTGGAAAGAAGAAGTCATACTGGGCAGAAATCTGACCATTGAAAGAGGCGAAGGCCCCAATTAGAGGAATGAACAGCAGAGCCAGCAGAACACCAACTTTCAGGGTCTTCATCGAGATTACAGATTCTCCAAAACCTCTCTGATCTTGGTTGCGCTTGGAGGACAGCCCGGGATGCTGACCTTGCAACCCTTGGTGCAGTTTCCAGATCCAACTGCATTGAGCGTCTTTCCCTTGAATCCCTGCCCTATGCAGATCTTGCCTCCGGGAACACTGTCAACGGCATAGTGAAGTGAGCCGTTCTCATCCATTCGGGCAAGAGCGTTAATCAGATTCGCAAAACATGCAGAGCAGGCTGAATCCTGATTCGTATACCTTTCAAGGTTCCGTGCACGGCCGGTGGATCTTGATGGAAGGCAGATGGCATTGTTGAGCTCTTTTATCTCTGCCTTGGAAAGGTCGGAGTTCCCGACACCGATGCTCTTCGCCTGTCTGATATAGCCCACCTCATCAGGCTCAAATCCGATCTGGTTGGCACAGAAGCAGTCCATCAGAAGCGGATCGGTTCCGGCGAACATCCTGTAGGAATAGACCGGTGTTCCTCCCTCCTCGAAGTCCAGATCCCCGTTTATGTCATCCACCAGGATGAAGTCCTGCTTTATTGCCTTGTTCAGAGCAGCAATTGGTTTGCTAAGCCCAAGGGAGTGGAACATACGCTTGCTTCTGTCGGAAAGAAGCCCCTTCATATTCTTCAATGCGCACGTCATCAAAGTCTGGCAGTGTCCTTTCAGGACAGGGACGTTGATCAAAAAGTCAGTCTTCAGAGCCTGCTTTGAAATCTCCATGCTGATTCCCGCCACGTTGACAGTCTCATAACTGTCCGATTTGACATCCACGAGCGGGACATGATACTTGGCAGAGATCTCGTTGTATCCGTTGACGGCGAAAGCTCGCCTTGTGTTGTCACCAACCCAAGAGCTCTCGATTATCTTGATGTTGTTGAAGCCGTGGCCCTGAAGATACTCAATGGCGGCTACAACGATCTCAGGATGAGTGACTGCTCCGTGGTCTGCCGTTGTGGATGTAATAAGGTTCGGCTTTATGGCGATGCTCTTTGACCTGTCGCCTATCATAGATGCAAGGTCACAACTCTCCATCAGCTTTGTGGCCATATCAGAAGGATCCTTTCCATAGATGACAAAAATACTGTTGCGTTCCATAACAAGCATTCTAATGCATGAGACGAAAGAGAAACAATCATCTGTTACATTTCATCGTTTTCCATTAAACTGAAAACAATTCAAAACTCTGGGAGTTTTTTCATGGTCAAGCCAATCATTCTTTTTCTGGTCGGATTCGTCCTTCTGATCAAGGGCGGCGACTGGTTCGTAGATGGAGCGGCAGGAATTGCACACCGTTATCACATTCCTGAAATTCTTATCGGCGCCACTGTCGTCTCAATCGGGACCACAATTCCTGAGGTGATGGTCTCCTCGATTGCAGCTGCTGTAGGACAGAGCCACACTGCATATGGAAACGCAATCGGGTCGGTCATCTGCAATACAGCACTGATTTCCGCCATTACAATCTCGGCGAAAGCCTCTGCCGATGTGGATACTAGAACATTCAGAACACCTGTTCTGTTCTTCTTCCTTGCAGCAATCATCTACTGCACCGTGGCATACACAACCGGTTATTTCTCAAGGCTGATCGGAATAGTCCTCCTTGCAATCTTCGTCATCTATATGGCTCTCACAATCAAGCAGGCTTTCAGCGGAAAACTCGTCATGGACCCTGAAGATGACGAGCCCGAGGGCGATGCCAAGGAGAACCCGCTTTGGAAGGATCTTGTATATCTGGTTCTCGGAGCAGCAGTCATCGCAGTCGGTGCAAAGCTTCTGGTCGATAACGGAAAGATCATTGCAGCAGGCCTTGGCGTTCCAGAGTCGGTAATCGCACTTACATTCATAGCACTTGGAACATCACTTCCGGAGCTGGTCACTGCAATCACATCTCTGATCAAAGGCCATGCAGCTCTGTCACTTGGCAACATAGTCGGTGCCAACCTGTTCAATCTGGTGCTTGTCAGTGGAATGGCAATCACAATCCATCCATTCCAGGTCCCTGCCGAGAAGCTCATCGCAGGAAGAAACGCTTCGCTTATCGTTGACATTCCGGTGATGCTGTTCGTCATGGCCTTCATGACCGTCCCGGCACTGTGCACCAAGAAGCTCAGACGATACCAGGGAATCATCCTGCTTCTGATCTACGCCTGCTACGTCGCTTTCCAGTTCTTCTTCTGATCAACGATTATTCCAGAGAACAACAAACCCGCCAGGATCATCCTTGGCGGGTTATATTTTGCCCTATTCAGGTATTCACTTGATCAGCATTGAAGCCGACTCGTCATCTATGAACAGGTACCATTCGGGATGTGTCTTCAAAAGTGTAGCAGGCACCATGTTGTTCACCTTCTGGGTTATGGTGTCATAGACGGCTTTTGCCTTAACTGCATGTGGAACAACGGAAATGATGGCCTTGCAAGCCATGATCTGTCTTGGAAGCATAGAGATTGCCTGTTTGGGGACATCATCAACTGTGGCAAACCAACCTTCACCGACTTGCTGCATACGGCACTTGTGGTCCAGGTTCACAACCCTGTATGCCTCAGTCGCATCGAAGTCCGCAGGTGGATCATTGAATGCGATATGGCCGTTCTCCCCAATGCCTATCAAGCCTACGTCGATCTCGTCACTCCTGAGTTCCTTCGTCAGCTCCTCAATGTTCTTTTTCACATCACCTTCGCCTATGACAAAGTGAGCTGCCTTCGGATGGACGATGTTTACGAACCTCTCCTTCAGGTACTTTCTGAATGATGCGATGTGTGTCTCGGGAAGATCCACATATTCGTCAAGATGGAACATCTCAACCTTTGACCAGTCCACCGGGAGCTTGACCAGTGCATCGAACATCTCGAACTGGCTTGCGCCGGTTGAGAGCACTATTCGTGCATGCCCCTTCTCCTTGATTGCCTTGTTGATTATCTCGGCGGTCTTGAGTGCTGCCTTGCGACCGTTCTCGACTGCTGTTGTTGAAACGCTGATGTTTATGTTCATTTTTGCCTCACTGTCTTACTCGAATCATATCATATATTCACTAAATAAAGTTGTTTTTGACCCAAAATGTGCTAGAATAGTCTGAAAGCATTTATTTGGAGGCTTATATGAAGAAAGCATTAGTTGTTCTTTTGGTCCTTGCAACTGTTTTCACAGCAGTATTTGCACAGGGTGCCACAGAAGCAAAGACAGCAGAGAAGCTGGAGCTGGTACTTCTCAGCGCAGGAAAGGAGTCCGAGAGCGAGAAGATCATCGAGGCATTCAACAAGGAATATCCGAACATCACAGTCACCCACCTCGAGAAGGATTCCGGTGACGTTCTCACACTTGTCCAGCAGAAGTCATCCGACTCTGACGTCGTTCTCCTGATCGCTCAGGACAGCCTTGTTCCGATGGAGCCGAACCTCTACGCTTACAAGACAGCCAACGACGCAAAGTTCTCCGCAGACTACAAGGGTGCAGGAGACAAGTGGTATGCATGCTCAATGCCGCTGCAGACATTCATGTACAACACAGACCTGCTCAAGGGCGATGACATTCCAAAGTCATGGTTCGACCTCGCAGATCCGAAGTACTACGGTAAGATCGTCCTCACAGACCCGGCATCATCCGGAAGCGCATATGCACAGCTTTACATGATGTACAAGCTCACTGGAGACCTCAGCCTTGCACAGAAGATTGCGAAGAACGGAACACAGTACGTCACAGACTCCAAGTCTGGTCCTCAGGCAGTTGCTCGCGGAGAGTATGCACTGACCATGACTGGTGAGAGCAACGTCTCAAGCGCAATCGGAAACGGAAGCCCGGTCAACTACCTCTATCCTGTTGAGGGAACTGGAAGAAGAATCGAGGGTGCAGGAATCATTGATGGCTGCAAGAACCTCGAGGCTGCAAAGATCTTCATGGATTGGTTCACCGGCAAGGGTGGCGCAGAGGCTATCAGAAGCTGCGGAAGAAGACCTGTCTCAACAGAAGTTCCTGGTCCAGAGAATCTCCCAGCCCTCTCAGAGCTCCCATTCTTCGAGTATGACGCAATTGAGGCCGGCGAGTTGAAGAAGCAGCTCAGAGCTGAGTTCGCCACATTCCTTTGATCTTTCAGATCGGAACACAACATGGGGCTGCCTGCCTGGCGGGCGGCCCTAATTTTTGAAAAGGAGTCATCTATCTCATGAGCAAGAATGTCAGATATGAGAATGTAAACAAGATTTTCGGGTACGGGACAAAGAATGAAGTCCATGCCCTCAAGGATATCACCTTCACCATCAACGAAGGTGAGCTGTTCTGCCTGCTTGGTCCGTCAGGTTGCGGAAAGACAACCCTTCTCAGAAACACAGCAGGACTGGATACCATCACCTCGGGAAAGATGTACTATGGCGATGTCGACATCTCCACAATCCCTCCTTACAAGAGGAATATCGGCATGGTGTTCCAGAGCTATGCGCTGTATCCACACATGTCAATCTTTGAAAATGTTGCTTACGGTCTCAGGGTCAGAAAGACCCCGAACGACATAGTCACCAAGAAGGTCACTGAGGTGATGGAGCTTGTGGGTCTACAGGAAGAGCTCAAGAGAAACCCAAGCCCGACAGCCCTCTCAGGTGGACAGCAGCAGAGAGTCGCAATCGCCCGTGCCCTGGTCTATGACCCTGATGTCCTGCTTCTCGACGAGCCTTTGGCAAACCTTGACGCAAAGCTTCGCCGCTACATGAGAGCGGAAATCAGAAGAATCCAGAAGGCAACAAACATCACAACCATCTTCGTCACCCATGACCAGGAAGAGGCCATGGCAGTCGGCGACAGATTGGCAGTTTTGAGAAAGGGAGTCGTAGAGCAGATCGGAACATCCGATGAGCTGTACAACCAGCCTAAGAACGCATTCGTCGCAAACTTCATCGGAAAGATGAACTTCTTCAACGCAAAGGTCATCTCGACCAACGCCGAAGAGACGGTTGCTGAGATTGCGGTCACTGGTGCAAGAGTTGCAATCAAGAGTGAGAAGAGACATGTAGAGCCACAGGTCGGAGATTCAGTTTTGATTGGAGGAAGACCTGAGTATCTGGCTGTCTCCTCCAGCTTTGAGGAGAACTCAATCCCAGGAACGGTAAGAATCATCCAGCACCTTGGTTCATTCATCCGCTATGAGGTGGAGATCGACAAGGACATCTCCCCTGTTACCCTCGAGATCGACATGGACAGCCTGCAGAAGGACATCCACGAAGGTGACACAGTCAACGTCACATTCGACAAAAACAGGGTTGCCCTGTTCTCACCGGAGGGAAGAGAGCTATGAGCAAATACTCCATGATTGAAAATGGAGCAGAGACCAATAAGATAAAGAAGTTCTTCCAAAAGGATTTCTCCCAGTTCATAGTGTTTGCAATACCTATGATCTTCATTGGTATCTTCCTGCTCTATCCTATGGCCATTACCCTCATAAGGGCTTTCTGGGCACCTGCTGAATACACATTCAACTTCACAGGATGGTCCTTGGAGGGATTCAGGACCTTCTTCGGCACAAAGCTCTACATCAGGTCCTTGGGCAATTCCATCATCGTGAGCCTTTCAGTCACAATCCTCTGCGTTCTCATCGGAGTTCCGATGGGCTACTGCGTGGCACGTGTCAAAATCCCAGGAAGAAAGCTCATTGTGTCACTCGGAATTCTGCCGATCATCATGCCGTCATTCGTCGGAGCCTACACATGGGTCATCCTTTTGGGAAACAAAGGAATTGTAAGAACCGCCATCAACTGGCTTCTGAGTCCGTTCGGTGTCACACTTCCAAGCATCTACGGCATGTTCGGAATGATCTTCTGCATGACGCTGACCTACTACCCGTTCGTGTTCCAGATGGCATATGGCGCATTCAGCGGTGCAAACGCACTGCTTGAGGAGTCAG
>JAEEGL011928602.1_pt1 | contig 10829 bp, 9 predicted proteins | sample 9134231 | NCBI WGS metagenome assembly JAEEGL01 (sample SAMN16246548, study PRJNA631951) | gut metagenome | biome: gut microbiome; feature: rumen; material: fiber-attached | host: Bos | place: Iran: Karaj | collected 2018-10
ATTATAACTGCATCTAATGATGAAACTCCATATTATACAAACAGTTCACATCTTCCTGTTGGATATACTGATGATATGTTTGCTGCTCTTGATATTCAAGATGAACTTCAAACACTTTACACATCAGGAACTGTATTCCATGCATTTATGGGAGAAAGACTAGAAGATTGGAAAGCTGCAGCTAACTTAGTTAGAAAAGTAGCTGAAAACTATAAAATTCCATATTATACATTAAGCCCAACATATTCAGTATGTAAGAATCATGGATATATTAAAGGTGAAGTATGGAAATGTCCTGAATGTGGATGTGAAACAGAAGTTTATAGCCGTATTACTGGATATTATAGACCAGTTAAAAACTGGAACGATGGTAAAGCTAAAGAATTTGAAATGAGAAAAGAATATGTAATCTGTGATGATTGTAAAGATTCTAAAAAAGCTGCTACTAAGAAAAAAACAACTAAAAAAGAAAAGGTTGAAATGGAAGATCAAATAATGTTATTTGGTACTAAAACATGTCCAAACTGTGCTGCAGCTAAAAAATTACTTGAAAAAGCTAAAGTAAAATATACTTTTGTAGATGCTGAAGAAAATGTTGAATTAACTAATAAATTAGGAGTTAAGCAAGCACCTACATTAATAGAAGTTAAAAAAGGTAAAATTAATGCAATATGCAATTTATCAAATATTAAAAAATATATAGAGGAATTAGTAAAGTAGGCAAAATATGTACGACGTAATAATAATTGGAGCAGGTCCTGCAGGTATAACTGCAGGAATCTACTGCCAAAGAGCAAACTTAAAAACTATAATATTTGAAAAAGAAACAATTGGTGGACAAATTGCTTCATCACCTTTAGTAGAAAATTTTCCTGGATGTAAATCAATAAGCGGAATGGAGCTTGCAAATAATTTTTATGAACAAGCTGTTGAGTTAGGGATTCCAATTGAAATAGAAGAAGTATTAAAAATTGAGCCAGGTGAAACTATTAAAGTTACTACTGATTGTGATGAGTATGAAACTAAGGCATTAATAGTCGCAACAGGTGCAAAATATCGCTTATTAGGATTACCTAATGAAGAAAATTTACTTGGTAAAGGAATTGCTTTTTGTACATCTTGCGATGGTGCTTTCTTTAAAGGAAAAGATATTGCGGTAATTGGTGGTGGGAATACTGCTGTTACTAACGCTATATATATGGCGGCACTATGTCCTAAAGTATATTTAGTAAATAGAGGAAATACTTTTAATTGTGAAAAAACTTTAAGCGATAAACTTAAAAAAATGCCTAATGTTGAAATAGTAGAAGATGCTAGTGTTAAAGAAATAATAGGTGAAGATGAACTTGAAGGAGTAGTCCTAACAAATGATAGAAAACTTGATATCAAGGGTATGTTTATTTCTATTGGCATGACAGCTCAAACAAATTTAGTTGAAAATCTATTAGATCTTAATGACTATAAATATATTGAAAGTAATGACTGTGCTACAAATAAAGATAATATATTTGTTGCAGGTGATTGTAGGGATAAATCTATTAGACAATTAACTACTGCAGTTGCAGATGGAACAACTGCTGCTATTAAAGCAATTAAATATTTAGAAAACAAATAAAAAAAGACTTATTCTAAGTCTTTTTAATTTGTGATATAATGATTATAGTAGGTGAGTTATGAAAAGAAAATTAATTGCATTTTTTGCGCTTATACTATTTATATATCTTGTGGTTCCATCAATTTATATATTTACTAGTGGTGGATTTTTTGGAAAAATTGTATTCTTAATTATTTTTTTTGTTGCGATATATCTTTTTAACAAAGCAGTTAAAAAAATTAATGGAATTACTCCTTATATGCCAACAACAAAAAGGAAGGATACAATTGTGCTTTCTTGTAAAAAATGTGGTTCTGTGTTAAAAGTGGATGATAAGGTATGCCCTAAATGTGGTGAACCTTTTGAGGGCGATAATGTATTAGTAGAAACAAAACCTTTTGTTGCAGCAAAAGTAAGTGACTTTGATCCAATGTTTGCTAAATCAGAAAAAGCTTTGTTAGTGACGTTTATTAAAAGAGAATTAAAAAAAGCTGATATTGATGCTAGAAAATTAATTCCAGAAAAAGTATTACAGAGAAAAACAATTTTTAATATAATTTTTTCAATTTTAGTATTTATATATACTGTATTAATATTTTTCCATTTCCCATTAACAACATATTATATTGGAGTACTAATTTTATTATTGTTGTTCTTGTTAATAGGAAGATATAGTTTTATTAAATATTTAGTGAAGGAAGTTAAATCTAGACCGGGTGAAAAAATATCTAATATAATAATGTATACAAAAAACTCATTAGTAGTAGATAGATTAAAACTTGTTAGACCTCTTATAACTTTAACATCAATTGCGTTGGCGCTTTTATTATTTAATAAACCAAGAATATTATATGAAAAAGTTGATGGAGGGTATGCGGTAAGATATTATGCTTTTGGCTTATCAAATTATAAAACAGTAGAAATACCAGCAACATATAAGGGTAAAAATGTAGTTGCACTTAGAGGTAATGCATTTTCAAATATGTTCTATCTTGAATCTGCGATTTTACCGGATACTATAAAAGAAATACGTGGCCAAGCATTTAAAAATGATAAACGACTAACAAGCGTTAAACTACCATCTAAGTTGGAATATCTAGGTGGAGGTGCATTTCAAAATTGTACTTCACTTACAAAAATTGAATTACCAGATACTCTTACATATTTAGGTGGTGAATCATTTAGTAATGCTACTCATTTAAAAAGTATTAAATTATCAAATAGTCTAACTGAAATACGTGGCCATACCTTTGATAAGTGTTATTCTTTACAAAGCATAGAAATACCAGATAGTGTAACACGTATTGGTGGACGTGCTTTTTATGATAATCGTAGTTTAACAGAAGTAACTATTTCTGAAAATAGTCGACTTTTTGAGATAGGTTCTTCTGCGTTTAGGGAGTGTATTGGGCTTAAAAAAATAGTTTTACCAAAATATACTATTGTTAATGAAAGAGCATTTAAAAACTCTCCAACTGTTATTTATAGATATAATTTACGAACTAATACGGAGAATGCCCATGAGTAATAAATATATTCATTTATTATATGTTCCTACAATGGCCTGTAATATGGCTTGTAAATATTGTTACTTAGAAGACAATACTAAAGATGAATATAAAGATATTGATCCATTAGAAACATTAGAATATGCAATCAAAAAATTTAAAGAGTCTAATGTTATACCCTTTAATATTTCATTACATGGTGGAGAGGTAACAACATTATCACATGATAATTTTTATAATCTTATTAAATATATATATGATTACTATAGATCAAATAAAGAACTAATAACAAGTGCAGGCTTTAAAATAGGAAGACCACATATAAAAACAAATTTATATGGTATAGATAAACATATAGATACTATAAAAAAATTTAATGTATCCATATCAGGAAGTCTTGATTTACCTCTTTCACTTCACGATAAATATAGAGTAACTAAGGGTGAAGTGGGAACACTAAATAAAATTTTAGAAAATATTAAGTTGTTAGAGAACATTCCTAATAAAAAGAAAGTATCTGCTACTATATTTAAGGAGCATTTTGATAAATTAGATGAAATAGTTAAAGATATTAGATTTTTAGCTGATAATACATGCCTAGATATGAATGATTTTAATTTCATGATAGGTTTTGATTATAATTCAAACGGAATGCTTCACCATATAACAGAAGAAGAACAATTAAAGCTATATGAAAGAATGCATAAAGAATTTGATGGTACTGATTTGGACTATGGAGTAAATGGTCCGTGGTTTGATGAATTTGGGCCTGGGTATTGTTCTAATTGCGACAATTGTGGAGAAAAGTTTTTCTTGTTAGAGAAAAACGGTGATATATATTCATGTGTAAGAGGTCAAAAGAATCCAAATTATTATTATGGCAATATATATAAGAATAGTGTAGATGAAATATTAAACACAGCCTATACAAAGATATTTAGTAATCATAATAAATTACCTTTAAATGAGGAGTGTACTAAATGTGGGTATTTATATTTGTGCAAAACGGGATGTCCTTTTGTAAAAAATACTTATAAAACAAACAAGAGTTATACATGTTTATTACAACAAAAAATGTATAAAGATAGAGGATACTCTAAGGACTCTAATAATGAGGAATTTGTATATTCTTATGTAAAGAAAATGAGACTAGAAAATCCTTTAGATTATTTTCCTTCTACAAGAGAAAATGATGAATATCCAAGTTTAGAAAAACTAATAGAAACGGATAGTAGCTTGAAATATATATATGATAATAATTCGTTTATATTATCAGTAGATAATAATGAATATAAATTGGAATCTCAAATATTAAGAAAAGCAAGAGATATTGTATATATAACGAAGAAATCCAAAATATGTATATATATGAAAAAGAATCTTATTAACGAACAATGTGATTACCCAGAAAACAACGCGTTGTATATAATGCTATTATCAGGTAACTTGGTTACATATGGTGATGAAAACAGAACTAAGCAAAGACATGTTGCAACTACTCAAATATATAAGGGAGTTTTAGATAGCGTTAAATCTGATAAAAAAGATTATTATATGTATGACATCTCTAATTTTATAAATGAGTATTCAAAGCAATATTCAATAGATAATCCAAACAATATATTTTTTACAACATCTTCACTTAGAGACTACCATTATACAAAACAAAAAAATAATGCTTATTATCACATACAAGCAATTAACTTACCATTTCAAAACATAGAGTTTTATTACATTGATAAGGAGTTGAAAAAATGAATAAAGAACCAGAAACATATGAAGAGCTTATAAGGCAAAAGAGATGCATTGAATTAACAAAATACTATAGTTTATCAAAAGAAGATTTGGAAGGTATATATAACTTCTTAGCAAAAAATAAAAATGGTAAAGTAAAAGGAAGTTTAAAAGATATATCTTTGATAATTGATGATAATAAAACTCCAACAATAATACCTGCAACTCGTATAAATTTATCAATAGATGGTGTAATTTTATCTAATACTGTGTTTAGAATTATTAATTCTTATTCATCTTCCGGCGGTGGAGGATATAGTGGAGGATCTTCAAACAATAATAACAACAATAATAATAACAATAACAACAATAATAACAGATAGGAAGTGAATATATGTCACTAATTTCAGATAAATCACAAAAAGACAAACTAAAAAAAGAAAAAATTAATATAAAAACGAAGTATATCGTTGGCAATGAAATACTAGAACGTAATACTGATAATAGCCATAATGATGATATAGTTAAAGGAATTAGATGTAAAAAAGAATACTATTTAGATGGTAAACTTTTGCATACCGAGAATCATTTTGATTCTAGAATGGAATATACATTTATATCAAAAGACCAAGAAAATATGGATTATGAATGTCCAAATTGTGGGATGAACTCAAAAGTAAAAGACTTTATAGATGGATGCCCATATTGTAAAACTAATTATAATATAGATTATACTGAAAAAGAATTAGGTGGTAAATATCACTATGATAGAGTTTTACGTAGTACCACATATAGAGTAGTAACTGGTGTAGTAGATATTATTGTTAGTTTAGTGCTTGCATTCATATTTATAAAACTAACTTCAAGAACATTTAATTCATATGATATAACTAAAATATTTATATATGGTGGCATTTTTGCACTCATTTTATATTATTTTTTCTATATTATAGATGCTTATATAGTTTTAGGGCCAATTAAAGCGTATAAGGATAAACAAAACTTGCAACAATATTATTTTTGGGAGAGCACACAACTTGATAAAAAAAATTTCTTTAATAATTTAAACTATGAATTAGGAAACAAGTATTATAGTAATTTAAATATAATAGATTATGATATTATAGATTTTGATAGTTTTAAAGAATATACAGAAAATGACACATTATACATTAAAATTAATGCTTATGTTCGAATAATTACATTTAATAATGGCAAAATAGACTCAAAATATATAAACGAGACATATATTTTAAAACATTTGAGTAGTGACATTTTAAAATTAAAGAATGGTACAAATGAAATTAAATGCCCAAATTGTGGTGCTTCAATAGATGCTACAAAAGGTGAATGTAGTTATTGTCATACTAAAATTAAAAACTTACAAGAATGGGTATTAGAAAAATAATAGGAGTGAAATAATGATAATTAACATCTTGCTACTTGTATTAGGATTTATGTTACTTATAAAAGGTGCAAATATATTTGTAGATGGTGCTAGTTCTACCGCACAAAACTTTAGAGTTTCTAAAACATTAATAGGGCTTACAATAGTTGCTTTTGGTACAAGTGCCCCTGAATTTGCTGTATCTATGAATGCACTTGCAAATAAAAGTACTGATATGGTACTTGGAAATGTTATAGGTAGTAATATTATGAATATATTACTTATACTTGGTGCAGCTGCAGTAATACATCCAATTTCAATTAAAAATAATACAGTAAAAAAAGAATTACCGCTTACACTTTTAATATCAACATTACTTGTTGTATTATTCCTAGATATACGTTTGGGTAGTAATGTAGTAAATGAGATATCAAGATCAGATGCATTTGTAATATTACTATTCTTTTCTATATTTCTATACTATTTATTTTCTTTGGCAACTAAAAAAAGAGAAGAGGATGTTAAAGAAGAACCAAAATTTAAATTAGGTAAATCACTTCTTTTTGTAATACTTGGTTTAGCAGGTATTATTATCGGTAGTGATTTAGTAGTAAATAATGCATCTACAATAGCAGCTAACCTAGGAGTTAGTGAAAGAATAATTGCTCTTACAATAATTGCTCTTGGTACATCGCTACCCGAACTTGTAACAACGATAGTTTCATCCAAAAAAGGCGAACAAGATTTGCTTGTTGGAAATATTATAGGAAGTAATATATTTAATATATGTGTAGTACTTGGTATACCAGTAGCTATCTTTGGTGGTATAACTCCAAGTAGTTTTCAATCAATAGATTTAATAGTACTAATACTTTCAACATTAATACTATATATATTCTCTAAAACATATAAAAAAATTACTAGATTTGAAGGAATTTTAATGCTACTAGTATTTTTGATATATTATATTTTAATTTTTGTGATATAATACTACTTGTTTTTTAAGAAAAGAGGTGAATCATATGGAAGGAATAAAGCCATCAATATTAACAAAAAAAGATGTTTATACTTTAAAAGTAATGAAAGAATTTGGTAGAAAAGCAGCCATTACTGATGCTTGTGTAGTTACAGGTTGTGATTTTTCTTCAAGTACAATATATAACACCCATGTTTCTTACGATGATTCACTAAAAGGAAGAATAGGATCTTATGCTTTATTGGGTTGTGATGCTAATAACGAAATAGAAGTTATTGGTAGTTTTGGCGCAGAAGAGAAAGAAAGCGCACACAATTCCGGATATTGTATTAGATTAAAATTACAATTATCAAAAGAATTATTTGATAAAGTTGTTTCTAGAAGTTACATAGGATATAATGATATCAGATTTGTAGACTTTGGATTTTATCCTCAATACGTTCCTGATTGGGAAATACAAAAAAGATATTCCAAAGATTCTAATTATGTAACAAAAGTATACGATGCTAGAAAATATAATCTAGGTATATGGGACAATGAAGAGATAGAATATCTTGGTAAAAGATATGTGATCGCAAGAGCAAACTTTAACGTTAAAAAGTATGAGAAAGTAAGATCCTTCTATAGTGACCCAATATACAGACCCGTAATGGTTAACAAAGAACGTGAAATTTTAACAAATGGGCATCAATATCATCAAGGAGATTTATGCTTGTTAGAGATTTTACCAGTATCATGGCTAATAGATTATGATACACAAACACTTATATCAAAGAATTGTCTTCTTTCAGGTATTAATTATTTTGAAACATATCAATCTAAATCTGATGTTTTTGAAGAATCAAAATTAGGATTATTTATTTGTGAACACATGGTACCAGAAATATTACAAGGTGTAGATTTTGTTAATATAAAAGAAACTAAACCTATTGAGGTATCACTTCCAAAAATTACTCCAAGACCAACTTTTTTAACACATAATCCGATATCAAGCACTAATGTAGTAACTAAGACTCCTAATGTAGAACCAAAGAAGGAACCAGTTAAACCACAACAACCTATTGAAGATTCAACAGCAATACATCAAATTGTTAAACATAATAGATTGTCACGCTTAATGAGTGGTGTAGTTGGTAAAATGGTTGAAAGCAACGAAGGAAGACTGAGAAATGTTAAAACAAAAATACTTATACTTCCATATGGTTCGAGTGATCATTATGATAGATTGATAAAATACTTTATTAGCAGATTAAATGATTTAATTGATAGATACAACGAAGAATATGAAACGCTTAATAATGAAGATCTTACAGAATTTGGAGATAGTTCATTTGATGCTATGTTACTTTTATTAGAGAATGATGTTGATAGAGAAGTAAATTTATTTTATGAAAAAATGGAAAAATCAGGAAAAGGATTTAGTATTTAAATCCTTTTTGCTTATAAAAGAAATATTGTAGTGTTATAATATTATCCCAATGGAGAGATAATTATGAATATATCAGATTGAAGATAAAGTAGATTTACAACACTTAATAACGGTAATTTTACAGAAGATGAAGACACTTTTTTTCTAGAAAATTGTGATAAATTATTATACGATATAGTTTCGCGTAAGGCGGATTTAGCAAAGGAAAGAGAAACAACACAACTGAAACTGAAAAAATTATACTAAATAATATGTAAGATAGATTCAAAATCTATCTTTTTTTATGCTATAATTATATTGGTGATATTGTGGAACAATTATTTAATAAACTTAATGAAATAATAAGCGAATATGATAGTTTTATTATAATGGGTCATAAAAATCCAGATCTTGATAGTATTGGGTCTGCTCTTGGACTTTATAATGTAATAAAGCATTTTAATAAAGAAGCCCATATATATGTAGGAAAAGATGAATTAAATAACTATAATAACAATTTTAATCAAGCATTAGCTTCTTTAAAAGGTACAGTAAATTTTATAGATAAAGATATTAATGGTGATAACGTATTAGTAATAGTTACTGATGTACATACAAAAGCACGTGTTGGATATGAAGAAATAGTAAATAAATATGATGTATTAGTACTAGATCATCATATTAAAAATAAAGATTATATAAAAGATACGAAATTTATGTACATAGATTCTAATTTATCTAGTATGTCTGAATTAATCACATTTTATTTAGAATTTTTAAATATTGAAATAGATTCTATAACTGCTACTATAATGCTTGCAGGTATAGAAATAGATACTAATGGATTTAATCTTAAAACATCTAGTACTACATATGAAGCTGCTTCTATTCTTATGGAAATGGGTGCAGATACTATATTAAAACAGGAATTACTTAAAGAGACAAAAGAAGAATATATGAAAAAGGCAAGTTTTATTAAAAATAGTTTTATGGTTAATGATGAAATAGCTATGTGCATTATTAACAAAGAAGTAACTAATATAGATCTTGCTGAAGTTGCAGAAGAATTACTTACTTTTGAAGATGTTAAAGCTTCATATGTAATAGGAAAGCTTGAACATGGTATTATTGGAATAAGTGCTAGATCACTTGGTGAAATAGATGTATCTGGTGTAATAAAACAAATGGGTGGTGGAGGCCATATGTCTAATGCAGCTACTCAAATTCAAGGTAAAACAATAAAAGAAATAAAACAAGAATTAATAGATTTAATAAAGGAGTAAAAAAATGACTGGTATAGAAATAATTGCTCAAGTAGTAAATGCTATAGGTAGTACTACTAATATGGTTGCAGTAAGTGTTAAGGAAAAAAGTAGAACATTATTATTATTCACACTTGGAAATATTTGTGTAGGTTTATCTCTTTTTCTTTTAAAAGCTTATACTGGAGTGTTTGTACAATCAGTATTTGTAACTGAGACAATAATTAATTATTTTTGGGATAAAAAACACGATAAGTATCCAATGTTTTTAATACTTATATATATAAGTATTCCGTGCTCAATAATACTATTTAATTATAAAGAAATATGGGATTTATTTCCTTTAGGAGGAGCTATATTCTTCCCATTAACACTTCTTTCAAAAAACTTCAAATTACGTTTATTAAATTTATTTGCTGTTGCAGTATGGATACCTTATAATATCCATTTTGGACAATATGCAGGGGTAACATTCTGTACTATATATGCAATAGTAAATATAATTTCAATAATAAGACATGATATTTATAAAAAATAGTGTTATTATTTAATTTTTATAGTATAATATTAATAATTTAAGGAGGTAACTATGAAAATAATTTTACTTAAAGATGTTAAAAAGCAAGGTAAAAGTGGAGATATCTTAGATGTTAAGGATGGATATGGTAACTTTTTAATAAGTAAAGGAGATGCGGTAGTTGCTACCAAAGTTAGTGTTAATATTCTTGATAAAGAAAATAAAGAAAGAGAAGCTAACGAATTACTTAATATTAAAAACTGTGAAGAACTAAAAAAAAAATTAGAAAAAGAAAGCATTAGTTTTAAAGTTAAAACTGGTGTGCAAGATAAAGTATTTGGAAGTATTAGTTCAAAGCAAATAGTTGATGAGTTAAATAAACTTGGTTTTGATATTAATAAAACACAAATTAAATTAGATACACCACTTAGTAGTTTAGGTAC
>JAEEGL012024427.1_pt1 | contig 10829 bp, 4 predicted proteins | sample 9134231 | NCBI WGS metagenome assembly JAEEGL01 (sample SAMN16246548, study PRJNA631951) | gut metagenome | biome: gut microbiome; feature: rumen; material: fiber-attached | host: Bos | place: Iran: Karaj | collected 2018-10
AGTTCCAGGACGGAAGCGCTTATCACCAGTATCAGCCCCTTACCAAGAAGGGCAACTCCGACATCGGATCCGGATTTAATGACGATCCTCTCTGGCTTATCGCAGGTACCAGCGCTTATATCCGCGAGACTGGAGACATGTCCATACTTGATGAGACAGTTCCTTTCGATAATGATATGTCAGTTGCACAGCCCCTTATGGAGCACCTCAAGAGATCCTTCGATTACACCGTTAATCACAAGGGACCTCACAAGCTTCCTCTCATCGGACGTGCAGACTGGAATGACTGCCTGAACCTCAACTGCCATTCTACTCAGCCCGGCGAATCCTTCCAGACCTTCGGTCCTTCGGAAGGCCCCGTTGCAGAATCCGTATTCATCGGCGGAATGTTCGTTAAGTACGGCCGTGAGTATGCAGACCTCTGTAAGCTTCAGGGCAAGAACGACGAGGCAGAGAGAGCTCTTAAAGAAGTAGCCGAGATGGAGAAGGTTCTCCTTTCGGATGCAGGCTGGGACGGAAAGTGGTTCGTAAGAGCTTACGATTCCTACGGAAATAAAGTCGGTGGCGCAGAGTGTGAGGAAGGCCAGATCTTCATCGAGCCCCAGGGCTTCTGCGTACTTGCAGGCGTTGGTGTTGAGAGTGGCCAGGCTCTTTTGGCACTCGACTCCGTTAAGGAAAGACTTGACACCGATTACGGTATCATGATACTTCAGCCCGCTTACACCGTTTACCACGAAGAACTCGGCGAGGTTTCTTCATATCCCCCGGGATACAAAGAGAATGCCGGAATCTTCTGTCATAACAACCCTTGGGTTTCCATCGCAGAGACCGTTGTCGGCCGCGGTGACAGAGCATTCGAGATTTACAAGAAGACCTGCCCCGCATACACCGAGGAAATCTCCGAGATCCACAAGACCGAGCCTTATATCTACTGCCAGATGGTAGCAGGCCGCGATGCTAAGTTCCACGGTCAGGGCAAGAACAGCTGGCTCACCGGTACAGCAGCATGGACCTTCGTAAATATCTCCCAGTACATTCTGGGCGTATATCCTACCCACGAAGGACTTTCAGTTGATCCCTGCGTACCCGCTGATTTCGGCGATTTCAAGATCACCAGAAAATTCCGCGAGGGAACCTATAACATCACCGTTAAGCAGAACGGCGCTCAGAAGGGCGTTAAGTCCATGACCGTTAACGGAGCTGCTGTGGATGGCCACATCATTCCTTATGTTAAGGGCCAGACCGAATACAATGTAGAAGTGATCATGGGATAAGAGAGGTCATATTCCATAATAGAATTCATAAAAAAACGGCCGCAGGCGATAAACCTGCGGTCGTTTTTTACTACTGACTTCTTACTTAACTCCGTCGATGATACCGCCGTATTCATAGCCGGCTTCCTCCACGGCTTTTTTCAAGTGGCTCTCACGTACGTCCCCCGAAAGTGTTATGGTAACAAGTTTTTCTTCATGAGAAGCCACTGCGCTCTCGATTCCTTCAATCGACTCAAGGGCTTTCTTTACATGCGCCTCGCAATGTTCACACATCATTCCGTTTACTCTGATCTTCATTTCCTTTATTTTCTCCTCCTGTCTTGATTCTATAATATCTTCCTGTACTGCTTTGTCATGATCTTCCGCTATATTTCCGGAGATCGCATTATTATGCTTTCTGTCCCTTCTTCTGTCATAGGGTTTTACAAAATTCAGCCTCAGAGCATTCGAAACCACGCAGAAGCTCGACAATCCCATGGCTGCGGCACCGAACATCGGATTCATGGTCCAGCCAAAAAGCGCCACATAGCAGCCTGCTGCCAAAGGAATTCCAATAATATTGTAGAAAAAGGCCCAGAAAAGATTCTCGTGAATATTTCTTATTGTGGCCCTCGAGATCCTTATCGCTGCCGCCACATCGCGGATACTGCCCTTCATCAGAACCACATCCGCCGCATCTATCGCAATATCCGTGCCGGCTCCGATGGCTATCCCGATATCCGCTCTGGTAAGAGCGGGAGCATCGTTGATCCCGTCACCCACCATGGCCACCTTGCCGTGCTCCATAAGCTTTTTTACAACTGCCTCTTTTCCGTCCGGCAGAACCCCGGCGATCACCTCGTCCACACCGGCCGCCGCCGCAATGGCCTTCGCCGTGATCTCGTTATCGCCCGTCAGCATGACCGTATAGATTCCCATACCCTTAAGCTCCGAGACTGCTTCTGCGGAATCTTCCTTGATCGTATCAGCGACGGCGATAATGCCAATTATCCTGTTTTCTTTCGCAAAAAGAACCGGTGTCTTTCCCTGCGATGAGAGACTATCAAGCAATGTCTTCTGCTCGGCCGAAGGTGTCGCAGCCACAGAAATAAACCGGCTGTTTCCCGCCGCCAGAGATGCTCCCGCAAGCTTAGCCCTGATCCCGTTTCCCGGAAGAACCTCAAAATCCGTAGTCTCCTGCGGCATTATGTTCTCAGCCTGAGCGGCCTCCACGATAGCCTTTGAAATCGGGTGCTCGCTCTTGTTTTCAAGGGCGCAGGCGATATTTAGCAGTTCCTCCCTGTCACAGCCTTCGAAGCAGATGATGTCCGTAACCTGCATGACTCCGCTTGTTATCGTGCCTGTTTTATCGAGCGCCACGATCCCGATCTTCCCCACAAGCTCCTGAGCCGCAGCCGTTTTAAACAAAATGCCGGACCTTGCGCCAAGCCCGTTGCCCACCATGATCGCAACCGGAGTTGCCAGTCCGAGTGCACATGGACAGCTTATGACAAGCACGGAAACCGCTCTTTCTATCGCATATCCGACGTTCTGCCCCGCGATCAGCCAGACGGCAAAGGTGATAATTGCGATCCCGATGACGATCGGCACGAACACTCCCGAAACCCTGTCCGCTATCTTTGCGATAGGTGCTTTCATTGCGGCCGCATCGCTGACCATTCTGATTATCCCGGCGAGTGTGGTGTCCTCGCCGACCCTGTTTGCCACGCATATCAAATGTCCCGAAGTATTGATCGTCGCAGCGGACACCCTGTCCCCTGCCTGCTTTTCGACGGGAACGCTCTCACCGGTAAGTGCGGATTCGTTAACGGCGCTTTCTCCCTTTTCAACGATACCGTCAACCGGTATGCTCTCCCCCGGCCTGACCACAAATCTGTCACCGACTTTTACCTCTTCGATACCGACCTCTTTTTCCCTATCTCCCTCAAGTATCACCGCGGTCTTCGGAGCCAGCTTCATCAGCGACTTAAGCGCGTCGGTGGTCTTCCCCTTCGATCTAGCCTCAAGCGTCTTTCCCACCGTGATCAAGGTGAGTATCGTAGCCGCGGACTCAAAATAAAACTGATCCATGTAATACATGATCCGTTCATGATCGGCTGCCGCCGCCGCGCCTGACATCGCAAAAAGCGCGTACACACTGTATGCAAAAGAAGCCGTAGCCCCCAGTGCGACCAGGGTATCCATATTCGGAGCCCTGTGAATAAGTCCCTTAAACCCGCTGACAAAAAACTTTTGATTGATCACCATAATGATCCCCGATATCAAAAGCTCATACAGCCCCATTGCAACATGATTTCCCTCAAGAAACGGCGGAAGCGGCCAGTTCCAGAGCATATGCCCCATGGACACATACATGAGAGGCACCAAAAGAACAGCAGAAGCTATAAGACGCATCCTAAGCTTCGGCGTTTCGGTGTCCTTCAGGGAATCTTCGTAGGATGCGGGTTTTCCGGAAAAACTGTCCGCCCGCTTTAAGCTTGCTCCGTACCCGGCATTTTCCACGGCACGGATGATCTCTTCAGGCGAAGCTTCTCCTTCGACCCCCATTGAATTTGTAAGAAGGCTGACCGCACAGCTCTCAACTCCGGGAAGAGCGTTAACCGCTTTTTCCACCCTTGCCTGACAAGCTGCGCAGCTCATGCCCGTTACATTGTATTGCTCCAAAATAACCTCACTGCTCTTTTAATTTCTGCTTATTCTCATACATTTCTCTGTCCGCGCGATCGAATACCTCGGAAACCAGACTGTCATTTTGTGGATCATATTCCGCCATTCCCACTGCAAAAACAGGCCCCTCGCCGGTTCCTTTATTTTCCTGCACCTTTCCTTTGACATATTCAACCAGCCCGATCCTCGAGGAATAATCATTGCCCCTTAAAAAGACAACAAACTCATCTCCTCCCACTCTGAACACGGGACTGTGGGTGAATGTCTCGCAGAGAAGCTTTGCGGATTCCTTGATATACTCATCTCCGGCGGCATGCCCATTGGTATCGTTTATCTTTTTCAGGTTATTTGTATCGCAGACGAGAAGCGCAAAGGGAAGGTAATCCATCCCATTGTCAATATTTGCCTGGACGGACTCCTCAAGCTCCTTGTAGGCTGTCTTGTTCTTTACTCCCGTCAGCTCGTCGCGTCTTGCCAGCTCCTTCTCCGCATTAAGAGCCTTGAGCTGCTGCTTTTCCTTCTTGACCTCGGCGTCAATGTTTTCAAGACCTACGATAAAATGCAGGCCATCGCTGGTCTTACGCACGGTCATCCTGATATAATGAGTTTTTCCGTTTACCGAAATGCGGTAATCAAGACTGTGCGTTTTACTATTTTCAAGGGACGATATCATATTGTCCCTGTCCGTAAACTCAAGCACCATCTCCCTGTCCGCTTTGTGGACAATATTCGATATATCTTCCCTTGTCTGACTGTAAAAGTCAGGTCCGGATCTTTTGGCCTCCAGCTGACCGTAGATATTATTGCATTCGTAGCTTATGTACTCTCCGCTTGCCACGTCAACATAGTAAATGACATCATAGTTCGAAGCCAGGCTTTCTGCTATGTAGCTGAAGGTGATATGCTTTTTCTGATTTTCCAGCCTTATGTTTTCCGCCGTTACCTCATCATCTATATCTTTTACGCAGAGCACGAAATGTCTTCCGTCATTGGCGATCCTCACAATAAACCTGAAATATCTGGGATCTCCCTTTACCATAACCCTGTATTTATAGGAAAAAGACTTTCTGCCTTCAAGATTTTTCAGCATTACCTCTTTGTAATAAAGGCTCTCTGCAAACTCTCTGTCATCGGGATGCACGTACCTTGTAACATTCCCTCGTGTCTCGGCATAGAAATCCTTGCAGGCAGTGGGAACATTCATTGTGTTGTATTCCTCACTCGCCGAGTATTCACGGTATTCTCCGGTCTCAATATTTATATAGAACATTGCTTCATAGTCTTCCGCAAGTCCCGACGCTATATGATCGATTATCTCCTTTTCCCTTTTCTCGTCCTCTTCAACAAAAATGTGGAACAGACAGATTCCCACCATCAGACCCATGGCATAAAAAGGGAAACCGGAATCGAGGAGCTGAAATACAAGGAAAACCTCCATCGTGATGCAGATAATTCCCATGGCGATATAGCGTTTCTTTTCGTTGCGGTTCATCTTCCGTGAGATGGCGAACAAGTATGCGGAAGTGATCAGGTAAAGAAGGATCTGAATGATAAAAGCTATATATCTTCCGGGCTCCGCAATATATTCGTGAGCAGAATTAAACGAAAAAATAAAAGGGAAAAAGCGATTGATCGCAAGATAGACAAGGCCCAGCGTAAACATGCTCCAAACCGCATATAGAAGCACCGTACTCCGGTGGCCTCTCCTTTTCAGATATACGGCAACGTAGCGCATCCATGTCAGCATTGTCAGGAACATGAAAACAAAATATAAAACACAGTCCAGATATAAAACCGGGAAAAGAGAAGGATCATCATGATGAGCGTACAAAATTCCCCATACGATATCGGCGGCAAAAAAAGTATTTGCCGCAACAAGAAAATAGCTGTACCGCACTATGGACTGCTTTTTAGGATCCTTGTGTCTACCCCGGATCAGCGAATATTTATACACTCTGTGATTGATTATGATATTCAGTACCAATGCAAGAAAGCTTATACATGAATAAAGCATCGTTTTGTTTCTCCAATAGGTGCTGCCTCCGCCTGTGCACAGAGCTTATAATACCATAAATATCGGCTTTCATCCAGTTTTTGAACTATTTTAACGCTTTTTTCAGAAAATATGGTAAAATGACTATAAATTTATTTATAAGAAGTCAGATTAATTTTCAATAAATAAAAAAACGGAAAGGGGACCTACAGTATGCCTAGAGGACAGAACGAAGAACAGCTTAACCATCAGCAAGCGGATCCGGTATTTGAGATAAAGGATTTAACCCAAAAGGACCGTCTTAAGTATATTCCTCAGAGTCAGACTCTTTTTCAGGATTACAGGGATCGTTTTGAGGAGCGCAACCTGACGCAGGAGCAGCGCGAAGCAAAAAAGACCAATACCAGATCCAGACTCTACAAAAAGAGACAGGATGCCCTGAATTTAGGGTTTGAGACACAGAGATGGCGCCATCAGCAGATGCCTCTTATTCAGGAGGTTGTTTCTTCCGGAGCTTTTTTATGCACCGATGAGGAATACCGCGATCTTTCCGCATTTATGCAAAAGGGGAACGCTAACCTTAACACTGCCCTCCTTACGCATTATTTCGGGAGACAAAATCCTCAGCATCCGCAGCAGAGAATGCAGCCCGACGTCAACAGGGCTCTCAACATGATGGTTGCCGCTCTCTACAGCATTGATATATCAAAGATCCGCATGGACGACGATACTCAGATAGCAAACAATGCCGGCATCCTTGAAAGACTCTGCGACCAGGTCGGTGCCTTCGACAGATTTCTCATAAAGCATGCTGATATCGTAGCAGGCTGGTCCGATGAAGAGAAGACCAGGCTGAACGAGAAGATGCGCTCTCTCAGGACTATTTCACTGTATTATCAGGCCCGCCGCGACGTCATAAATGATCCCTATTATCAGAATCATTACAACGACGAGCTTTCAATGGAGATAGACGGCAGTACACCCGCCCAGCAGCGGCTTGCGGAAAAACTGATGAAATCTTATATACTCGGAATTGAAATGATCGAAAACGGCATTCCCGGAGTTAACAAGGATATGGCTCAGTACAGCCACCGTTTTCTCGGAGCAGATTCCAAGACCGTATTCCGTCAGTATGAGGAAGCTTATACCGGTGCAGACAATCAGAAGGCAATGATCCTTCAGCTTCACTCTGCCGATAATGACGGTCTCTTCCGGCAGCAGGCAAGGAATAAGCACATCGAAGTCTCCAATTCGATGCTTCAGTGGAACAAAAGCTGCCGCAACAGTTTTATCGACCTTAAGTATGCCGATCAATCCTCCTCCTGGAAGGAAAAACACAGAGTGGATGAAGATGCCCGCGGCAAATATATGACCATGCTCAGCTGTCTCACCTATCTCAGAAAAGATGATGAAGCCAAAACATGGGAAATGTTTGAAGGCCTCACCGCTCCTTCAGAGACGGAGATTACATCCGAAAAGATCGCGAAGGCAAGAGCCTTTGAAGAAATTTTCGAATACGTTGACAAATTCAGGCTTAATCAGTTTGAATACAATGATCGCGAAGCACTCTTCAGCCAGAATTATATGAAAGCCACCGTCGTTGGCGAGATGGTCAAGCAGATCCCGGATGAGTTTTTTGATGAATACAAAAAGCTCTATAAAGACTTTAAGCTTGAAGTCAGATACAAACCCGAGGAGCTTAATGAGATCAGGGCAAAGATAAATGCCATAAAGAGGGCTGCAACCGGTAATCTGGCCGCAGGCGAAAAGATGGAAAATCTGCTTCGCGAGGCAAGAATAAATCTCGGCCTTGATAAGCTTGATGAAAAGAAAGCGAAGAAGCAGGATAAACTTGAACAAAGAAGACAGGAACTGATCCGCGAAAAGAATCTGCAGATAAATCCCGTTCAGGAAATGGAAGCCATCCAGCAGAACATGATCAATGTTCAGGATCGCGGATTCAGAGTCGTCAAGAGGCCGGATTACAGAATCGGTTTTTGGGGCAAGGTTAAAAACGCGCTCCTTCTTGGTGTGCGCGCAATTACCTCTGTCATCTCGGCCGGTGCAGGCGCGGCCCTTCTTACAGTAGACCCCGTATTGTACAGAGCGCAGGATAAATATGCAGAGGTAGATAAAGCTCAGGAAAAGCGCCGCCATGATATCGTTCCCGGAAGGGAAAATGAATTCTTCGAAGATGAAATAGTCGCCAAAGACGAGCAGGGAGAAGATCTGGAGGTTTACTCCGACCTAAGAAGAGGACCTCTTGTCTGGGAAAAAATGACTGCAGGAGATCCGGAGGATCCGCCGGAGGTATGTATTCTTACCAGACAGTCAAAACGCGGAAGCGAGTATGCCATGCACGGCGCAGAGGAGGGACATGCCATGCTTCTTCTCTCATACAGCCGTTATAACATGATTACAAAGCGCAAGGAACGTTACAGTATTCAAATGGGCTTCTACCCGGATGAAAGATTAAACAAGGATGTTTTTGCTACAATGTTTAACGGAGCTTATATAGCCGGTTCTCTCCAGGGAGAAGAATCGAACGATCACTTTGATGTCGCAAGGCGCTATCAGGTTAAGCCCGGGGACATAAATAAGATCCTTCGAAAAGCTGAAACTTATGCAGACGGAGGCTACAATGTTTTCAAGAGAAGCTGTGCAAACTTTGTTATAGACATGGCAAAAGAGATCAATCTTCCCATTGAAGACATCGGGAAAGAAGAACAGTTCCAGCTTGGCATTCTCCATGGCGTTGGCAATGAGCTGCTGACCGGTGCTTCCAAGCTCACGAAGTTTATGGGCTATAATATGATCTCCAATAATTTAAGTAAGACTGACAAAACCTACCACAACTTCGGACAAAAGCAGACTACCCTTGAAGACCTGGAGCGATATAACAATACTTACAATACGGGAGAGTTTATAAAAACGGGACTTAATCCCAGTCTGATGGGTGAAGCTCTCCGCTATTCAAAAGACGGAATTCTGTTTGCAAGGTACAAAGAGCATCTAAAAATGGATCTCGGGCAGCTTATGATGCGACAGATGGAGCTGGCTAATACCATTTCATCGCTCATAAATCAGATCATTCCCGAAGACCGCCGGACAGAGGAAGATACAAGAATGATCAATGCGGTAACACAATCCGGAAACTTTGGACTTGGCGCCAAACTAGTGGGATTAGAGGGATTACAAGAACCAAAAGCTGATGAATTCCGCGAGATTCACAAGAATCTCAGCAACCTGATGAAAGATCTCAGCAAATATTATACTGAAAGGCTCGCCGGGGACGCCAGGTTAAATGCCCCCGTAATGGAATATCTGAGCATCCTCGAAAGCTACCAGACACACACAAATAACCATTACAATGACGCTATTAATAAAACCAAATATAGAGATATACGATCCCTTGTTAACGAATTTTTCAACACCTCCTTCGAAATCAGATACAAAAGACATGGTCAGAATGAGAACTTTGGAACTATGGAACCGGCTTTATATGAGGCATTTTTGATTATGGGGATGACGCCGGAAGAGATAGTCGATTTCGGCATACGTTATTGTGAGCTTGATGATAAGGAGAACCTGACCAAGGAAGAGAAAAAGGAGTATCAAAAACTGAGAGACATCCGCGATACATCCTATGTCTTTGCCAATGCCAACAGGTACATGTTCACCAAAAATGAATACACCGACAAGGATCTTGAGTATGTTTTCTGTAAGCTTCGAAAAATCGAAAAGAAGACAACAAGCGCACAAGACAGGCTCTTCGGAGATCTTGTAGACCCCCACAGACTTCCATCAATTTATTATCAGACTTATATTCTGGACAAAATGGTATTTGGCGGCATGGAACAGCTTAATCTTGCAGACGCAAAAAATATGTCCGATTCAAATAATGCAGTAATACATGGTCCTGCAGAAAGATTGATCACCGAACGAAATGTCGGTATCATTGACAGATATATGTCAGAAAAGCTCGAAGAAAACCGTGAGAATATGATCAGGATACTAAAATATTATATTCAGGACAATCATCTTCCATCGGGCGAGCTTTCATATCATATCCTGTTTCATTATGTTTATAAATCCCTAAGCTGTTGCTATGGCCATACACATATGGCAGAACACTACAGATTTGATAGGCATGCCCAGATCATAGGAACGACTTCTTCAGTAAAAACAAAGATAGAAGAAATGATAGACGCTATCAGGAATCAACAGATACAGTAAAAAAGGCAAGGAGGAAATACCATGTCGGAAGCAATCGACTTTAAACAGATCACCAAAGAAGAATTGGACGCATATAAGGGAGTACTCCTGCCAATGATATATGAGGAGCTCTCACAGCAGGATGATATAGAGACGGAATATATAGGGATAGCTGCCACTGAAGGTGAAAAAGTGATCGGTGCCATCGTTGCCGAGCCCGATGACGACGGAGATCTGACTCTTCTCTCCGTATGGGTGGTCCCCGAAAAAAGAAATGAAGGAGTTGCATCGCAACTCCTTCAAAAGATGCTCTATGTAGCATACAGGCTATACAACTGGGAAGACGGTCAGTACGGAGATGACATCACTCTTAAGACCATGTACTGCCTTGCCGATGAATATCGCGAGCCCTTCGAAAAATGGCTTGAAAAAAATGATTTCACCGACTTTTATATCACCCGCACTTCACGGCTCGGACAGCCCGATATCTGCACCGCTTCCGCAGAGATTCATATGTACAGGTACGAGTAAAGCCTGCATGCCTGCCGCATACGCGATCATTATTTTTCCTTGTGATCATACGGGAAGATCGTCTGTATCGTTCCGTCGGCATTATACTTAAGCTCTGTGTATTTAACACATCTTCTGTGGTTGATGCCGTTTGAGAGCTCACAGTCATG
>JAEEGL013633091.1_pt1 | contig 10829 bp, 10 predicted proteins | sample 9134231 | NCBI WGS metagenome assembly JAEEGL01 (sample SAMN16246548, study PRJNA631951) | gut metagenome | biome: gut microbiome; feature: rumen; material: fiber-attached | host: Bos | place: Iran: Karaj | collected 2018-10
CCCAACCACTTATTAAATACGCTGATTTAACTAAAGAATGTATTATCATTGGTGTTAACGATAGATTGGAAATATGGAGTAAAGATAGATGGGAAGAATTCTTACATAATAATGAAGAAACAATATCAGATATAGCAGATAAGTTATTTGCTCCAAATTTATAAGGTGAGTTATGCATAAGAGTGTTTTATTAGAAGAATGTATTAATAATTTAAATTTAAGTGATAACAATATAGCTGTTGATTGTACATTAGGCTATGCTGGTCATAGTAGTGAAATATTAAAAAGAATACCTAATGGACATTTGTATGCTTTTGATCAAGATTTGGAAGCTATAGCAAGTTCTTCAGATAGATTAAGTAAGATAGCTGAAAATTATACTATTATTAATTCTAATTTTGTTAATTTAAAAGAAGAATTAAATAAATTAAATGTTAAAGAAGTTGATTGCATTTTATATGATTTAGGTGTTTCAAGTCCACAATTGGATGAGGAAGAAAGAGGATTTAGTTTTCATAAGGATGCACGTTTAGATATGCGTATGAATCAAAACCAAGAATTAGATGCTTATTACGTTGTTAATGAATATGACAAGGAAGCATTAATTAGAATCTTAAGAGATTATGGTGAAGAAAAATATGCCGTAAGTATAGCAAATGGTATTATTAAAAATAGGCCTATTGAAACAACGTTACAATTGGTTGAAGTGATTAAAGAAAATGTTCCATTTAGTTATCGTAATGATAAGCATCCAGCTCGTAAAACATTTCAAGCTATACGTATTGAAGTTAATGATGAGTTAAATGTTTTTGAAAAAAGCTTATATCAAGCATTAGATTTAATCAAAGTAGGTGGAAGAGTAGAGGTTATTACTTTCCATTCTTTAGAAGATAAGATATGTAAAAGAATATTTAATGAAGTGAGTACTTTACCTAGTGAATTAAAAAAATTACCTCTTGTTCCAGTTGAATTACAACCTAAATATAAAGTTGTTGGTAATATAACACCAAATGATAAAGAATTAGATATAAATAATCGTGCTAGAAGCGCAAAATTAAGGATAATTGAAAGGATAGGATAATATGAAGGGTTTGACTAAAGGAGAAAAATTATTATATGTTTGCGGTATTTTATGCTTTGCATTAGTAATATTTATTAAAGCATTCTTTGGTGCTGGTATTGGCAATTTTAAAATGGCTAACGAACAAATAAAGGCTGAAATTAATAGTGAAAAGAAAAATGTTGAAAGTTTAACTATGCAAGTTAATGAACTAACTAGTTATGATCGCGTTAAAGAGGTTGTCAAAGAACTTGGTTTGGCGTATAATAATGATAATATCGTAGTTATCAATGATTAGAAGGTGAAGAATATGAAAACAGGAAATAGTATATGGAAAACTCCTACGAGAATTTTTGTTATATTTCTTGTTTTTATTTTTGTTTTATTTATTCAATATGTATATGTAGCATGTTCACCTAATGTATATGGTATTAATATGCAAAAGTTTGCTTCTTTAAGAAATACGTATTCAGGTGTTTTATATGCTAAAAGAGGTACTATATATGATAAAGATAGCAATATCTTAGCTAATGATGTTACGAGTTATACCGTTATAGCTTATCTTGATCCTAGCCGAACAGGTTCTTCTAAAACTTTATATCATGTGTCTGATAAACAAAAAACAGCTGAGGCTTTAGCGCCTATTATTAATATGAGTGTTGAAGATATATATTATTTATTAGATCAAGATGTCTATCAGGTTGAATTAGGTCCTGGTGGTAGAGGAATAACTGAATTAACAAAGAAGAAAATTGAAGATTTAGAACTTCCTGGTATTGATTTTATCGAAAGTTATAAAAGATACTATCCAAATGGTGATTTCGCATCTTACATTATTGGATATACTAAAATGAAAGATATTGAAGTTGAAATAGGTGGAACAACACGTGTTGAAAGTGGTTTAGTAGGTGAATTGGGTATCGAAGTGAAATATGATGATATTTTAAGAGGTACTAATGGATATACTAAATATCAACAAGATAGATATGGTGTTAAAATACCGGATACAAAAGAGGAAAAAATTGATCCTATAAATGGATCTGATATATATCTAACGATTGATTCTAATATTCAAAGAATTTTAGAAAATGCATTGGACGAAGTAGAACAATACAAACCAGAATGGATGACTATTAGTGTTATGGATGCTAAGACAGGTGATATTTTAGGTTCAGCTTCTATGCCATCATATGATCCTAATATTTTAAATATAACGGAATGGGAAAATCCTTTAACTTCATATGTATATGAACCTGGAAGTGTTATGAAAATATATACTTATATGTGTGCTGTTGAAAAGGGGACATATAAAGGCGATGAAATATATCCTTCAGGAAGTATTAGTTTTAAAGATACTACAATATATGATTGGAATGAAACAGGTTGGGGAGATATTACTTATGATTTTGGTTTTGAAATGTCAAGTAATGTTGCCGTATCTTATATCATGGAGAAGTTTTTAACTAGTGGTGAACTACAAGCTTGTTATGAAAAGTATGGCTTTGGTTCTGAAACTAATATTGAATTACCTCGTGAATTAACAGGAAGCGTTACTTTTAAAGCTAGAGAAAATGGTTACTTACGTGATTATTATCCTGTTGAGGTTGCTAATGCATCTTTTGGACAAGGTATTTGGACAACACCTGTACAACATTTACAAGCTTTAAGTATTATTGCTAACGATGGATATATGGTTCAACCACATATCATATCTAAGATAACAAGTAATGGCGAAGTTACTTATGAAAGAGAAGTAACTAAAAAACAAGTTGTAAGTAGTTCTACAACTGATAAAATTAATGAATTGATGTACAATACAGTTCATGATGGTGCTAACTATTCAACAGGTAGATATTATGATGTTGAAGGTTTGGAAGTTATTGGTAAAACAGGAACAGCTGAAATATATGAAGAAGGTTCATATGCTGACAAATATATTTATTCTTTTTCAGGTATGTTTCCTAAGGATGATCCTGAAATTATTGTCTTTGTATCTATTAAAGAACCTTCCACACCTACAGCTATTCGTACTATAACTAAAAAAGTTCTTGAATCTATTGGAAATTATAAAGGTTTATTAAGTAACAATACATCTTCTGATAGTCCTTCTAAATTCCAAATGCCATCTTACATAAATAAAAATCTTGAAGATGTTTTATCTGATTTAGGTGATATGAAAGTTAGAGTTATTGGTAATGGTGATAAAGTAATTAAACAATATCCTAAAGCTTTTGCTACTATCTTAAGTAATGAAGAAATAGTATTAATAACAAATGGTGAGATAGATATTCCTTCATTGGTTGGCTACTCTAGAATTAAAGCTATATCTATATTGAATTTATTAGATATGGAATATGAAATAGAGGGTTATGGTTTTGTTGTAGAACAACTTAATGAAGATAAGATAAAACTTGTCTTAAAAGAAAAATACACCATTAATTGAAGCATTGACTGAATCAATGCTTTTTTGTTATAATTTATTAAGATAGAAGGTATATAAATGAATAATAAGGGATTTGCTGTAAGTGGTATTATATATTCAGTATTAGTATTATTTTTAATACTTGTGCTAGGTCTATTAAGTCTTAATGGTGGCCGTAAAGTTGTTTTGGATAGATTGAAAAATGATGCCTTAGACTATATTAATGGTGAAGTTCGTAATAATGATTATGGTATTGGTATCACATCTTTAAAAGTAAAAAGTATAATAGGTAATGCTTTAGAAACAAGAAGTAGTGAATATACGAAAGATAAAGTTATAATGTATGTTAGTTTACCTAGTAATTCATCTATAACTTATGATGTTGAAATATATAATGAAACAAGTTATATTTACGATATATTATCTATTGCTTTTGATGCATCATCAGGTATCACAGCTGCAACAACTCTTGAAGCTTTAGATTCTATTGAAGCATCAAGTATTCATAAATTTACGATTACTTTGTCAAATAATAGCAATATTACTAAGTCTGGTATGGTCGCTTGTCGATATAGTTATGGTGAACATTTATTAGAACATGTTGTGGCAGAATATAATCAAACTAGAACTAATGAATTTAGAGTACCTTATACAGGTATATATCAATTAGAAGTATGGGGTTCAGAAGGAAATGTTTCATCTATGGGTGGTATAGCAGGTACGGGAGGCTATGCTACAGGATATATTAAAGCATCTGAAGGTGAAATGTTATATATAACTTTAGGAAGTAGTAAAGGCTTTAATGGCGGCAATAATGGTAATATGTCAGGTGGTGGCGCTACTCATATAGCTATAACTGATAGAGGAGAGTTAAAAAACTTTATAGATAATACTGAAGATATATTGATTGTTGCTGGTGGTGGCGGTAGCGCAGAAAGATTTCAAGGTGGCCATGGTGGTGGATATATAGGAGGTACTGCTTCAGCTTTAACTGAATTTGGTGGTGGCTCTAACTGTGCAATTGCTTCTGGTGGATCACAAATATCTGGTGGGATAGGCGCTGAAGGTAGTAAATATCCTTTTAATGGCAATAAAGATGGTTCTTTTGGCTTTGGAGGAACTGGCAAATCCGATGTTAATCCGGCAACAGGTATAATTGATGGCGCATGTTCAGGTGGAGGCGGCTTCTTTGGTGGAGGAGGAGTCACTTACTGCGGAGGTTCAGGTGGTGGTTCTGGATACATTGCCAATACAAGACTTTATAATAAACATATGGCATGTATTAATTGTGAAACATCTGATGAAGAGAGTATTAAAACAATCGAAACAACATGTTCTAGTGATACAGCTAAATCCGATTGCGCTAAATTAGGTAGCGGCTATGCCCGTATAACGTTCATAAGTAGAAGCATTGACTAATTCAATGCTTTTTTGTTATAATTAATCATGATAGAGGGTATAAAAAATGAATAAAAAGGGATTTGCTGTAAGCGGTATTATTTATTCGATATTAGTATTATTTTTAATACTTGTATTAGGTTTATTGAGCCTTAATGGTGGCCGAAAGCTAGTATTAGATCGATTAAAAAATGATGCTTTAAGTTATGTTAATAAAGAACCTTTAGCAGGTAATATCGAAGTTATTGATTTAAAAGTTGCAAGTAAAACAAATGGTGCTTCTGAATTGAATAGTAGCTTTAGAGATGATAAGTTAGCTATTGAAATTAATTTGCCCAGCAATGCGACAATAGAATACGAGGTAAATATATATAACGCAAATTTAACTGAACAAGTTATTTCTTCTCTTGATATAGTTAAAGATAATGCTAATATTGATGTATCATTGGATAGTAATAGGTTACTTAAAGCTAATTCATCAACTAAATTTACGATTATATTTAAAAATACCAGTGGTTCAGCGCAAACATGTAGCATTGTTCTTACATATGTATTTGGACCTTCAAGTTATACTATAGCGTTTGATGCCAATGGTGGTAATATAGCACAAACAACTAAAACAGTAAACTATGGTGAGGCTTATGGTTATTTGCCAACGCCTACAAAAGAAGGATATATATTTAAAGGATGGCATAGCGGTAATTTATTTGATAAGGATGATTTTCCTGATATGTCTGATAAATATATTGATGGAGCTGGAGAATTGGTTGCTCATGGGGAATATAATGTATATAAAGTTTATGTAAAGCCTAATACAACATATACCATAACAAATTCAGGACAATCTTTTAGACCAGGATATGTTATATATGATAAGAATGATAATTATGTAATTGGTGAAAACTATAACAATAGAACTCATGTTACTTTTACAACACCGAATAATGCTTCATATATAAAGTTTTCTGTTGTTAGTTTATCTTCATCATATCGTTACGATAAAGAAATATTTAAGATAGAAGAAGGTTCTACTTTTGTTAAATATGAGCCATATTATATTACAGAAGATACATTGGTATCACAGTATGAAACTCATACTTTGGTTGCTATGTGGGCACCAATAGTTGATGTAAGACAGGAAACTATTAATGGTAAAAACTATATTGCCATGGATACATATGATAAATATAGTCCTATTAAAGAGGTAAAAACAGCAAGTGGTGTTGTCATACCAAGGAATGAAAAAGAACTTAAAATATACGTAAATGGCTATGAAACATCTACTACAGCTGATCCTAATGATTACGCAAAAATATTAACTGATGCAGGTTATACTAATTTTACAATTAGCAATATAACTTATCCTTCACTAAGTGATTTATTAGCTGAGGGCTATAATGTCTTTATTGAAAGTGAACATGTATGGTCAGCTTCAGCAAAGATTAATAATTATTTCAACGGTGGTATAAATGTTATTTCAATTGGTAATGATACAACTACGTTATCGTTGATTGAATCATATGCACATAGTAATAGTGGAGAAAACAATGGAACTTTTACAGTTAAGGTAAGTAATAATATGATAAAAAAACTAGGTGATATACTTGGCGCAGGTACGTCTAATGATTCACGAAATAACATAAAATTTATTGATGGTGTGGAAGTTTTATGCGAAGAATCTACGCCTAATGGCACATATGATGCTGTAGGATATTATGCCGCTAATGGTGCAAAATGGATACATAGCCAATATGCGATGTCAGCGAGTGGGTTGAAGCAATATATTGCAGGAGCATTAAATTATATGAGCAATAAGGGTTTATATTATTATGAGGTACCTGCAACAGGTACATATAAATTTGTTGTTACTGATACTTTTGATAATGTAGCAAATATTTCTTATACAGTGCAATAAAATAATTTTATAACATAAGATAGAATGGGATGATAAAATGAATAAAGAAATAGAGTTGATGGTTAATATTTTTAAGACTTTAGATTTTGAGTTTGAAATAATGGATTCAAATGAAAATTTAATATATAAAACAGATTTATATGATGCTATCAAAAGCTTAGGTGAAAAGGCCTATTATAAAGAAAAATATTATGATTATATAAATAAAAATATTGAAATAGATGATGTTACATACTATTTAAATATATATAGTGATGTAACTAAATATCAAAAAGCTATCATGATGTTACAAGAAGATGCTTTAACAACTTTACCTAATAGATATGCTTTAGAGTCTTTCTTAGATAATCGAGTAAGTGATAACTATATAACAGTTATATGTGATTTAGATGATTTTAAAAATATCAATGATACATATGGACATCTTCAAGGTGATGCGGTATTGAAACAATTTGGTATTATCTTAAAACGTTTATTATCACAAAATATCTTTGTTGGTAGATATGGTGGGGAAGAGTTTGTTATGTTCTTCCGTAATACAGATTTAAAAACAGTCAAAAGAATTCTTACAGGTATAAGATATGAAATGACTAAACATGAGGATTTATATAATGAAAATTATGTTATTAAAATGTCTTGTGGTTTATATTGTACATCTAAAGAAGATAGTTTAAATGAATCTATTAAACAAGCTGATTTAGCGCTTTACTATGTTAAAAACAATGGTAAAGATGCTGATGCTGTTTATAACGCTGAAACAGATATGTGTTATATTATCGAATAATTGAAGATTAATTCTTCAATTTTTTATTTATTTAAGGTATAATTATATTATGATATATGAATTAGATGGAAAAAAGATAAATGTTGAAATTGTTAAAAAAAACAACAAAAATACGTACATAAGATATAAGGAAGGAAAGATATATGTAACGACTAATTATTTTTGTAGTAAATTATATATTAAACATTTATTAGATAAAAATAGAGATTATTTATTAAAAATGGTTAACCAAAGTTTAAGACGTGATGAGATGAATAATAGTTTTTATTATTTAGGTAAAAAATATGATATCGTCAAAGCTAATTTTTTTGATATGGATGATGATAGAATATATGTGTCTAGTGAAGAAGAATTAAATAAATGGTTAAAAAAACAAATAAGTATAATATATAAATCAAGATTAGATTATATATATAGCTTATTTGAGGAAAAAATACCTTATCCTAATTTGAAAATAAGAAAGATGAAAACAAGATGGGGTGTTTGTAATAGAAAAAATAATAATGTTACATTGAATAGTGAATTAATTAAATATGGTTATGATCAAATTGATTATGTTATAACGCATGAACTGTCACATTTTGTGCATTTTAATCATTCAAAAGAGTTTTGGAATTTAGTTGGTAAGTATTGTAAAGATTATAAAAAAATAAGAAAGTCTTTAAAATAATCGACATAATTCTTAAACTTTTTTTGTTATATTTAAATATGGTGATTATAATGAAGGTTAAATTGTTTGATGAAAATCATGAGAAGGATTTAGAGGATAGTATAAATAAATTTATTGGTGATAAGGATGTTATTGATATTAAATATCAAGTTGCAATAAGTATAAATGGAGAGGAACAATTATATTGTTTTACAGCTATGATTATATATGATTAGATACATTTAATAGAATACCCATGGATATTAAGCTTACAAGTAATGATGAGCCACCATATGATAAAAAGGGTAGTGTAACACCGGTAACAGGTATTAAACCGGTAACGACCATAAGATTTAAAACGGCTTGAAAGATTAATTGGAATGTTAAACCAAAGGATAAGTATTTACCAAATAGATCATTACTTTTTCTTGATATTTTGAATCCTAGATAACCAATAATAGCAAATAACAAGACAACTATTAAGCATCCTATAAAACCTAACTCCTCACTTATGATGGAAAAAATAAAATCCGTTTGGGGTTCGGGTAAAAAGAAATGTTTTTGTCTTGAATTACCAAAACCATACCCAAATAAGCCTCCTGGACCTATAGCGTATAGACTTTGAATAATTTGAAAACCACTTCCTAAAGGATCACTCCAAGGGTTTAAAAAGGATAGTATTCTCGTTAAACGATAGGGAGCTATAATAATTAAGGCAGTGACTCCTAAAAGTCCTATAATGGCTGCTATAATAAAAAATTTAATATTCATACCAGCTATAAAAAGAATGCCAATAACGGACATAACTAAGATTGTTCCTGTTCCAAAGTCGGGTTGTAACATAATAAGGGCAAATATAGCTAGGGTTAGTAACGATATACCAATGATATCTTTAAAGGTTTTTATTTTATTTTTACTAACATAGGATGATGTGAAAATAATGATACCTATTTTAGCAAATTCACTTGGTTGGATACCAAAAGAACCAATACCAAACCAGCTTCTACTACCATTACGTATGGTTCCAAGACCAGGAATTAAAACAAGTATTAATAAAATGATACATGATAGAATGATTTTTTTGTCCTTAGATAAATACAAATGGTAATCTATTTTACTTATAATGGTCATGATAATTAAACCAATAATTAAAAATATAATTTGATGTCGTACGTATTTATATGCATCATTGTATTTGTATAATGACCAAATGGATGATGATGAATATATCATAACGATACCTAATAAACTAATTAAAATAATGGTTAATAATAGATATTTTTTCATATGATACCGCCTAATCCTAAAGCTAGTAAGGCACCTATTAAGCCGATAATCCAAAACAGTTTAACGATATTGGTTTCATGCCAACCGATCTTTTCAAAGGTATGATGGATAGGTGTCATAGGAAAGATTCTTTTCTTAGTAAAATGATAGTAAATTATTTGTATAATGCATGATAATGTTTCAATAATGAAGACGATACCTATTAATACTAATAATAATTCTCTTCTTGTTAATATCGCTATGCTTCCCAATGTAGCGCCTAAACATAAGGAACCGGTATCGCCCATGAATACTTTGGCAGGGTGTATATTAAAAACCATAAATCCTAATAATGATCCAATTAGGATAAAGCAAAAATAAGTTAGAGAAGTGTAGCCATCTAGCCATCCTGTATGCAGTGATATAATACCAAAAGCAAAGAAAGCTATAACGGATAAGCCACTGGCTAAGCCATCCAAGCCATCAGTTAAATTAACGGCGTTACTGCTTGCTACAAGCATGAATAAAATAAATATACCATATAACCAATTAAGGCTGATTTTTAAATTTAATGTGTGTATCCATAACAATGCTTCGTTTCCTGATAACATGAATAAATAGAAGAAAATAATAGCAATAACAAGCTGTAGTATGAATTTTTGATTCACGGATAAACCATTGTTATTATTATTTTTAATTATTAGATAATCATCAATGAAGCCTATTAAAAAGTACCCTATAAAGGTTACTAAAACAATTATTAAACTATAATTTAAAGTTATTTTTTTAAGTGCTAACATTAAAATAATAGTGATTAAAGTGGGAATAATGAAAATTAATCCTCCCATGGTAGGGGTATTAGTTTTAAAACGATGAGCTTCTTTTAAATAAATACTTAGTCTTTGTTCAGCTTTTAAGTTTTTTAAAATAGGTAAGATAATATAACCTGATATAATCGATAAGATAAAACTAGTAATGGTAGCCAAAGCAATTTTAGATATCATTTTATCATTCTCCTAACATTAATTTTATAGTTTCACCTTCATATATCATTGTTCCTGATACGGGTGATTGATATATAACTTTATTGCCTTTACCTGAAAATTCTACTTTAAATTGTTTTAAATTACTAATAGCTTCCTTTGTTGATAATCCTATAACGTCATTTACTGTGGCATATTTTTTATCGCCATATATGTATTCTTTATTCATACCTTCATCGGATGGTTTTATATTTAATATATCGATGATGGATTGCATAACATTTTTGGCTATAGGCGCTGCTATAGTTCCTCCATATTGAGTGACACCTTTAGCGTTATCTATGGCAATATA
>JAEEGL014054775.1_pt1 | contig 10829 bp, 10 predicted proteins | sample 9134231 | NCBI WGS metagenome assembly JAEEGL01 (sample SAMN16246548, study PRJNA631951) | gut metagenome | biome: gut microbiome; feature: rumen; material: fiber-attached | host: Bos | place: Iran: Karaj | collected 2018-10
ATGATCCGATTCAAGTCCTTCAGGATTCTTCGTCACTGCGTTCCTCAGAATGACATAACCGACTGTCATCCTGAGGCTTTAGCCGAAGGATCTTTTTCATGATCCGATTCAAGTCCTTCAGAATTCTTCTACTGTCCGTTCCGGGCCAGGGCCACCAGCCGGCTGGTTCCCAGTCTGTCAGCCCCCAGCTCAACGAATCTCACTGCATCCTCCAGGGAGCCGATCCCGCCTGCAGCCTTTATCCTGACTCCGTCGGGGACATTCTCTGCGAAAAGCTTCACATCCTCAAAGGTAGCTCCCCCGGTACTGAATCCGGTGGAGGTCTTTATATAGTCCGCACCGGCTTCGCCCACGATATGACACATCTTTATCTTTTCATCATCATCAAGCTGACAAGTTTCGATTATAACCTTAAGTATATGCTCTTTGCAAGTATCTTTTATCCTGCGTATCTCATCAGTCACATAATCATAATCTTTTTCCTTGAGTTTTCCGATATTTATCACCATATCGATCTCATCCGCGCCCTTTGAAAGCGCGTCCTTCGTCTCAAAGATCTTGGACTCCGGGGTCATGTTCCCGTTGGGAAAACCGATGACGGTACATATCTTAAGTCCCCTGTCTTTAAATTTTTGGGCCACGTGCTCCACAAAACAGGGAGGGATGCACACCGAAGCCGTTTTATACTCCAGAGCCTCCTCGCAGAGCACATCGATCTGGGCGGTGGTACTCTCGGGTTTCAACAGCGTATGATCACATTTTGAAAGTATCTCGGACAGTTCCATCAATTCATCACCTTCTTTTTTATCTTTTCCATCTGATCCACAAACACCAGCACTTCCGCCACTACCTCGTAGAGCTCGGGTGGGATCACTTCTCCTATTTCAAGGCGGGACAAAGTATCGGCCAGCTTGGTGTCCTTATGGGTGGGGACTCCGGCTTCCTTCGCCTTTTCGATTATTCTTTCCGCGGTCTTGCCAAAACCGGATGCCACTACCTTGGGCGCCACTTCACCCGGATTGTACTCCAGGGCTACCGCTGTCAGTTTTTTCTTTTTCTCTTCCGCCATGATATCAAGCCTTTACATCAAAAGAGTATCTGGATATCAGTTTGTCCCCGTGTGAGGAACCGGCCCTGCCCAGCATGGCAGTGATGGCCTTGTTTTTGTCATCATCCTCCTTCACCGAGACATCGCTGGTCATGGAATAACCCCTCTCCTCCAGTCTTTCGTTAAGGATATGTATGTTCTCGGCGATGAGATCCAGGGTGGAATCATCCTCCAGCATAAAGTGGGTCTTGACACTGTTGGAATCCTTCAGGGTCACATGGATATCCATGGTACCCAGGGCCTCCATCTCAAGATGCAAAAGCGCGGTGATATCCCCGTCCTTTTCCATCAGCTTCTTTTTATTGGTCATCACATAGAGATCGCCGTGGGCGTTTTCCCCCGACATCTGGATGGGGATCTGCATATAGGTAAAGGTCTCGTTGAGCTGGTTCATGAAGTTTACGTTCTGGTTCAGGTTGTCTATTCCCTTTGCCAGGGCCGAGTCCCCCTTACCGAACTGGTCCAGTAGCTGGGATACCTTGCCCGTATCCCTGACCATCCGCTCGTAGAGCTGCTGTACCTTTTCCTTTGAAAAATCGCCGTCAGCCTTTAAGGAGAAATCCCTGATCAGGGAATCCTTTAAAAGCTCATTGAAGGCCTTGCCCGAGGCCAGATTTTTCACTGCCTCATGTATGCTTTTCTTCATCTCATCGGGCAGTTCCATCTTATCTATCTGACCCGAAGTCTCCAGTTCCATGGCCCCCTGGATATACTTAAGCGCCTGAGCCGGTTCCATATCTCCTTTTCTGATGGAAGAAAGCTTATCCTCAGAGACTCCCAGCTTGCCCAGTTCCCCTGCCAGAGCATTTCTGGTGTCGGAATCCAGAAGCCTTGTCAGCCGGGTCTCTTCGGCCGATCCTTCCGCTGCGGGATCCTCGATCACCACTCCGACTTCAGTTTCCAATGCACTTGCCACAGTTTCGGGCGTAGCCGTCGTCTTTCCTTCCACCGCGCCTTCCGTTTCTCCTTCTTCAAGGGAAGCGGCATATTCCTGTTCCAGGGATGACAGCCCCTCTGTCAGCTCCATCAGCTGGGGAGAAATATCCGAACCGTTAAAGATACCCACCAGTTCATTTTTGGCATCGAAGGGAAGTTCCGTGGCCGTATCCGCCACCAGCTGCGACAGTTCCTTGTTGAGCTCCATTATCTGATGCTCATTATTCCTGTATGCGCTGTACTGCTGGATATTTTCCTCTGTCAGGGGGATGCCCTGCTTGGACATGGACACTATATCCGCGGCGTTGGCGTCGGGGAATCTGCTGACCTGCCGGAACATGGCCTGCATGCTGTCCTTATTGATAGGCAGATTCTCGTCCATCATGGCTGAAGCCATCAACAGGGTATCCGAATTCACCAGGATGGAAGCCTGTCCCAGGGCCTTGATGGCGGTGGCATTGACTGCCTCGGAGTTAAACAAAGGCTTCAGGGCAATCTGGTCGCCGGTGTTTGACTTCACGGTAAAGGCAAGGGACTGCCCCACCGAAAGCTTAATGTCAGCTTCCAGCCTGGCTGTCACCACCTGGGAATCGGGCAGGGTAAGCTTTACATTGCGCCCGTTCATGGCAGTGATCTCCCCCGTCACCACCTGGCCTTCCTTTGTATCACCAAGAGCAGCGGCATTGGCCGCCTTCACGGAATCCACACCCTTTACAGGGACCGTGCCTGCCTGGGGCGTGTCTATGGACCTGATATTCTGTTCGTATGCGTCGATCCCACCAAATGCCATGAGAAAGCCTTTCTAAAGGTCTGCCTTACTCTACAGGTCCGATCTTTTCGAAGGGAGCCACCCTGTAGATAACTTTTCCTACGATCTGTGATCTTCTGATAACGCCTATGGAAGGATTCCTGGAATCTATGCTGCTGTTCCTGTTGTCTCCCAGCACAAAATAATCCTCTGCGTTAAGCCTGACGGGGTCATGAGCTATACCGGGATCCATGATTATACCCACGCCATGATCGTTCTGCTTTACTCCGCCGTTCACGTTAAGTCTGCCGAAGCCGTCCACCTGAACCGTATCGCCCTGATCCGCAACTATCCTCTTAACTATCCTGGTACCGTCCTTAAGCTCGATCAGAACTATATCGTCTACCTGGGGGGGATTGAAATTGTATGTCAGTATATTGGTGAATACCGCATCTCCCTCTTCAAGAGTAGGTGCCATGGAATCACCCACGATGATGGTCTTCTGCATGATGACGTTTATGATCATATAAACTATGAGCAGTACCACCACCAGAAAAACGCCTGTTGACAAAGCTCTTCTTAAATTCCTTTTCATAACTTCCCTCCTTATGGTCTTTCCATACTTATTTTACCAATCCTGCCCGATCTGAAATCGTCCAACAGGATAGCGGCTGCTTTTTCTATGTCCGGCTGTGAACCCTTTGTGAGACAATGCCTGGACAGGGCGATCCTCTCAATGACCGACGAGGCTCCTTCATCCGATAACGAGAGCCCGGTCTCCGGGTTTTCAGGCAGCGGATATCTTTCCTCCAATACGCCGGGATAGGCTGTCAAAAGAAAATCCGCCAGATACAACGAGAGCTCATACATCTGTAATATGTTGTCATTTATGGAGCCTATACAGGCCAGGTTGCGCCCCACCTTCTCGTCCTCGAATTTCGGCCAGAGGATGCCGGGGGTATCCAGAAGCTCCAGGGTATTTGAAAGCTTGACCCACTGCTTGCCCTTTGTCACCCCGGGCTTGTTGCCCGTCTTTGATACGCTGCGTCCCGAAAAGGAATTGATGAAAGTGGATTTACCCACATTCGGGATGCCCGCCACCATGGCTCTCATAGGCCTGTTCAGTATTCCCCGCCGTCTGTTTCTCTCTATTTTTTCGGCACAGGCCGCTTTTACCACCGGATCTATGCGCTTGGCAGCACTTTTATTGCGGGAGTCAAGGGCCAGGGCGTGGATCCCCTTTTCCTTAAAATGGGAAAGCCACTGTTTATTCACTCTCTCATCCGCCAGGTCCGCCTTGTTTAAAAGAACGATCCGGCTTTTATTCGCCGCCAGGGAATCTATATCGGGATTCCTGGAGCTGTAAGGTATCCTGGCATCTATGAGTTCGATCACCAGGTCCACCAGCTTCATATCCTCCTGCATATTCCGCCTGGCCTTTGTCATGTGGCCCGGATACCACTGATAATTTTCAGCCATATTTTTTCTCTATCCTCATGAGACCAACCTCCGAGTAAGATTCTTCGTCACTTCGTTCCTCAGAATGACAACGGTGGGAACTCAGACCAACCTCCGAGTAAGATTCTTCGTCACTTCGTTCCTCAGAATGACAACGGTGGGAACTCAGAATGACAACGGTAGAAACTCAGAATGACAACGATGGGAGCTCAGAATGACTACACCTGCTGTCATCCTGAGGCTTCAGCCGAAGGATCTTTTTCACATCCGGATTTATACTATCTGATAAATCCGAGCCCCGACGACTCCGCCGCCATACAGAACCAGGCCTTGCCATAAATAGTATCCTTTTTCACATTGCCCAGATTGGCGGAACGGGAATCCTCGGAATTATTACAGTTATCACCCATCACAAAATACTCGTCATCGGGTATGGTAAAAACATTGGACGCCACTCCGGGATCGGCTATCTTATCGGAAAAAAGGGATGGCATCTTCTCCCCGTTAAGTATCAGAACGCCATTGGTGATCTGTATAGTATCTCCCGGCACTCCCACCACACGCTTGATATAATAGTAGGAATTCTCATTGCCGTTGGGCTTGAACACCAGCACATCACCCCTTTTGGGCTTCAGCAGCTTATACTGAAGCACATCCACCAGTACATCCTGGCCGTTGAAAAGCGCCGGCTCCATGGAATTCCCCACCATCGTGGTCTTGATCCCTACGGCAGATACAGTCATGTAAGCAAGCAAAACCGCCAGCAAAGGCCAGAAAGCATAGCCTATCACCACCCATATCCTTTCCTCGGTCACCTTGCGTTCTCTGTTATAAAAGGATAAGCCTCCCTTTTTTTTCCTGCCGAAATTAGCCATAATCCGCTTAATTATACCATATTCACCTATATTTTTACAAGAAAAAAGACTGCCCGTAAAACGGACAGTCTCATGAACTTCATCAGATCTTACTGAATACGCTCTTTAACCTTGGCTGATTTACCTACACGGTCTCTCAGATAGAAGAGCTTAGCGCGTCTTACCTTACCCTTGCGTACGATCTCAACCTTCTCTACAAAGGGAGAATGAAGGGGCCAGGTCTTCTCTACGCCGCATCCGCTTGAAATCTTTCTGACGGTAAAGGTTTCCCTGTTTGAACCGCCCTGCTTTTTAATAACGGTTCCTTCGTAAACCTGAATTCTCTCGCGGTTACCCTCTTTGATCTTGTTATGTACTCTGACGGTATCTCCTACCTCAAACTCAGGTACATTTTCCTTAAGCTGTTCCTCTTCGATCTTTTTGATGATCTCGTTCATTTGTGACCTCCACTCTATCTAATGTTGACGTTCTTAGCGCCGCTTACTACACCTGTGAGTACAACTGATAATGGTGTACGGACGTCAGAGGACCATCTCTACTACACAGAGCACTGCTCTGCGGACTCACGGAACAATATATTACACTATTATGGATAAAAATGCAAGGAAAAATGTAAAAGGCCGGCGGATCCAACTAAATTACAACAAAAAATACTGTTTGACCATGCGTATATAGAGTGTTAATATCTTGACAGTCTGGCGGATCTATTCCGAAAGACAAAATATCATATCAAGGAGGATAATGTTATGAAATCTGGAATAAAACGGTTGTGGGCCACGTTTCTTACGCTGGCCATGGTCACCGGCCTTGTATCGGGAGCCGGGGTTGCAGTATATGCTGATGCCAGCACCCCCAGCGATTTTGTGGTAGACAATAATGACGACGAATCTACATTACCGAATAAGGTAGTAACGTTTAATGGTTACAACTGGTATATTACAAAGGTAGATACTACAGCCAACACAGCTACACTGTTTGCTGAGGGAAACAATAATATATTGATAAAATCCGTATTTGGTGGAGACATTTCATACAGCACTTCCGATGTAAAGACATATCTCGATGATCTGACAGCTGATGGCAAAGCCTTTGCAGCAGTGAAGGATGTGATCAAGGATACTGATCTGTCGGATGTCGGTGTCACCGGCGCAAAGTTGTATATACCCAGTAAGGGTGAAGCTGAGGGAATAAACAAAAAGGTACTTAAATTATCAGACACTTATGATCCCGTTAATGCCTATGACTTACATACAGGATGGTGGACAAGAACAGTTGCGGATAGTGAAAATGTGTATCGTTGTGACTACAACAATAGCGACTATTTTAATAAAAGCCATGTTTCTATATTTGGTGGTTCCGAATGTTTTATCCGCCCCATGCTGACGCTTGACCTGGATAAGGTATCCTTCAAGAATAAGGCATTTAAGGTTAAGGGACCTGAGCGTTCGGTTACCCTCACAGGCGGCGCAAATGCAAAGGTATCTCCTGCCGAGGGCGTATCTCAGACCGTGGAAGATGGCGAGGCCATGAAGACTGTCACCTACACAGCTGACAAAGGATACTTCTTTGATAAGTTTGATGATATCAAAGATCACGGTGTTACCGCAAAGAGAACAAGCAGCACCAAGGTGACTGTTAGCGGTATACCCACAGATAATGTATCCATAAAAATCCCCGACGCCGTACAGGCCAAATACTATAAGGTAACCCTCACCGGCGGTGCCAATGCAACCGCATCTCCCGCTGACGGAGTATCACAGAATGTGATCCAGGGCGAGGCCATGACCGAAGTACGCTTCACTGCAAATGACGGCTATTCATTTGAAAAGTTTACGGACAAGAAGGAAAAAGGAATAGAAGTAACCTTGAACGGTCAGCAGGTGATCGTCAGCGGTACTCCCACCGCCGATGTATCCATAGCTGTTCCCGATGCTGTAAAGGTTTCAGATAAGCCCGAGGAAACAGGCAAAACAGACGATAAGCCTTCACCCGCAGAGGCTGCTGCAGCAGCAAAGGCTCAGGGCAAGGGAAGCCTGGATCCCAATGAGGTCAGCGTAACACCTGTCACAAACGGAAAGAAGACTGTATATACCATAAGTAGCAATGTGATCTCAGGTAACGGTATCGGCGTACTGACTATACTCAAGGGCGAGAAGGTTAATCTCCCCGGCTTCGACAAAAAGACATCAAAACCCAGTTTCGATAAGAAGACTCTTGCAGTAAGCGGAAAGGGTCAGCTGAAGGCAAAGAAGGTAACCCCCGGCAGCGCTTTAAGCTATACCACAGACGACGGAAAGACTGTTAAGCTGAACGTAATTGTCAGCGAGCCTTCCATAGAGAATGCAGTATCCGGCAATTCGGTATCATCAAACCTCGTTACAGTTGAAAGCATCAAAAAGCTGAATGTAACCGTAAGCGGTACAGGCGAGTTTGATCTGCGCGTCAATGCACCTCTTACCATCAACGCTACAGACAAGGCAAAGACAAAGGGTGATATCAAGGTTGCCGACAGCAAGTACATTTCCATAGACAAGGAAGGAAAGCTTCACATCGCCGGAACCGTAACCGGAAAAGGCAATGTAAAGATTCCGTTCACAGCCTATGGCAAGAAGTATACCATTAAGATCAAGGCAAAGGGTGTTCCCAAGACCAAGAAGAAATAAATGATATAAGATAAGCCGGTTCATAAAGAACCGGCTTATTTTTTTGCCTTTAAACACATATATCTACCACAGGGGTTTCTCTATGGTCACTGCCTCAGGCAGCTCTATAAGACTCTTCACATGATGGCTTTTTTTAAGCTCCTCATCCCCTACGCAGAGGTAATCGTAGGTGATCTCGTTCCGGACCTCGCCTGTCATGATATTTCTGTAGGATGCATCCCCCCAGGTGGTATCCACATAGGTCCACTCTCCGTCCACAAAGGCCAGGTTCCAGGCGTGTCCCTCCCCTTCCTTAGCCGTGCCCGTCACCAGGATACAGGGGATATCCATTTCGTTGAGGATGTACTGGGTAGCCTTTGCATAGCCCTGGCATACGGACTTTCCGCTTTTAAACACGCTCAGTATATTCTGGTTATCTTCGGCCGACAGGTCATATTCGGTATTATCAATGAGATACTCATATACAAACCTGACCTTGCGGTAATCGTCGGGGCATTCGGGCATCTGCCCCATCAGCTCTCTCACATAGCGTTCTATCTCTTTTCTGCCTTCGTCCACCCCGTCCTTATCCTTATCATAAGTCCCGGTAAATTCCAGGGAAGTGGTAACGCCGTTGGTCATATATTTATTCATGGAATAGCCGGTGACATAGAATATCTCGGGATGGTCGTTCATCACCAGCTGGAAGACCTTATCCACCTGATCGGCGTCCGTAGACGCCAGCGTCACCGCATTTGCATGACTGTAAAGTACCGTATATATCTCCCGGTACAGCGCCCTTTCCTTCTCATTAAGCTGTGAATAGGAATACCTGAACATCCCCGAGGTAGACATCATCACGTCTTCATCGGAGGGCTCGGCTCCCAGCTCCAGTCCTCCCTCCTCTTCTTCACCGCCCTCTATCTGTCCGGACTCGATCATCTCTTCCACTGTGGGGGCCGTGGGAGGCGACACATCATCCTCCCAAAGTTGGGGATCTATCAGCATGGCGATGGTATCCCGCAGATCATCGGAACAGCCTGTGAGCAAAAGGGCTGAAGAAATGATCACAGGCAAGATTTTAAGATTCTTTCTCATCATATACAGAAGCTGTTATACTTTCGCCGGCATGATCTGCCGGTACTGTGTCAGTTTCTGGCAAATTCGCTCAGTTTAAGGCCTTCGTTGCGATCCAGCACCATTCCCACGGACCAGCTGTTTATGAACAAAAGCAGAGGCCGGCCCTTCAGATCGGTGATCTTTTTCATATCCGAGGTGCCCACTATATGTTCCACATCCACTTCACCGGGATTCTCTATCCACCTGATATGTTCATAGGGAAGGCGTTCCAGGGCTATCTCCACATTATATTCATTCTGGAGTCTGTACAGCAGTACATCGAACTGCAGCACCCCCACTACTCCCACGATGACTTCCTCCATGCCTCCTGTCAGCTCCCTGAATATCTGTATGGCTCCTTCCTGGGCGATCTGGTCTATTCCCTTTACGAACTGCTTGCGCTTCATGGTATCCATCTGTCTGACCCTGGCAAAATGCTCAGGGGCAAAGGTGGGTATGCCTTCGTAGGCAAACTTCTTTCCCGGAGCACAGAGAGTATCCCCGATGGAAAAGATACCGGGATCGAACACTCCGATTATATCTCCCGCATAGGCTTCGCTTATTATATGCCTCTCGTCCGCCATCATCTGCTGCGGCTGGGACAGGCGCATGTTTTTGCCTCCCTGGACATGATAGACTTCCATTCCCGGATCGAATTTTCCGGAACAGATGCGCATGAAGGCGATCCTGTCCCTGTGGGCTTTATTCATATTGGCCTGTATCTTGAACACGAAGGCAGAAAAATCATTGTCAAAGGGATCGATCTTTCCTTCATCAGACTGTCTGGCAAGAGGCGTCTGCGTCATCTTCAGAAAGTAATTAAGGAACAGCTCGACGCCGAAATTGGTAAGGGCTGAGCCAAAGAACATGGGGGACAGTTCTCCCTTGTCCACTTTTTCCTGATCGAATTCGGCCCCTGCCCCGTCAAGAAGCTCCAGCTCTTCCGTCAGCTTATCATAGGCGTCCTGTCCTATAGCTGTCTTAAGCGCCTCCTCATCGTCTATGGATATCTTTTCCACATGACCTTCCTTGGTACCTTTCTGGGTATCCGAGAACAAAAATACTGCTCTTTCATTCCTGTCATACACGCCTTTAAAGGCCTTGCCGGAACCGATGGGCCAGTTCACGGGGCACACGGCTATCCCCAGCTCCTTTTCTATCTCATCTGCCAGGTCGAAGGTATCATTTGCATCCCTGTCCATCTTATTTATGAAAGTAAATACGGGTATCCCTCTCATGCCGCAGACCTTGAACAGTTTTCTGGTCTGGGCCTCCACACCTTTGGACGCATCGATCACCATCACTGCCGAATCTGCCGCCATCAGGGTCCTGTAGGTATCCTCGGAGAAATCCTGGTGTCCGGGGGTATCCAGTATATTCACGCATTTTCCGCCGTAATTGAACTGGAGTACCGAGGATGTAACGGAGATTCCTCTTTCCTTTTCTATTTCCATCCAGTCCGAAACCGCATGCTTTGCAGTCGCCTTGCCTTTGACCGATCCGGCGGTGTTTATGGTGCCGGAATACAGCAGGAACTTCTCCGTGAGAGTGGTCTTGCCTGCATCCGGGTGGGATATTATGGCAAAGGTTCTCCTTTTTTCGATCTCATTTCTGTAGTCAGTCATTTTTATCTCCATATTAAACTATATTAATCGCTTTCGGCACTTTCATCCCAACTCCGGCGCTGCACGAACTACACTAAGCTCATGCTCGATCAACCGAACACTTTACATAATGATCAGCCAGCGAAAGCAGGCTTTTCGATCAAGAGTGAGCGTCTAAAAATAGGCCGGTACTTAGTGAAAACGAACGAAGTGAAGTTTGAGCTTAGTACCGCTGCCGTTCCGGCGGAGGGTTCCCTTTAGGGAGGCCGCCGGAATTTTGCCGGCGAGAGCCGGTAGCTCACGATGATCGGAAAGATGCTGAAGCGGAACCTCAAAAGC
>JAEEGL014852819.1_pt1 | contig 10829 bp, 6 predicted proteins | sample 9134231 | NCBI WGS metagenome assembly JAEEGL01 (sample SAMN16246548, study PRJNA631951) | gut metagenome | biome: gut microbiome; feature: rumen; material: fiber-attached | host: Bos | place: Iran: Karaj | collected 2018-10
CGGATAGTTCCTAGATCTTTTCAAGCTAGATCTATAGAAGCTTGGAAAGCTAATAATTATCTAGGTGTAGTAAGTTTACCTACAGGAGCTGGAAAGACTATAGTAGCTGTACTTGGTATCAATATTTTAAAAAGACCTACTTTAGTGGTAGTTCCTACCTTAGATCTTGTAAAACAGTGGGTAGAAAAATTAGAGTTTTATTTTAAAACAGGGGTAGGAGTACTTGGAGGAGGATATAAAAGAGTTGAAGATATAACGGTAAGTACTTATGATTCTGCTTTTTTATATTCGGAATATCTAGGTAATAAGTTTGGACTGTTAGTTTTTGATGAATGTCATCATCTAGCAGCTAGTAGTTATTTAAAAATAGCATTAAATTCTATAGCTCCTTTTAGATTAGGGCTTTCAGCTACTGTAGAAAGAAGTGATGGAGGAGAACAGTTAATCTATAAGTATGTTGGTCCTTGTGTTTATCAAGCAGGTTATGATGAGGTATCTGGATATCTTTCTTCATACAGGGTAGAGAGCCTGTATTTTCCATTAACCAAAGATGATCAAGTTAGTTACGATCGAGCTAGAAAGGTTTATCTTGATTTTTTAAAATCTTCTAGAATTGATTTTTCATCAGGTTGGTGGTCTAGATTTATTATCCAGTCTAGTTATTCTGATAGGGGAAGACAGGCTCTTGAGTGTTACTGGTTACAAAAAAGAATAGCTCAACGAAACGAGAAAAAACTGGAATTTTTATGGAAGTTACTTCTTTTTCATAAAGACGATCAGATAATAATATTTACAGATGATAATGATTTTGCTTATGAGATTGCTTTACGGTTTTATCTTGCTTGTATTACTCATATTACACCTAAAAAAGAAAGAGCCTTGATACTAGATATGTTTCGTCAAAAAAAGATTCAGGCTATAGTTACTTCTAAGGTATTAAATGAGGGAGTAGATGTGCCTTCTGTTAGAGTAGGGGTAGTAGTTTCAGGATCTGCAGCAGTTAGAGAACATGTTCAAAGACTTGGAAGAATTCTAAGACCATCGTCTGGGAGAAAAGAAGCTGTTTTATACGAACTTATTTCCAAAAATACTAGTGAATGTAGTGTTAATCAACGTAGAAGAGATCATTATGCTTACAAAAGATCTGGTAAAGTTTAAAAGAGTTAAATCAAGAATTATTCCTGATTTTTTAAGTAGGGATCTATTTGAACCTCAAACCACTCTTGTACAACTTGCTTCCAAAATAGCTGCGTTGTTTGTTAAAGATGCTGTTATTAAAGATATAGATTCATCAGTAGAAGAACTTAGAAAACAGCATAGATCTTACCTAAGATATATTAACTCTTTTTATAAAATACTTTTAGATGAAGTAGAAGTATCTAAGGATAACTTCTGGGTTCAAAGACTTAATCTAATACTTAAAGCTCAAGATCTAAGAGAAAAGATGATAGCGGAAGGTTTTAGTAGTGAGGGTGATAGAGAGTATCTTCAAGAAGGGGATGAGCTTGTTTTAGGTAGTATTGATGAATATAAAAAACAGTTAGAAGAGTTAGATGAATCTAGTATTCATCCAGATCTTTTAAATCTGATAGATGAGAGAAGCTTAAACTCTTTTACAGATAGGATAGGAACTGATATATATAAGGATCATCCAGATAGAGCAAGAGTTATTAGAACCGATCGATATAATGGAATGGATGTACTAGGACTTTATAATCTGAAACTATTAGAATATTTTTTAAGAAAGTTTCAACGGGTAGAAATTAGTTTTAAAGCCTCCGATGAATTAGTTCAACAACTAAAAAATAAAGCTATAGATTTTAAAATTAAGTTAAAATCTATAGAAAATAATAATAATCTAGAAGGAAAAAAGGGAAAGCCTAGTAAGAAAAAACAAACTCAGAAAATAACCCTGGTTATAGAAAGAGATGATGGAAAATTTAGTATGGATAATCTATTAACTTATCTATTCTTGTTTTCAGAGGATGTAGATACTAGGATGTACTTTGAGGGTGAAAATTCTAGTCAGTATTTTATAAAGCTAGATTACTGTATTCCTTATAAATATTATAATTTTAAAAAAGTTTTAGATTTATCAGGTAAAAAAACTGCTGAACCATCTATTTAAAATAAAAAGTTCAGCAGTAACTAAAGGATCAAATTAATAGAAGATTAGTCCTATTTTTCTCTACTTTTAGATTTAGATTTAGATTTAGAGTCTTCTTCTTCTTCCTGTAGGGAAGCAAGTTTTTTATTTATAATATCTAAACATGATCTTTCGGAGAAATTTTCTTCTTCTACATTTTTAATTCCAAGTTCTACACCGGTGATAAGTTCAAAAGCTTCCCAGATATGGGTTACAGGATAGATAGAAAGCCTACCTGATTTTATAGTAGCTTGAGTTTCATCGTTAAGCATAAGGTTTTCTACGTTTTGACGAGGTAAGATAAGACCGTAGTTATCACGTTTTCCAACCATATTTATTAACTTACAGAATCCTTCAATCTTTTCATTTACTCCTCCAACAGGTTGAATATCTCCTAACTGGTTGATACTTCCTGTTACAGCAAAGTTTTGTCTGATAGGTATTTTGGATAAAGATGATAGAACTGCTATAAGTTCTGCAGTAGAAGCAGAATCTCCATCTACAGGACCGTAGCTTTGTTCAAAACAAATACTTGCAGAGATTCCAAGACTTTCTTTTCTTGCCAGTACCGAGGTTAAAAATCCAGATATGATACAAATTCCCTTATCATGAGTTCTACCAGATAAACGAGCAGATCTTTCTATATTTATAATACCATCATCACTTACAGAAGTAGTACAGGTGATTCTACAAGCTTTACCAAAAGCATGATCTCCTAGATCGTAAACCGTAAGACCGTTTATTTGACCTACTCTCTGACCGTTAACATCGATAAAAATATCTCCGTTTTTTAACATCTCGTTTAGATGATCTTCATATAAATTAGCTCTGTATACTTTCTCTGTTAGAGCTTGGTTTACATGTTTTGCTTTGATAGATTTACTACCGTCTTCTTTAGCATAATAATCAGATTCTATAATTAGATCTTTAATTAATCCAAACTGGGTAGATAGATACCTTTGATCTTCTACTAGCCTGGAACTGTATTCTATAAGTTTAGCTACAGCTGAAGGATCTATAGGAGTGGTGTTTTCTACAAGAGCCCGAGAACTTATAAAATCAACATATGATTTTAGATTCTTAGAGTTTCTTTCCATCTTATAATCAAAATCAGCTTTGATCTTAAATAATTTTTGAAAATCTTCATCTTCATCAAATAAAACATGGTACAAATCATCAGATCCTATAAGAATGACTTTAAGATCAAGAGGAATTGGATCTGGTTTTAAAGATGAGGTAGGAAGCATAGAATACTGCTCTCCCATATCCTCTATAAATGCAGATCTATTTCTTATTACTCTTTTTAGGGTATCCCATATGGTAGTGGTGGTTTTTAAAATATCTGCTACATTTAGTACAAGATATCCTCCATTAGCTTTATGAATACTTCCCGGTTTAATCATCCTAAAATCTGCTTGATATACTCCGTTTTCCATATTCTTATCTACTTTACCAAATAGGTTGTAGAAAGTAGGGTTTGAATCGAATATTACTGGAGCTCCTTTTACCTTAGAATTATCTAAAAATACGTTTACTTCATATTTATCAAAGATATTTTCTTCAGTTTGAGGTTGCATAAATTTTACAGGAGATTCCTCAGGGGTAAAAGTCTCTTGTTCCATAATGTCTAGGATATTTTCTAAAACATGAGTTCTAAGCTTTTCTAGATGTACTAGAACCTCATCAAATTGAGAAGAAGTATTTTTATCTTGGTACTCAGTTATAATAGGAGAAAGGTTTCTATCAATTAGTTTTTCTCCTAAAAACGTTCTAAGACCCTCTGTATACTCTTTAGTTTCAAGATCTATATTTCGAACCTTTCTTGCAAAATCTAGAATATCTGGTTCTAGTTTTGTTCTTTTTGATTCTATCTTTTGTTTTTCTCTTTCCGATAAATTATCATATTCTTCTTCTGAGATAGGTTTTCCATCTATTATAGGAACTGTTTCAATACCTATTTGAGTAGATTTGATTTCAAAATCTAGAGATTTTGCAAGTTTATCTAATTCTGAAAACAGTTTTGTTTTTCTATCTTCACATAATGACAAGTATGAATTAACTTTGTTTTTATAGTATTCACTTTGCAGTGTTTGAGTTATTTCTTTTTTTACTGCTTTTATAAAAGAGTCTAACTTCTTTTTAAGAACTGAACCTTCTCCTGGAGGAAGAGAGATAGCATTGGCAGTTTTAGGAGTTTCAAAATCATATACATAGACCCAATCGTTAGGAGTAGGAAATTTTTTAGACCATTTTTCTAAAAAAGAACGAAGTACACTATTTTTACCAGTACCTTGATGTCCAGCTATATATATATTATATCCAGGTTTTCTTATAGATAACCCCATATTAATAGCTTTAGAAGCTCTTGACTGACCTATAATATCGTTAAATTTAGAAGTAAATTTTTTGATTTTAAATTCCGAGGTTTTACATTCTTTAAAAACATCAGATACCTTCAGTGGTGAAGGAAGATTGTTTTTTTTAGATCTTGAAGATGAACTAGAAGTTTTAGATGAAGATGTTTTTTTCCCAATAGATTTACTTGTTTTAGTTTGTTCTCTTGTATTAGACAATTTACCACCACCGTTATAAAAAAGTTATTAACCACAAAAACCAAAACTTACACCCGTTTCTATCAAAGATACTAGATAGATAGAAGAGTATGAGCTCAAGTAAAATTATCCTATATCTATTTGGGGTTAACAAGGAAAAGATGGATAAATTTAGTATCAGAAATAGATATTTCAAATAATAAGATAAGGTTAGAAGTTAAGATAAGTTATCTAGTTATTTTATGATCAAACATCTGATAATATTGAAGGTGTCGATAATTTGATATCTTTTTAGAAAAGTAAAAATGTTTTCTATTATTATAAATCCATCCTGCTTTTGATTTAATACCTCCTACAGAAAATACTGGGTACTCTTCACGCATTTCATCTATAAATTTATAATAATTTGAATAAGGAATACCTGCTAGTCTTAAAAGAGGAAGAGCAAGATAATTCATTGATATCTCTTTATATTCGTCTTTAAAAGTTTCAGAGTCTGAAAAAGAACTCCATAATAGATAAGGCACTTTATATAAATTTCGTGTACCTTTTGAAGACCAGTCTGGATAACATATCAGTGTATGTTTACAGGCATTAAAAATAGGTCTTTTATCAAGTATAGATGAGTATGAACGTGGAGGAAAAAAAGGTTGATGGTCTCCAAAGAATAGAATTATAGTAGGATCTTTTTGTTTTGAGAAATATTCTATAAGGTTCTTTAAAGCTTTATCTGTTTTACCAACTAAGTGAATATACTCTGCGATCTGTCTTTCACCCTCTTTATCAAGATCGTTGTTTTCGATAGTGAAATTTAGTTTTGAATATTTTATAAGATCGTAAGGAGTATGATTTTGAATGGTAAGGTTATAAATAAATAACGGATCATCGGAAACTTGTTTATGTTTTTCATAGAGTTCAATAATTTTTTCAAAAGAAGTTTGATCTGATAACATACCTCTTATAAATTTTGGAGGTCTTTTGGGGTTAGATTTTAAAAAAGCTGTATCTTCAAGAGCATAGTATTTATCGAATCCTAAGTAAGGATAAACCATATCAGCTCTATATCCAGATCTATAATAAGGTTGCCAAACTATAGTTTTGTAACCATTATTTTTTAAATGACGTACCAGAGAATCAGTAGGATGAAAAACTACTTGGTTAAAAGGAATTTTATTGGAGTTAAAAACCAAAGATGAAGAAGTTAAAAACTCCCATTCTGTATTTGCTGTATTTCCTCCAAATACAGAAGAATAGGTGGTTCCTGAGATGTGTTTAGCTTGAAGAGAGTGAAAGAAAGGTATAGGATCTTGAGTTAATTTAAGTTTTCCAAATTGTGTAACATCAAAAAAACTTTCACTAACTATTGTTATGATATTAGGTTTTTTCCCTGTTGAATTAAAAAGAGAAGGGCTCTTTTTTAGTATTGATTTTGGCTTATCATTTGATGCTATTTGCTTATCATTTGATGCTATTTTAAAGTTTTCTAGTTTAATCCTTTCAACCTCTTTATTATATCCACGAGGTGGTTCTATATTATAATGAAGAAGTTCCAACATGAATGTACCAACAAAGGTTCTTGATTCTAATCCATATACAGCCCAGTATCCTCCAGCAACAAAGCTTTCAGGAGTCATCTTTTTGGCTTCAGTTATAAAACAGATAACTATCAAAAAACATGTGAGTTGTATTTTGAATTTATGTATTATTGAAGAAAAAAAAGATTTAGATGTATCTAATTTAGGTGTAGTTACAGAAGCTAATTTTATCTTAGAAAGTATATGTAAAAATATTATAAAAGATATTACCGGAGTTAATAAACGATATGATATCTTAATCTTTGAGATATAATTAGGAAAAATATGAAGAGCTATCCCTGCACTGAAAAAATCTGCAGGTAGAAACATATTCCATCTAAGATTAGTTACTATGGTATTAATTGTAACTAGTAACAAGTATATACAAGCATTTATAGTAGAAGCTATTTTTATGTTAGAGATGAAAAGACAGATAAAAGCTTGGGTAGTTAAAACACAAAAATAAGCAAAAATAAAATATTCAGGATCTCCAGCAACCTGACCTGTTATCCCAACTAATATCCAAAAAGATAGAAGAGAGAATAAAAGAGGATATGCGTATTTAAACCTAGACAGATCTATTTTAGGAATGAACATAAATAAAATACATACGTACATAAGCATGAGAAAATGTACTATGTGGGGTAAAGATCTTAATATATAGGAAGGTTTTACAAAAAAAAGAAAAATAGTAGATATTAGAAGAAGAGTAGATACTAGAGGAGGAGTGTGTTTGATTTCTCTTTTATAATTAAGTGTAAACCATTTTGTTAAACGTTTAAATACACCCGTCATGGTATATCATCCTTGATATATGATGTTATCGTATGGATATAGAATCTAATTTAGAATCTGAATAGAAATTAGAATTAATATCAGAACTAAAATATTAAATTTATAAAGCTACTAACTTGCAAGATCCAATGGATATAGATCTTGATCTTCGTTTTGATATTCTTCTTGTAAAGGACGTATGAGACCTTTGCGAGAAGCAAGAGTTTGAATCTTATCGAGCATAGAATTTATGAAATGCTCTCCTTTTTCTTTGTTAGAAAGAATTAGATTTTGTTTGTATGCATCTACGAAATATATAGCACCTTCCAATGAAGGAGCTAAATCTTTTTCTTCCATCAGATAAGCTTCTATACCTTTGTTGATCCATTTAGTTAATTCTTGGAAGTTAACTTTAGCTAGATTTCCTAGGGTTAAAGCTTTGTTACATATATCAATAACAGTGGATCTATCAAGGTACTGTTCGTTTATTCCAAAAAAATATCCAAGACTTTTATAAGCATGGTACCATTTTTGTTCTGATTCCAATTTTTGAATTTTTTCTAAGGTGTTTTTATAACAGTCTTTTGATATCAGACGGTATTTATCCATAGTTTTATTGTATTCATCTATAACACAGTTTATTCTTTGTTTTATAATGTTAAAAGATTTTCTAGCTTCTTTGAAAGATAATAGTTCATGAATATCAGAGGTATTGGTTAGTGAATCTGATAAATACTCCATAATTATTCTAAGATCAGTATCTGTTTCTTTTGCTATATCTTTATACGACATTTTTTGATCTGTGTGCCATTTAGCAAGTAAATTTTCAAAATTTGTAATGAACTTTATAAGAATTTGCCCCTTTACAAATAGTTCTTTCATATCTTTCTTCCTTGTAAGATAGTGGACAGAAACACACCAAAGCAGGTTTATGCTCTGTCAAGTTTAACTAAAATGGACACTGGAAAATAAACGAGTACTTCTAATCTTTATTTTACATTTGGAGTATTAAATCTGTAAAGAAAAAAAATCAAAATTACACTTAGAAAATAGGGATATTTTTATATATTGTTGGATTGATTTGGAAAAGTTATTTTCTTTTTCTTTTTATTTAAAAAGGAGTACCTGTTGATACTCCTTTTTAAATATTTAAACAAAAATAGGAAAAATAGCTCTATGTTCTTAAAGCTCTACGTTTACGCATCATCATTCTTTTCTTTCTTCCTATTTTACGTCTCCCTTGAGGATGTTTTCTTTTATGTCTAGAACCGTGCACTTAAATCTCCTTTAATCTAAAAATAAAATATTAAAACTATACATTTTCAGTTACACTATTTATACTATTTAAGCTACCATATTTAAAGTATTTTTATTCTTTTTTCTAACAGGGGTGCATATGAATTCATCAAGTTCAGGTAAAAATGTAAGAAAAAGACCACGTAGGACTTTGAAATCGACTATAATAGAGCCTTTTAAACAGATAAAAATAGGCTTATATGTGATAGGAATCTGTATCACATTTTTGCTTGTTATTGGAGCAATGTTTTTAAAAGCTTTTACACAGCAATATGCCCATGTTATGGAGATATTTGATGTTGTGGATTCTTCAGGTAAATGGGATTTGGTACTAAACGATGTGTTCTATTCTAACGCTATAATGATTGGTGCTGTATTTATTATATTTATAGCAATTATCTTTATCGTAGTATTTAAAATGACTCATAAGATTTATGGACCATTGGTTTCTATAGAACGTTTTATTACAGATATAACAAACGGTCATTATGAAAAAAGAGTTTCAATTCGTTCTGGAGATGACTTAAAACGTCTTGTATCTAAGCTTAATGTCATGGCTGAAGAGTTAGAAAAAAGACATAAAAAGGGTGATGTCTAGTCTTAGGCGTATCTTTTGTGATAGTAGATAATGTATAAATCATGGTATATACATCTTAGTTTTTTTTTACTTAGCTTGAATCTTTTGAGTTGTGGAACACTTGATTCAAGATATCAGGTTATGTCTATTGTTACTACTGAACCTGGAGTAAAGCTTTATAAATTAGATGATTTTGTAGACGAAGTTACAAAAGAAAACTGTCTTAAAGGAACAGAGTGTAGAGTTCAAAAAATAGGTGAAACGCCCTTGTTTTTTAGAGGGGAGAGAGCTTTTAATTTAAATCTATTACTGGAAAAAGATGGTCTAAGATATATCCATACACAACCAGCTCATCTAAGATGGAAGGAAGCTCTTATTCCTGATATGGTTCTTGTAGCAACTTTGAGTTTATTAAGTGTACCAGGAGCTGTAGTAGGTTTTTTAGGTGTTGCTGCAGATTTGATATTAGGTGGAGGATTTGAGTATCCAAGTAGAATTGTTTTAAATTTTCCAGATAAATATAATGATAAATATTTAAGTTTAAATAAAGATTATATGGATATGAATCAAGAAACTGAGAATGAAACTGAAACTGAAACTGAAGTTGAAGAAGAGGGAATTTATCTAGTGTTTCCTCTAAAAGCTCATGATAAGAATATATCTTTAAAATATACTAAAGAGTGGAAGGAATTAAATAAAAATAAGTTAGCTAGTGAGTATACAAGTTTTTCTTTTGTAAATCAGGAATTTGTATATCAAAGACTTGATATGTATGGATTTGATGTTGAAAATGAGTTGAAACTTAGTTCTTTTTCTGACGATCAACTTATGGAGTTAGGATATCTTACTAATGCAACACATTTTGTTTTCTTAAATAGAAACGATACTTATATAGGTGCTAGAATTATAAATACCCATACTCTTCAAGAAGATTATATAGAACAAAAAACTTCCTCCCTTGTTTTAACAGATCAACAGGTTGAAGATATTCAAGTCGATCTTTTTTATCATAAACTTAGAAACTATCTTCCTAACAGTATAACCTGGTCAACTTCATCCGATGTTTTAAGGGGGTATGAGCTAGTTGATCCGTATGATATGATGCGTGATAATGTAGTGTATGGGAAAGAAGATGTTGTAGATAATATTTCTACTTTTGAACATTTTATCTATGGATTTTCTTTATCAAGAGTAGATCATTCAAAAAAATATAGTGCTCCAGATTTTGGATTTCCAATATATTTAAGTCTACAGATGTTCTCATATGATTTGACCTATTATTATAGAGTTCTTGAGGATTATAATCAGCCTCCAACAGTAAGAGACGGGTACTATGATCGCAGAGTTGATGGTCAACTTCAACAAAGTACCAGAGCTAAAAATTTTACTCTGGTTTGTTGGAATAACCTAGGTCCTGTTTTTTATTCTTCAGTGGGAGCTTTTTCTATTAGGTTAAGTATAGGATTGGCATATGAAAAAATAAAAATAGAAGACTTATACAATGATTCACATCTGGGACTTGCGTATGGATTTAATGTTGGTTGGAATGAATTTATTTTCCAAAATATGTTTGTGTTTACCGAATATCAACTTGCATGGACAGATGATGAGTCGTTGGAAAAATATCTTAGTGAATCTTGGCCTATGTCATTAGGGTATTTTAGAATAGGGGTGGGCTATTATTTAGGGGATAAATTAAAAGCTTTAGCTGATAATTTTTTCTAGTATAGGTGAGTGGTATAGATAAATGAATAGTGTTGATATTATAAAAATGGAATCTTATTTTCTAAAAAAGATAAGACAATTTTTTGATACAAGAGGATATCTTGAGGTTCAAACTCCAATTCTTGTAAATGTTCCGGGAGCTGAAGTACATCTAGATTATTTTTCTACCGAGTGGAAAGATTTAG
>JAEEGL015441853.1_pt1 | contig 10829 bp, 13 predicted proteins | sample 9134231 | NCBI WGS metagenome assembly JAEEGL01 (sample SAMN16246548, study PRJNA631951) | gut metagenome | biome: gut microbiome; feature: rumen; material: fiber-attached | host: Bos | place: Iran: Karaj | collected 2018-10
GACATTTTCCAGTTCTTCCGTATGCAGATAACACTTTTTAATCTTTACCGGAATATTGGAGTTAGCTTTATACATGACATTATAAAGATAACCTGATCTGTCCTGTTTTACAGCCATTGACAGCTTATTGCGGTAATTAAACTGACTTGATGGAACAAATTCAGGAACGGCAATTTCAATACCGCTGTATTTATTCAGCGTTTCCTGCATTATCTCTCTTTTGTATTCAAGCTGCTTTTCATAGTCAAGTGTAATAAAAGGACAGCTGCCGCACTTTGAATAATGGTTACATGGACTTTCAGTCCTGTCCCTGATGGCTGATATGATCCTGTTCAGAGAGCCTTTATAATAGGTCCTGTTATCCTGAGAAATCGTAATATCGGCAATTTCACCAGGAAAACAGCCGTCTACAAAAACCGGCTTTCTGTTGTAATAACCTATTCCCTCACCGTTGATTCCTGTCTTTTTGATTTCGATTTTCATATAGATATTCTACCACAGAAAAATGTCTCCTAAGAGACATTTAATTACTGCTGTTAGCCCAATCAGGAATTGCAGATCCTCTTCTGATGATTACAGACTTCTGGAAATCTGTCTGATTGAGGAACCCCAGAATATCACGTTCTTCTTTTTCATTACATCCTACCAGAAGCTTGACTTCGATATCCTTGTTAAGAATATCGGCACAGACGACCATCGCCTTGATAGCACTTGCCTTTTCGCTGCCTCTGTAACATGCAATGTGTTCGGAATTCTGTATGTCCTTCAGATGTCCGTAATCAACCGGATAAATAAGATTTGAATAAGACGGATGACTTGTACCTTTTGGACGGTCGATAATGAGATCTCCGGATAAATACAGGGTATCCAGTTTCTGCCAGAAATAGGCATTGTTTTCTAATTCCATGTTATAAATCACCCCTAATATTCACATTATAGTTACTTTCAGTTAATTAAACAAGTAAATTGTATTATTTTCAGTGATATGAATTTTTTTACATTTTAATTTCAGAAAACATTCTGACTCTGGTTCCTGTCTTCTGCAGAAGTGATTCAACATCATATTCATTAAGCATTTCCATAACTGATTCCACAATTGCCATGCAGCCGAAGGCATCACTGCCGGCATGATGATGATTCAGTTCAAATCCTACATATTCGCATACAGTGTTAAGCTTATGATTTGGCAGATTCGGATACATTTTACGTGAAAGATATACTGTATCAAAGAAAGGAAAATCATCCATTTCTATTCCATACAGCCGGTTTATGCTCATTAGAACCTTAAGATCAAAAGGAGCATTATGAGCAACAATGATACTGTTGTCAAAATATCTGTAGATTTCATTAAATACATAAGGCCATTGATCTGCCCCTTCACAGTCGCTTTTCTTCAATCCGTGAATCATGGTATTGCCGGCAGAGAAAAAATTGTATCGGGCATGAGGCCTGATAAGTATTTCTTCCTGCCTGATTATTTCCCCGTTTTCCCATAAACAGTATCCAATGGAACAGGCTGAGCAGAATGAAGCGTTTGCTGTTTCAAAGTCAATTGCCAGTATTCTCATGTTTTTTACCTACAAAAAAAGTGCTATCCACTTTTGTGAAAATGGCAGGGGTGGAGGGAATCGAACCCCCATCAACGGTTTTGGAGACCGTTGTTTTGCCACTAAACTACACCCCTATAGCACTTTATATATTAGCACAATAAATTCTCTTTTAACAACAGAAATTAACCTTCTTGATATTTTGCAATAAAATTAGGTTCATGCAGAGCTTCACCGGAATACTCAAATGTAATGCCCTCTTCATCATTTAAGCCTAAGATCCTGCTTTCATACTCGAGTACTTCAGGAACTGCTCCTACATAATAGAAGAAATGATCTTCAACAGGAATTCTGTATACAATGTTTTCACCTTCCGGAACGTAGAATGTTATCTTTACATTTACAGTATTTTCATCTCTGGTAGCACCATAAATTATATAGTAATTATCACTGTTCTCAGTTTTCAGAACACCGTAACAATCCATTGGAATATATACGTCACTTGTAGCAGTACATTTGAAGTTGGCAATCAGATGAGGCAGATCAGAATCCAGGGTTCCGACATGAGCCTTATCTCCACCGCCGTTTTTGCTTCTGGTGAAGAAAATCAGAGAGTCCTTATCAAGATATTTATCTATCATAAGTCTGTATGTTAAAGCGCCTGCGCTTCTTTCAGTTTCATCCAGTATTCCAGTCGGATAAGGGAAAATGAAATGATAAACGCCAGCCATGATCAATACATATAAGAGAACAAATGCCAGTAATACATACACAGTTTTTCTTAAGAATCTCATATGCGCCTCAACTTTCATTAATGATTATACAGTTTCAAAACTTTTATATCAAGTGCGCAATTCTTAACTATCCTTTAATCAACTATTGTATAATATAATATAAGTGAGGTGAAACTATGGTAATACCAAAATCTTTTGAAGACGGCTATGATTTTGAAACAATGCTTCTGACAAGCATTCTCGGCACATTTGTAGCCCTTAAGGAAGATCTGATCTCCTACAGACAGGCAGAAAGCTACTGGCTTTCAGACCTGACAGCTGAGATCTTTGAGGAACTTAAACTGTCACAGAAAATAATTTCATTAATACAGCAAGGCATGGAATTAAAGGAGATGGATGTCGATTCTGATGAATTCCAGAATAAGGTTGACAGTCTGATTGCCAGCAGTAAGGAACTGATTTCCCGTCACTACACAGAATATGACAGTGAAATACATACAGGTATTATTAATTAGGAGGATAAATTATGACTATCAAGGAAAAGGTTCAGGAATATACACCTGAATTACTGAATAATCTGAAGGAACTTGTTTCATATCCTTCGGTATACAGCGATGATGCTCCCCCTTTCGGCCAGGCAAATATTGACTGTCTAAATGCTGCTCTTGAAATGGGCAGAAAACTGGGGTTCAAAGCTGTAAGTGTGGATAATTATGCCGGCTACATTGAAATGGGCCAGGGTGATGAGACCATCGGTATCGTCGGACATCTTGACGTTGTTCCGGTTTCTGATACCTGGAAAACAGATCCATTTGAGATGGTTCAGATTGGTGACAGATACTATGGACGCGGTACATCTGACGATAAGGGCGGTGTTGTATGCGGTTTAATGGCCATGAAGATCCTATCTGAAATCAAGCCTGTTATCAATAAAAAAATCAGACTTATCATGGGCTGCAATGAAGAAAGCGGTTCAGCATGTCTGAGACATTATCTTGAAAAGGAAAAACCTGTCGACTGTGGTTTTACTCCAGACGGCTCCTTCCCTATCGTTTTCGGTGAAAAAGGAATGGTCTTTGCCGGATTTACCGGAAAAACAGAAAAGATACTTGATGTAAAAGGCGGTACTGCTCATAACGCGGTTTGTGGAAAAATCACATTCACTTTGGAACCTGACTGCTTTGACATCAGTATTCTTGATGAATTCCTTAAGAAAAACGGTCTTACTTATACATTTGAAGATAATACGCTGACTGTTTTCGGAACGGCAGCTCATGCTTCTACCCCGGAAGAAGGACTTAATGCCATGTCCTATGCCATGGAAGCGTTATATCTTGCAGGCATCAATGACAGTTTTGTGACAGCATATCATGAAAAGATCGGTACAGGATATTATGGAGAAAAAATGGGAGTTGACCTTCACGATGAATATGGACGTCTGACTTTCAATATGGGAGTAATCGGGAAAAAGGATGACAATGTTACTGCTTCAATCGATATCCGTTTCCCGGTAACCATGACAAATAAGCCTATTATTGAAATGTTAATAAAAAACGGTGAAGGACATGTAATCAATGCCGGTGGAGCTGACCCTTTATTCTTCCCTCTTGATCATCCGATGATCAAAGCCATGCTTAAGGCATATTACGACGTAACAGGAAGCGATAAGGAGCCAATTACCATGGGCGGCGGAACTTATGCCAGAACAATGCCAAACATTGTCGCATTTGGCTGTGATACCGGTGAGTACAACTGGCACATTCATGATGACAATGAATTTGTAACTCTCAAATCACTGCAGCAGCAGACTGAGATCTATACGGAAGCTCTCCTTAATCTATTGGAAATCTGATTGCCTATGAATATCGCTATACTTACCAGATACTCCGAAATGCCTTCGGGAAAATTCATCAATAAACGTTATGTTCTGACTGGACAGTTTCAGGAAATTGCTGAAGAAATCGGGTTTAACCTTATTCCTTTAATGCCAATGGACGATTATTCAGAGATTCTGAAAATCACAGATGGATTGATCGTTCCCGGAAGCAGTACCGATGTTGATCCAAAACACTATGGTCAGATTCTTGATCCCAGAACTCAATGCAGTCTCTATGACATACTTGAAACTGACCGTAAAGCCATAATGGCTTATATCTCAGCAAACAAAAAAGTATTAGGCATTTGTGCCGGACTCCAGGAATTAAATGTCATTCTTGGAGGAACTCTTCATCAGCATATAGATAATCACATGATCAGAGGTGAAACTCATCCTGTAACATTAAACAGAGATTCAAGACTGTACAGGATGTATGGTACTGACAGGATCTCTGTCAGTTCTACTCATCATCAGTGCATTGACAGACTGGCACCTGATGTATTGCAGCGGGCTGTAAGTGATGACGGTATCATTGAAGCATTTGAAAAAGGTAATATAATTGCTGTCCAATGGCACCCGGAAGCATTGCTTGATCCTGTGATATTCAGACACTTCTTTCTTGAAAAAGCTTAAGTCTTTACACCTTGAAGACACAGTCCTATAATTAAGGAGAAATCTTCAGGGACAGGTGAAATTCCTTACCGGTGGTCATACCCCACAAGCTGTAAAAGCAGACATGGTGCAATTCCATGGGCGACAGTAAAGTCTGGATGAAAGAAGAAACATTCTTTTATAAACTGGAGGTTTTGATGTAAAAAAACCTCTTTTTTAGAGGTCAGGAGGAAATCATGAATAAACTTGACATCAAAACAATCGCAAAAATCGCTATTCTGGCTGCTATCTCTGTAGTAATAATGATGATATCATTCCCGTTGCCATCAATAGCCCCTACATTTTACAAGATGGATTTCAGTGAAGTAGCTGTACTAATCGGTACCTTTGCCTTAGGTCCTGTCAGTGCCATCATCATTGAAGCACTGAAAATACTGTTGAACCTTCTTATGAACGGAACTAATACTGCCTTTATCGGTGAACTGGCCAACTTTCTGATGGGCTGTGCTCTGGTAATACCTGCTGGTATCATCTATCAGAAAAACAAGACCAGAAAAAGTGCCATTACCGGTATTGTTGTCGGTGTGCTTTGCATGGTGATTGCCGGTGATCTGCTTAACTATTTCCTGCTGATTCCGGCATATGTTAACATTGCACATTTCCCTCTGGAAGCAATCATTGCTGCCGGTACCAAGATCTTCCCATTCATCAAAAATACACTTTCCCTGGTTCTGGTATGCGTTACTCTTTTCAACCTTACCAAGGGAATCGCGGTTGGTATCGTTACTCTTCTGCTTTACAAGAGAGTATCTCCATTACTTCATAAATAAGCAAAACGGTTCAATCGAACCGTTTTTTAGTCATCTATCAAATAGAAATCTTTCTCAGTATCGTCATCAAGCATGAAATCCATGACAGGCTGTGTTTTCATTCCCTTAACAGCTTCATCGTCTTTTATGCGTATGGCGACAACTACAGCCCAGGTCATTATTATTAAGACAAATACATGAGAGATTATATCGAAAGTCCAGTTTGAATAACTGAATCCTTTTTGTTCAATAAAATACGTCATAAGCCAGGTATCAGTCAGATACATAAGAAGCGCTGCCATAAACCAGAAGGCTTTTTTCTTTGACATAACGTAACACAACATATATAACCCTATGATTCCGACACCAAATACTGCAATATAGAGATTTTTCTGACTTTCATCCGCCAGATAAACACTGTAATTCATGCCCCATGAAGGAACAAATGCTGAAAAAGCCAGATTCCTCTCAATTCTGAAATATATCAGAATAATATTGATCAGAGAAAGCCCGGCAACAGCCGCAATAATGGTACGCAGATTCTGATACGTCCTGTTTTCCAATAATCTGTTCATATGAAAGATAATAGCAGAGTTTCTTTTCTAAAGCAAATTATCACAGTTTATCGTATTTGGTATTACGTCCTTTAGCCTTTTCTACAGGATATTTTTCAATGTTCTTCTGAAGCTTGTCCAAAAGGATCTCTTCCAGATCAACGTTAAGCCTGTTAGCCATAACAATACAGTAATTGACCACGTCGGCAAGCTCTTCGCAGACAGCCTGTTTGTCATATTGATCGCCCCATTGAAAACATTCCAGAAGCTCCCCTGCCTCTATGGCAATGGATTTTGCCAGATTAGCCGGGGTATGAAACTGATCCCAGTCTCTTTCCTGATTAAATTTTATAATTGCCTGTTTTGCTCTTTCCATCTTATAAACCATCCGTAAAACTTGTTGATGGACCTTTTTCGGTTTCAGGATATCCGAATTCAAGTCTTCCCAGCTTGATTGCCTTTAATAGGAAAGCCATATTATGTCCCAGATTTCTTAAAGTTCTTAAGCCTTCAATATCCTTTTCAACATCTTCGGCCTTAAAGCCATGTACTTCATTCCAGTAATTGCTTGATACAATTGGCATCTGTGATATCGTAAAGTACTTGTTGATTTCATCAAATGCGCTGGTTGAACCGGCTCTGCGGCTTGATATAACGGCTGCCCCTACCTTCATCTTCTTATCAAAACGCGTTGAAAAGAACAGTCTGTCAAGGAACGAAATCACATTACCGTTGGCATGTGCATAATATACCGGGGTCCCGACAACGATACCATCTGCTTCTTCAAATAACGGAGCGATTTCATTAACAGCGTCATTAAATACACATTTTCCGGTCTTTCTGCAGCTATGGCATGAAATGCATCCTCTGATGTCCTGATTTCCTACATTATAGGTATTTACTTCAATGCCATCTTCCTGTAAAGCATCAGCCACTTCTTTCAAAGCTCTAGCAGTACAGCCATTTGTTCTTCCGCTGCCGTTTATAATCAATACTCTCATTCGCCCAACACCACCCTTCAGATAACGATAGCCATTAATTTCTAATTCTTCACCCTTCATGCTTCTTTTCTCAGTATAAACATATCTGAATCCGTTCTTCTGTATCACTTTATTACTGCCGATATTATCCTTGGCTGCTTCGATAACGATAGTGTCATATTTTTCAAGAAGCATGTTTTTTAAAGCGTTCAATGCCTCAGTCATATATCCGTTATTCCAGAAGTCTCTGTTTAATACATAACCGATAACGGGATTTCCATGATGATATCCTACTACATCGATCATGCCGATCAGTTCACCGCTTTCTTTCAATTCGATTCCATATCTGTAACATTCTTCATTTTCATAATCCTTAAGCCATAGTGCCAGAATGGTTTCTGTTACTTCAATGGATCCATGTGGATTCCATGTAAGATAGCGTGTAACTTCAGGATCACGTGCCCACTTGAAAATCGCCTCAGCATCTGATTCTTTCAGTTCTCTTAAAATAAGTCTTTCTGTATGTAAATTCTTATGCATATTTGAATTATACCACAGATAGTGTTCTTCTTGTTGTTTTTACAGTAAACAATATAAGCTTAGAGTATATCTAAGCAAACAAAAAAAGCTGTTTTAAACAGCCTTGACATGATACATTGTGAAACTTGCTGAACATATTATTTCGTTGTTTTCATTTCTGATTTTCGTTTCTATTACTTTTGTGGTTTTCCCGTTATGAATGCATATTCCCTCTATACACAGAATATCACCCTTATAGGAAGCCTTTATATAATTTATATTTGACTGCAATGTAACTGAAACAGACCCCAGTGAATATGCTGTGATCCCTGCCGTATAATCGCAGAGTGTATAGAGGAATCCGCCATGTGCCATTCCATAAGGGTTAAGCCCATTCTCACTAACAACAGATCTGATTACGGTCTTTCCGGGTTCATAAGTAACGATTTCATAATTGTCGAATGCCGTGATTGATGGAAGTTTTATTTCAGGAATCATATTTTTCTCCTAATTAAAGCCCTCTTGCAAGGGCTCATTATGTACTATGGTAGCCTGTACGGGACTTGAACCCGTGAATGTCGCCTTGAGAGGGCGATGTGTTAGACCGCTTCACCAACAGGCCATGTGCAATTATTTTAACACATCCTTTCATAATGTTAAAGTAAAAGTGATATTGTTGAAGACATTTATTTTTATAGATAAAATTAAATTATAAAAATATTTTTATGAGGTGAATATCATGGCAGTAAAAAAAGTTGCAGGTCCTAGACGTTATTTTCCAAAGGATAAATGGAAAAAGAAAGATCTGCAAAATCACACATTGATAACAGGAAACAATGCATTCTGTCTTTCATTGGCTGAGCAGCTGGTAAAAGAAAAAAAGCCAGTCACCATTTTATGTACTGATGTATCCATGCTGCAAAACATCGAATATAACAGTTATTTCAGATTTGTTCAGAGTGATCAGTATAATACAGCTGTTTTACAGGACTGTATATACCCTTCTTCAAGAATTCTGGCAATCAGTGACAGTGATGCAGAAAACATACTTGTTGCCTTAATGGCCAGAAAAAAGTTCAATATTGAAAATGTCTTTATCACTCTTAAAGATCCTGAATTCAGAATTCTTCTTGAAGATCAGGATATTACGGTACTGACAACTGACAATGTCACTGAAATAACTGAAATGCTATTCCCGGAGAACAAATAAAAAATCTGTTTGAAACAGATTTTTTTAATACAGATCAACTACTTTATCAAGCATGCCAATCAGCACATAGCGTTTGCCGGTATTCTGACCCTGACATGTAGACAGTGATACTACTCGCTTATTGGTATCAGCAGCAACACCCATGTCATAATACTCTTCAGTCTTCAGTTTGCTCAGATAATCAGCATAATCCCGCTTGCTAGGGAAATAAGATGTATAAGCATAACTGGTTGAAGATGTATTAATGAAAGCATATACCTGATATACATATACCTTTTTGTCCGTATATATGTAGAATTTGTCATTTTCCTTGCCAAACGATTCTCTCCAGTACAGGTCCAGCTGAGCAAACATGGTATTGTTGTTCATATGATGACCATAGATTATGGTGTTGTAATCACTGAAATCAGAACTGTTTCGGTAATCCATGAACAGAGCTCCGGCATATACATACTGGCCTTCAAAGGTCTTATGCAGATATTCATTATTGTTGGTAGACTGTACAACAGGATAGCTGATGTTAGTCCCAGGAATATCCAGCCAGCATACGAAATCACTGTTTTTTTCTTTTAAACCGGCATAGTTGATTTCAAGATACGGACTCTTTTCAACAGCTCCCGGGGTTGCAGTATCAGGTTTCTTGACCATGTCCTTGCTGATACCCTCATACTCGGTAACGCTCTTGTTATAATCCTGCATTATCGTAATGATCTTATAGCCGCTGAACCCAGCTACACAGATAAAAATAGCCATTAAGGCAATAATGATTTTCTTTTCCTTAAGTTTCTTTTCTGTAATTCTAGTCTGTGTTTTCTTTACCATTTCCTCAATCCCGTATTATGTCTTTAAACAGAATTCATGTCCATTTTCAGGACAAACATGATATATAAATGAAAGTCCTCTGATGACTTCAGAAGACAGATTATCAAATGGCGGAGAGCATGAGATTCGAACTCACGGTAGCTGTTAAACTACGCCGCCTTTCCAAGACGGTGCCTTAAACCGCTCGGCCAACTCTCCATAGCAGTTAAATTTTAACACCTTTTTCTATTTGTGTATAGTTTAAAAAAATAGATAAAATAAAAAGGACGTGTCTTTACGACACATCCTCTTTTGTCAGTTCTACTGTTATTTAACTGTACTGTGAATCAGATCCAGAACTTCACTGCTTGTTGAGCAGCCAACAGCCTTTAAGGCAAGATCTTTCATTTCTTCATAAGATAATGAATTAGCGATCTTTCTGGCTCTTAAGATACTTGTAGCACTCATGGAGAATTCATCAAGTCCAAGTCCCATCAGTACGCTGATAGCATCTGGTTCGCCTGCCATTTCTCCACACATACCAACCCACTTACCTTCCTTATGAGCACCATCAATAGTCATTTTGATAAGTCTCAGCAGAGATGGGTTGAATGGCTGATATAAGTATGAAACCTTTTCGCTCATTCTGTCAGCAGCCATTGAGTACTGGATCAGGTCATTAGTACCAATTGAGAAGAAGTCAGCAACCTTTGCGAACTGATCAGCGAGAACTGCAGCTGCAGGAATTTCGATCATCAGACCGATCTGAATGTCATCCGCAACTGCAACACCCTCAGCAACGAGCTTTTCCTTTTCTTCAAATACCATTGCTTTGGCTTCATTGAATTCATCCAATGTTGCGATCATTGGGAACATGATGCACAGATGTCCGTAAACGCTGGCTCTTAACAGGGCTCTTAACTGAGTTCTGAAGATATCCTTGCGGTCAAGGCATAATCTGATAGCTCTGTATCCCAGGAATGGGTTCATTTCAGGATCAATTGGCAGGTAAGGCAGTTTCTTGTCACCGCCGATATCCAGAGTTCTGACAACTACTGAATGTTCCTTCATTGCTTCAAGAACCTTCTTGTAAGCAACGAACTGTTCTTCTTCAGTAGGCAGAGCCTGTGAATTCATGTAAAGGAATTCTGTACGGTATAAGCCAACTGCTTCAGCACCGTTTGCCA
>JAEEGL016641442.1_pt1 | contig 10829 bp, 10 predicted proteins | sample 9134231 | NCBI WGS metagenome assembly JAEEGL01 (sample SAMN16246548, study PRJNA631951) | gut metagenome | biome: gut microbiome; feature: rumen; material: fiber-attached | host: Bos | place: Iran: Karaj | collected 2018-10
ATAATCAGCCGTGCCGGATCAAAGCTGAATAACCGAGAAGATAATGCCACGCGTTCAGCGCGGGGCGTTTTTATATCGCGTGTCCGGACAGCTTTCGCGACGGAGACGGAACAAAAACCCGCGGCGCAAAGAGCGCTGCGGGTTTTGTTTTTGCTGTTTTGCGGTTTACGCCTGAGTCGGCTTGTATTTGCCGATGCCGAGTATCTTGCAGAAGTCGTCGAGCGCGCCCGGGATGTCTATATTCTGAGGACATACAGCCGCGCAGCTGCCGCAGGCGATGCACGCCGTAGGACGCTTTTCGCGAGGCAGGCAGGATATAGCCATCGGAGCCAGGAATCCGCCGTTGGAATACCTGTGTTCGTTGTAGTATTCGAGCAGGTAAGGGATATCGAGTTCCATCGGACAGTGGGTGGTGCAGTATCTGCACGCCGTGCAAGGAACCGTGTTCTTCGAGAGCATCTTCTGAGCCAGTTCGAGCAGCGTTCCGCGTTCGCTTTCGTTCAGAGGAGCGTACGTGTCGAAGATCTCTATGTTCTGCTTCATCTGGCTGAAGTCGGACATTCCCGACAGGATCATTTTGATCGACGGATTTGCCTGCAGGAAGCGGAACGACCAGCCCGGTACGCTTTCGTCAGGACGGATCTTCTTAAGCTCGGCGATGTCTTCTTCGGCCAGCTTTACAAGCGAGCCGCCCCTGAGAGGCTCCATAACCCATACCGGAATATTATACTTGTTCAGCAGAGCCACCTTTTCGTCGCAGTGCTGGAACTTCCAGTCGAGCCAATTCAGCTGGAGCTGACAGAACTCAACGATGTCCGAGTACTTCTCGAGGAACGCTTCGAGCACCGGCAGAGCGCCGTGGCACGAGAATCCGAGATGCTTTATACGGCCGTTCTTTACCTGTTCCTTCAGGAATTCGGCGGTCTTGTACTCGCCGTCAGCGTCGAGATACTGTTTTATGTTCTTCTCGGCTACGTTGTGGAAGAGGTAGAAGTCGAAATAGTCGACTCTGCATTTTTTGAGCTGCTCCTCGAAGATCTCTTCGGCCTTGCCGAAGTTCGAAACGTCGTAGCCCGGGAACTTGTCGGCGATGTAAAACTTTTCGCGCGGATGCTTTGAAAGCGCTTCACCGATCGAAGTCTCGGAATTGCCGCCGTGATATCCCCACGCCGTGTCGTAGTAGTTTACGCCGTGCTCCATGGCGTAATCAGTCATCTGCTGAACCTGCGGCTGATCGATCCTGTTGTTGTCGCCGTCAAGAACAGGCAGGCGCATCGTGCCGAAGCCGAGCGCTGAGAGTTTGATGCCTTTGAAATCGTTGTATACCATAGAACACCTCCGTGGAAATGACCGGCGCGCAGGGAAGTGCAGGCCGCTCTAAAACATAGACGAAATCAGTATTTCAAAGCCTATCCCGATGAGTATCGCTCCTCCGAGAAACTGAGCTTTGCAGCCGAGTTTTCTGCCGGCGGTCCTGCCGATGGCGAGGCCTCCGACGCAGATGAAAAAGGTGACCGCCGCGATTATAAGCGCGCAGACGAAAGCGGCGGCGGGACCGTACCCGCTTATTGTAAAGCCTACGGAAAGCGCGTCGATCGACGTCGCGATGCCCTGCAGGATCAGAAGTCTGAAAGTCAGCCGGGCGGCGCCGTTTACCGCTGTCCCGGCATTCCGCGCGTCCTGATCGTGATCCCCGGCGGACCGCATCGATTCGACGCCTTCGGCGAGCATCTTGCCGCCTATGACGCACAGGAGCGCGAAAGCGATCCACGGTATAAACTTCTGGAAATCAGAGAAGCGCTCGGCCGCCGCGTGTACGAAGAACCAGCCGATGAGCGGCATCGCGAACTGGAAGATAGCGTATGTGCCGGCTATCGCCGAAGCGCGCGCCCGCGACATGAACGGCTCGTTCAGCGCGTTCGCGATCGACACAGAGAAAGCGTCCATTGCGAGACCGACGCCCAGAAGTATGCTGTTCAGTAAAAAAACGAATGTAAAATCCATCCCGTATATTTTAACATAAATACGTTCTCTGTGGTATACTATAAAACGGAAATCCGCCGGCAGACCGGGCCGGTGAAATATATACATGGAGGTATTGAAATGGATCCGAGAGTTGAAAAGCTTTCAAAAGTACTGGTTGGTTATTCGTGCGACGTGCAGCCGGGGGAGAACGTGCTCATCACTTATGAGGGCGAGTGCTGCAAGCCGCTCGTGCGCAGACTTATCAAGGACATATACGCCAGGGGCGGGTATCCGCACGTAGAGATAAGGGATTCCGAAGTGTCGCGCGAGATACTTCTCTGCTGCAGCGAGCCGCAGGTGGAGTTCATGAGAGAGTATCAGCTTGCCCAGATGAAGGGCATGGACGCGTACATCGCGATCCGCGCGGGGAGCAATACTGCCGAGCATTCGGACGTTCCGGCGGAAAAGCAGAACATGTACAGCAAGATACTGAGACCGGTGCTCGATTACCGCGTAAACCAGACGAAGTGGGTGGTTCTCAGATATCCTAACCACAGCATGGCTCAGCTCGCGAACTCGAGCCTCGAGAAGTTCGAAGACTTCTATTTCGACGTGTGCACGCTCGACTACGGAAAGATGGCCGACGCCATGACTCCGCTCGTTGAGCTCATGAACAGGACCGACAAGGTGCATATCGTCGGGCCGGGAACCGATCTGACGTTCTCTATAAAGGGAATACCGGCAATAAAGTGCTCGGGAGAGAAGAACATCCCTGACGGCGAAGTATACACGGCTCCTGTCCGCGAATCGATGAACGGCATCATCTCATACAACACGCCTAGCGAAGAACAGGGCTTTACCTACGAGAACATCGTGTTCGAGGTGAAGGACGGCAAGATCGTAAAGGCGACTTCGAACGACAACAAGCGCATCAACGAGCTGCTCGACACCGACGACAGCGCGAGATACTTCGGCGAATTCGCACTCGGCGTGAACCCGTACGTTCTTCATCCGATGAAGGATACGCTCTTCGACGAAAAGATCTGCGGATCGTTCCACCTGACGCCGGGAGCGAGCTACGACGACGCGCCTAACGGCAATAAATCGGCTATCCACTGGGATCTCGTCATGATACAGAGGCCGGAGTACGGCGGAGGCGAGATCTGGTTCGACGACGTGCTGATCCGCAAGGACGGCATATTCGTGCTGCCTGAGCTGGAATGCCTCAATCCTGAGAACCTGAAATAACTGAGAACGCGTTTCGCCGGGAAAGGAAACGGGCTTATGAAAAAACTCGGTTTCGGCCTTATGAGGCTTCCGCAGACCGATCCGGACGACTGGACGAAGATCGATCTGGAAAAATCAAAAGAGATGATAGACGCGTATATGGCGGCGGGGTTCAGCTACTTCGACACCGCGTACGTGTACGGCGGAGGCTCGAGCGAGAAGGCGTTCGGCGCGCTCGTGGCGGACAGATATCCGCGGGACAGTTACGTTATAACAACGAAAGCGCCGGTCTTCAGGATAAAGTCGGCCGACGAATACGAGCGCATATTCGATGAGCAGCTTTCGCGGTGCCGCGTGGACTGCTTCGACTATTACTTCCTGCATTCGATAGGCAAGTCGGTGTACGGAAGGATCCGGGAGCACCGCGCCTTCGAGTTCATGCAGAGGATGAAGGCGGAAGGGAAGACGAAGCACATCGGATTTTCGTTCCACGACGACGCGGAAACGCTGGATATGATACTTACGGAGCACCCGGAGACCGAGCTTGTGCAGCTCCAGATAAACTTCGTGGACTGGGACGACGAGAGCATACAGTCGCGGAAGTGCTACGAGGTGTGCGAGAAGCACGGGGTGAAGGTGGCGGTGATGGAGCCGCTGAAGGGCGGAACGCTTGTGAACATGCCTGAAGAGGCTGCCGCCGTGCTGAAGGCGCGCGATCCTGAGGCGAGCCTCGCTTCGTGGGGACTGAGGTTCGCGGCATCGCTTCCTTCAGTATTCGTCGTTCTGAGCGGCATGAGCACATTGGACCAGGTTCGTGAAAACGTCGCTGTAATGGACGATTTCAGGCCTTTAAGCGCGGACGAGAGGGCAGTGCTGGCCGAGACGGCGGAGGTCATAAAGAGCAGGACGGCCGTCCCGTGCACCGCGTGCCATTACTGCACGGAAGGCTGCCCGAAGCGCATAGCCATTCCGGAGTACTTCGCGCTCTACAACAACCAGTGCAATTTCGAGCTTCGGGCAGGCCTCATGCGCGTGTTCGAGAATCTTGCCGCCGCGCATGGACGGCCGTCTGACTGCATCGAATGCGGCCAGTGCGAGCGCCACTGCCCGCAGCACATAAAGATCATCGACAACCTGAAGCTTGTTTCAGGAGTGTTCGAAAAGAAGAAGTAATCAGCGAAGAGACGCGGAGCGCGGCGGGGTACCGCCGCGCTCCTTTTGTATTTGCGCGCCCGCCGCACGCAGCGCCGGGCTTTTTTATGCTTTACAAACCCGGATGATTTGGTATACTTAAATTTGGTCTGCTAAAGCGAAAAAACGCAGGCCGCGCTATTATCAATATTTGTCTTCAACTGAAGGCGTTTAGAAGGAAGGAAAATCTGAAAATGAGACGTCTGACTCATACTTCGAGGATCGCGATCATGGCGAGCATGCTCGTGCTGGTCGCTTCCATGAGCTTCTTCGCGTTCGCGGACACGGCCGACGAAACGCCGGCTCTCTACGCGACGGCAGCGGCGCTTCTGCCGCCGGTCATCGCCATCGTGCTCGCGCTCATCACCAAAGAAGCTTACTCATCACTTTTCATAGGAATACTGGTAGGCGGAGCCATGGCCTCCGGATTCACCCTCACCGGAACTATCGACAACGTTATCAACGCCGGTTTTATCGACGCTCTCTCGGGCTGCGCGGGAATCTTCGTATTCCTCGTAATACTCGGCATAATGGTCGCGCTGCTCAATAAGACGGGCGCTTCTGCCGCCTTCGGCAAATGGGCGCAGACGCACATAAAGACGAGGGTGGGAGCTCAGCTGGCGACGTTCGTATTCGGCGTCATCATCTTCATCGACGACTATTTCAACTGCCTGACCGTAGGAAGCACGATGCGTCCGGTAACGGATTCGCACAGGATCTCGAGAGCGAAGCTTTCGTACCTTATCGACGCCACGGCGGCTCCTATCTGCATGATCGCTCCGATCTCCTCGTGGGCGGCCGCGGTTTCGGAATTCTCCGAAGGCACCGGCTACTCCGGAATCATGCTCTTCATCAAGGCAATCCCTTACAACTACTATTCGCTTCTTACTCTGGCGTTCATAATCATGCTCGCGCTGATGAAGTTCGATTACGGCCCTATGGCGCTCCACGAAAAGAACGCGATAGAGAAGGGCGACCTGTTCACTTCGGGCACCGAGCACGAAGAAGCGGGCGGAGTCATCAGAAATGAGAACAGCAAGGTTTCGGATCTCGTTATTCCGATCATCATCCTGATCGTTCTCAGCGTCATCGGTCTGATCTACGTCGGCGGTTTCTTCGAAGGCGCTTCGTTCATCGACTCGTTCGCCGATACGGACGCTACGGTCGGACTTCCTTGGGGCAGCCTTATCGCTCTGATAATAACGATCATCTTCCTGATCGCGCGCAAGCTCATAACCTTCAAGCAGGCTATGCAGTGCGTGCCTCAGGGATTCATCGCAATGGTACCGGCTATCCTGATCCTGACGATGGCTACTTCGCTTAAGAACATGACGGGTCTCCTCGGAGCCGCAGACTTCGTTGCGGGCGTTATGGACGGCGCAGCGGCCGGTCTCGCGATGCTGCTCCCGGCGATCATCTTCGTCGTTGCGTGCCTGCTCGCGTTCGCTACCGGTACTTCCTGGGGAACGTTCGGAATACTCATTCCGATCGTCGTAAACCTCTTCCCGGGTTCGAGCGAGCTCCTCTACATCGGTATGTCGGCATGCCTCGCGGGCGCCGTATGCGGCGACCACTGCTCGCCGATCTCCGATACGACGATCATGTCCTCGGCCGGCGCGAGATGCGACCACATCAACCACGTTTCGACCCAGCTTCCTTACGCGATAACAGTAGCGGCAGTATCGTTCGTATGCTTCCTGCTCGCGTCCTTCATCCAGAACTGGATCATCGGACTCGTTATCGGCGTAGTGCTCATGTACGTGGTTCTCAGAATGATCAAGAGCATCACCGTAAAACGCGCGTAAAAAACGCTTGACTCAAATCGATACGTATAGTATAGTAAAGCCTGTGAATGTGCATAAGCCGTTCACAGGCTTACAATTTTATATCCAAAGACTGTGACGGAGAGAGTAAGCGCGGCCTGATGGCTACAGAGAGCCGGATTAGATGAGAACCGGTACCGGATATCCGCAAGCTGAAAATCACTCCTGAGTTGCGAGGCTGAACGTGACGCGTGCGCGCGGATCAAGTAAGTCCCGACGGCATCCCACCGTTATCCGGGGCGCGTATGTCAGTATGTTGTATAAGGTGGTTAAACGATTGCAATGCTCTCGTCCTATACAGGACGGGATTTTTTTTTAGAGGTGAAGGGTATGAATTACGCTGAAAACAGGACAGTTGAGATAAGATGGCACGGCAGAGGCGGACAGGGCGCCAAGACGGCCTGCCTTCTGCTCGCGGACGTGGCGTTCAATTCGGGCAAGTTCGTTCAGGGCTTTCCTGAGTACGGACCTGAGCGCATGGGAGCGCCGATAACCGCGTACAACAGGATCGCGGACTCGCGCTGCGCCGTACACTCGAACATCTATGAGCCGGATTACGTCGTAGTCGTTGACGAAACGCTTCTGGACGCGGTGGACGTTACGAAGGGACTCAAAAACGGCGGAGTGATCGTAAACACCGACAAGCCGGCGGATGAGATCAGAAAGCACCTCAAGGGCTACAAAGGCCCGGTATACACGATAGACGCGCGCAGGATCTCCGAGGAGACGCTCGGAAAGAACTTCCCGAACACCCCGATGCTCGCGGCTGTCGTAAAGGTGAGCGGCGTAGTCGAGGAAAAGGCTTTCATGCGCGATATGGAAGAGTCGTTCAGACACAAGTTCGCGTCGAAGCCTCAGGTAATAGAAGGCAACATGAACGCGCTGAAAAAAGCGATGGAAGAGGTCACCAAGGGTTAGAGAAGGAGAAATACAATGAAGATCAACGAAAACACCCCGTGGCAGGAACTTACGCCGGGAGCTCAGATGTATGAGCACGCGAATTCGGTGGAGGTGAACACGGGTGACTGGCGCACTATGAGGCCGGTCTGGAAGGAAGACAAGTGCACTCAGTGCATGCTCTGCTTCCCGTTCTGCCCGGACAGCTCGATCCCGGTAAAGGACGGCAAGCGCACCGATTTTGACTATATGCACTGCAAGGGCTGCGGCATCTGCGTCAAGGTATGTCCGTTCGACGCGATAGATTTCGTAAAGGAGGGTGAATGATGGCTATAAGAGACAGAATGTCGGGAAATGAAGCTGTCGCTACGGCGATGCGCCAGATAAACCCGGACGTCATGGGAGCGTTCCCGATCACACCGTCGACAGAGATCCCTCAGTATTTTTCGAAGTACGTCGCGGACGGTCTCGTCGACACCGAGTTCGTGGCGGTCGAGTCCGAGCACAGCGCGATGTCCACGTGCATAGCGGCCGAGGCGGCGGGCGCGAGAGCCATAACCGCGACTTCCTCGTGCGGCATGGCGCTTATGTGGGAGCTGCTGTACGTAGCTGCTTCGAACAGGCTTCCGATAACGATGGCGCTCGTGAACAGAGCGCTCTCCGGACCTATAAATATCAACAACGACCATTCTGATTCGATGGGCGCGCGCGACGCGGGCTGGATCCAGATATACTCCGAGACGAACCAGGAGGCGTACGACAATTTCGTGATGGCTATGCCTATCGGCGAGCATCCCGACGTTCAGCTCCCGGTAATGATATGCCAGGACGGCTTTATTACGAGCCACGGCGTTGAGAATATCGAGCTTCTCGAGGACGAGAAGGTAAAGGAGTTCGTGGGCGAGTACAATCCCGCGCACAGCCTTCTGAAGAAGGACGACGTTATGGCGGTGGGCCCTTACGGGATCTCCGCGTACTATATGGAATTCAAGGTTCAGCAGGCAGAGGCGATGCGCCAGGCCAAGAGGGTCATCCTCGAAGTCGCCGACAGATACGAGAAGCTCACGGGCAGAAAGTACGGATTCTTCGAGGAATACCGCATGGAGGACGCCGAAGAGGCGCTCGTGCTGATCGGTTCCAGCGCGGGCACCGCGAAGACCGCCGTGAATATGCTGCGCGAGCAGGGCAGAAAGGTCGGCCTGATCAAGCTCCGCGTGTTCAGACCGTTCCCTTCGCACGAGCTGGCAAAGGCTCTCACGAGAACCAAGGCGGTGGCTGTAATGGACAAGGCCGAAAGCTTTTCGGACAGCGGCGGACCTCTGTTCGCCGAGGTGAGAAGCGCCATGTACGACCTGGAGAGCAGGCCTAAGGTAATTAACTACGTCTACGGTCTCGGCGGAAGAGACATAACCGTGGACGATTTCGAAATGATCTTCGGCAAGCTGAAGGAGCTGTCTGACGGCGCGAAGCCGAGCCCTGTTTACAGGCACATCGGCCAGCGCGACGCGGGCGAGCCTCGCCGCGTGATCAAGTACAGAAGATCCGATCTCGAGAACAACAACTGGAGGTGGCAGAGCGATGACATATAACCTCAAAAAAGAAGCCGGTAAGCCGGAACGTCTTGCCGGCGGCCACAGGCTCTGCGCCGGATGCGGAGCGGCCATAACGGTCCGCGGAGTGCTCAGGGCTCTCGAGCCTGAGGACAGGGCGGTAGTCGTGAACGCGACGGGCTGCCTCGAGGTATCCTCGTACCTCTATCCTTATACCGCGTATACTGACAGCTACATCCACAGCGCGTTCGAGAACGGCGGAGCTACCGCCGGCGGAGTCGAGACCGCGTACAGAGTGCTCAGAAAGCGCGGAAAGATCGACGAAAACTTCAAATTCATCGTGTTCGGCGGAGACGGCGGCACGTACGACATAGGACTCCAGTCGCTTTCGGGCGCGATGGAGCGCGGCCACGACATGGTTTACGTATGCTACGACAACGAAGCGTACATGAACACCGGCATCCAGCGCTCGGGCTCGACTCCGAGATTCGCCGACGCGACCACTACGCCTGTCGGCAGGGAATCCTACGGCAAGAGGCAGAACAAGAAGAACCTGACCGAGATAATCGCGGCGCACAACGTGCCGTACGTCGCTCAGACGACATTCCTCGGCAACTTCAAGGACCTGCACGAGAAGGCTCACAAGGCGATATACACCGAGGGAGCGTGCTTCCTCAACGTGCTTTCTCCTTGTCCTCGCGGATGGCGCTACGAGACTTCGGATATGGCCGAGATTACAAAGCTTGCCGTCGAGACGTGCGTATGGCCTCTGTACGAGATCGAAAACGGCGAGTGGCGCCTCACGTACGAACCTAAGCAAAAACGGCCTGTAGAGGAGTTTTTGAGGCCTCAGGGGCGTTTCGCGCACATGTTCAGGCCGGGCAACGAGTGGATGATCGAGGAAGCTCAGGCTTATGTGGACGAGCAGTGGGAAAAGCTGCTCAGAAAGTGCTCGGCGTCGGCGAAATAGACGCGCGTCTAACAGGGCACAGCAGCCGCGCGCCAGGCAACATTATAATAACAGGCAATGAAAAAGCCGGTCCGCTTTATAGCGGGCCGGCTTTCGGTTTATTCGTTTCTATTTGGTACCCGGACGTGTCGCTTTAAGTCTGCGGAAGGCAGGCTTAGGATTCGTCATATCCTCTTCGAGTCTTACGGATATCTCGCCGCTGTGCAGCGTTTCAAGGGTGCCGTCTTCATGCTTGATGATCAGGCCGCCGTTCTCGTCGATGTCGACAGCGAGGCCGTGCTTGAGCTTGTCCGTCTCGCGGATATCGAAGCCGTATACGATCTCCTTGCCGATAACGGTGGAGTAGCTGCGGTAGTCTCCGAGATACATCCTGGAATCGTCGTTGGCGAGGTTGAGAAGGTTCTTGGTGATCCTTGCCGCGAGCTCTTCCTGGGAGATGTCGAGGTCTTCAACGGCGCCGGCCTTGGACTGGAATTCCTCAGGGAACGCCGAAGTCGTGAGGTTGATGCCGATGCCTACGGTTACATACGGATCGTACGGCTTAGCGGTGCTCTTTGTACCGTCGAGGCGGTAACCAGGAGTGCGTCCGCGGAGGATCGTCGTTTCTGCGAGGATGCCGCAGATCTTTCCGTCGTCGGCGAATACGTCGTTAACCCATTTGATGCCGAGCTTCTTTTCAGTATGCTTGTGGAGCGCTCTTACTACCGCTACGGCAGCCTTGGTAGTGATCGATACTACGTCGGCCGCGCCCGCTCCCGCGTGAGGAGGGATGATTACCGACATATAGAGGCCGGTATCGGTAGGCGAGTAGAATCTGCGGTTGAGTCTGCCGTGGCCGGCGAGCTGTCTGCGCGCAACGAGCAGGGCAGGTATGTCACCGATAGAATCGGTCATTATCATCCTTTTTGCTTCCTCGTTCGTGGAGTCCACTTCCTCGAAGCACTTGATCTTGATCTGCTTATATTCAATAGGCAGCGCGTCCCTGATGCGATCAGCTTTATCTTTCATTATTATGAGAACCTCCCTTCAGGCTTATACTTATAGCTGACTTAATTATACATAATATTCAGAACGTTTGCAAGGGTATAGGAGAAGATAAGAGAAAGCGACGCGTAAGAGAGTTTTCGCTCCGCGATCCGGCGCCGAAAAAGAAAAACCGGGGCTGAAAAACGCAAACGATGTGACTGAAAACGGTGCAGGAATAAT
>JAEEGL010774364.1_pt1 | contig 10828 bp, 6 predicted proteins | sample 9134231 | NCBI WGS metagenome assembly JAEEGL01 (sample SAMN16246548, study PRJNA631951) | gut metagenome | biome: gut microbiome; feature: rumen; material: fiber-attached | host: Bos | place: Iran: Karaj | collected 2018-10
ACAGTAAACAATTAATGATTAAACTTCAATTTTTATACTCGAAAATATAAATTCATTTTTTTGTTAAAAGGTTATATTCCAGCATTTTCTCAGTGTTGCTCTCATTGGTTTCATTATGGAGAGATGGTCGTGGAGAGGCTTGTTTTTCAGTATCGTTTTACTTGCTTAAATTGCCGAAACCAAACGGGAACAACGATTGCAAAGTTATATATTTATAATAAATGTGGCAAAATTAATTTAAACTTTAACTTTTTGGGTGCAATTTGTTCTTTGATTTTGTTGTTTTAGGTTTTTGTTCATAATTTTAGACTTGTTAACTATTGGGCTTGTTTTCAAGAATTGATGGTCGCTTTTCTTTATGCGTTAATGTTTGATTGTTGACTATAGGTGCTTGTTTTGCAGTAAGTTGAGTGGTTGTGAATTTAAATTCTTTGTTAAGAGTGTCAAACTTTGGTGGAGATTGTTTTTTTGCTTTTTGGCATCTCGTAACTGTTAAAATCTTATTTTTTTAACATTCTAAATTTTAACAAAAAACATTTGGTTTTAAAAAAAAGAAGGCTTGAATACTGTGATTTAGTAGGCGTTCTCAATTGCTCTTTGAAACGAAATGTCTATGATAAATTTAAAAAATGAAGTTATAATTTCAATTATCAGAGAAAAAGCGTATCTTTGCAATTCATAGATTGATTTTTGAGCAATTTCACCTCAAGTTCTTTTTGAAAATCTTACCCTTGTAATTTACTCATTAAAAACCAATATTATGAAAAAAGTATTACTATCTTTTCTTTTGGCTGCATCGTTTTTGGCTTGCTATGCCCTGAAAGGTGACGTTAATGGTGACGGATTTGTGACGAGTAGCGACGTTACTGCGCTGTATAATTTTCTGCTTAACAATGATGAAACCGATTTGGTCAACGGCGATGTTGATGGCGACGGCTTTATTACTAGTTCCGACGTGACCAGTGTTTATAACATCCTGCTCTATGGTCACGAACCTGAGATCACCACCTACACCGTCAACGGTGTGTCGTTCAATATGATAAAGGTTGATGGCGGCACGTTTATGATGGGTGCCCTCGAGGGTGATGACTTAGCTATCGAAGATGAATTCCCACGCCATCAGGTGACTTTGTCATCATTCGCCATCGGTCAGACCGAAGTGACTCAGGAACTGTGGCAGGCTGTCATGGGCAGCAACCCAAGTCAGCATGTGGGCAATAATCTGCCTGTTGACTATGTGAGCTGGAACGAGTGCCAAGAATTTGTAACCAGGCTTAATGCTCTGACGGGGGGCAACTTCCGCTTGCCAACTGAGGCTGAATGGGAATTTGCAGCTCGTGGCGGCAATTTGAGCGAGGGCTACTTATACTCTGGCAGTAACAATGTTGACGATGTTGCATGGCACACCAATAATTCCGGTAGACTATCGCAACCAGTTGCCACTAAAGCGCCTAATGAACTGGGAATCTACGATATGAGTGGTAACATCCAGGAATTGTGTTACGACTGGTATGCCGACCAGTACCCAGCCGAGCCTCAAGTCAACCCCATCGGCCCTGATACTGGAATTGCCCGCATTACGCGTGGTGGTTGTTGGGCATGGTACACTACCGATTACTGCCGTGTCACCTTCCGTGACAATGCATTGGTAAATGAGCATAAATCCTACATCGGCTTGCGTCTCGCCGAAGACTTGCGTCTCGCTATCCAGAAATAGTGAAACAAGCAGAAGAGAAATTGGCACAAGGTTCTAGACAATAGACCTTGTGCCAAATTTTTTGAAAGTGTAGGTAAAAGACTTATCACTTTTTAACGTGAGTTCGACGAAAATAACTTGCTGTGTTTCAGCTGCTCCCCTAAGATAGGGGAGCTGTCACGAAGTGACTGAGGGGTATGATAATAGCGAAATTGTAATTCCTTGAGACTATCATACTCCCCCCAACCCCCCTCTATCTTAGAGGGGGAGCTACTAACAGAGTGATTATCAAAAGATAAATTCGTTGAACTCACGTTTCTTGCTTCTTACTTCTTACTTCTTACTTTCTACTTCTTACTTCCCAGCATATAATTGTAAATAACTGTGATGTCGGCTGATGTGATATAGCCGTCGCCGTCCACGTCGAGTGGGTTGCCTGTTTGTCCCGATTGCTGTGCTTCGGTGACGTTGATGATGTAGTTGATGGCTAGGTTGGTGCCATCGGTAGTAGTGGCGGTGATTGTGACGGTGCCCATTGCGAGTGTCTCGATGGTGCCATCGGTGGCGACAGAGGCTATTGTCTCATCGCTCGAAGTCCATGAAAGTGTTTTGTTCTCGGCATTGTCGGGGGTCACGCCCACGTTAAATTTCACCTTCACGCCCTGTGGAATGTCGCATGAGGTTGTCATGAGCGAGGTGACCACAGCCGGTTCATATTTGGTGACAGTGCATGTGGCGTTAGGGAAGTGGTGCAACACTCTGTCTTCATCGGTGGCCATGATGTTTTTCATCACAATGGTCTTGCTGCCGCCTAATGTGTCGCTAGCGGTGATGTTGAAAGAAATTAGTGCGCCGCTATTGCCGTTAAAAGTGTTGAGAGCTTGCGATGTTATATATAATCGAATGGCACCGCTTGAGAGCACAGCGCTAGCGAGAGTGTGGTCACTGCCTTTTCGGTCGGTGAGTGAAAATATGTAGTCGCCATCGTCCTGCTCAATGGTGAGCCCTTCGGGCAGGAAGATGTCGGCTTGCAGAGCAGTGTAAGCGCTGTCGTTGTCGAGCATGACTTCCACCATTTTAGTCTCACCAGGGGCGATAGTGAAGTCGTTGATATATAGTCGGTCGAGAGCCGAGGCGCTTGCTGCGGCAAGCAGGCTCAATGTGATGAATAGTATCTTTTTCATGATGATAATTTTAGTATATAAGCTGACAAGCTAACAAGTAGACAAGCTGACAAGGCAATTGTGTTTTTTGTGGACTTATTATGCTTGCCAACTTTTTAGAATATTATTTTTCTCACTTCACTGCCCATCTTCACAATGACCACTCCCTTTGCTGGGGCGGGATAAATGTTGCGGCCCACGGCAACTTTTACGGTCTTGCTCATGCCGTTGGGCAGCGCGATTTGTGCTGTGCCGTTGATGGGCGATGTGATGACGATGCTGTTGCCATCACTGTAGATGTGCGCAGTGGAGTGAACATTACCAATGCCCGTGGGGTTGAAATTCAGGTCAAAGCCGTCGATGCTGAAGCAAGTGGCGGTGGGAGAGGCGAGCACGATATTGCTCATGCTGCCGTTGCCGCTCGCAGTGCCATCAAAGGTGAGCGTGAGCACTGTGCCATCGTTGCCGCCGAATGCTTTGCAAGTGCTTGATGATGCGAGTAGGCGGTAGTCGCCGTTTGCCATTTGGTTGAATGTAACCTGATGGCTAGCGCTGGCGCGGCCGCTGAGGGTGGCGTCAACGAGCGTCAAGCCTTGTGGCAGTCTTAAATCCATCTGAACGGCGCTGATAGCCACGTTGTTGCTCAAATTGATAGCAATTTTGTTGCCCTCAACATCGGCGTCTATAGCGATGCTTGCGTCATCATTGCCCACGGCGGGAGTCAGCAGTGGAGCGCCCTCGAAGTGCAGACCGAGGTAAGCCACACCCACGAGGTCGGCAACGTTTATCTCGTTGTTGCCGTCGAGGTCGGCAGCGGCAAAGTTGAAGGGCTGCGGGTCTCGCTCAAGGATATAACTTGCCACGTCAACATAGTCGCCAATGTTGATAGCGCCGTCGTCGTTAACATCACCAGCCGTGAACATAGGTTCCTCAACCACTGTGACTAGGCAAGATGCCGAGATGTTGCTGCCGTCGGTGGTTGTGGCGGTGATTGTGGCATTGCCCGCTGCAAGGGCTGTGACTTTGCCCTGAGTGTCCACACTCGCCACCTCGCTATCGCTAGACGACCAAATCACATTCTTGTAGTCGGCGTTCTCGGGAAGTATGGCAGGAATTAGTGTGAACTCTTCGCCCACATTAAGAGTCATCTCCTGCTCGTTGAGCGTGATGGAGGTCACCAGATAGGGTGATTCTACCTTCCTTGTTGCTGTGCTGTTGATGCGCACCAGCTCACCGTTATTATAGTAATAGAAAATGACGAAATAGGTCTCGTTGTAGTCAAGGTTGGTGAACGCAAACTCCACATTTTGAGTGCTGTTAGAGGCAAGATTCAAAATCTGTGACTGTGCCGAGCAGTAGTATCCACTGCTGCCGGCGTTGTTCTCTTTTTTGTAGAGCTTGGCAACGAGATAGTCGTTGTAGGTGCTAGTGTTGGTGTTCTTGGCGTTGATAGAGGCGTTGAATGTGGTGCCCACTACCGACGAGAGTGTAGAGCCTGTGATTGTAGCTGCCGTAGCCGAGTTGATAGTAACATTATGGGATTTGAGAAGCTTGGTGCCATCTTTGTCGGAGGTGAACTCAAACGTGATGGTGCCTGTTTCCGATGGAGTGTAGTTCATCACCACATTGCCCGTCTCGCCAATGCCGATGTCGGTGTAGGTGCCACTGATTTTGGTGCCACCCACCCACATATAGATGCTGTTGTAGTCGGTGAGTCCCTGGTTGGTGGCGTTGAGGATGAGCTGCAATGGACTGCCCACCTTTTGAATTGGGCTGGTTGTCACCGAGTTGACTTTCAGATTCATCACCTCTTGCTCATCATAGACTTTCAGAATGAGTTTAGTGTCGGTAATGGTGGCCTTGATGAAGTTGACACCCGAGCCACGGCAGGGATAATAGGTGCTGCTTCCCGAGAGGCGGCACACGGGCTTGAGATAATAGGTGCCAGTGAGGTCCTTGCCCATCGTAATCGACTTTGTGACTGTGGAATAATAACCTCCACCCAACGATCTGTTGCTCACAGCGGAGTGAGTGCTCACTAAGTTGCCGTCACTGTCGTAGAGCCCCCACCCAAGGTCGTAGGTGTAGCTCTGCGACGAGTAGTTCCAATAGTAGGCGGTGAGCGATACATCGGTAAACGAGACGCTGCTGTTGCTGCGCGTGTAGCTGGTGGGGCTTGCCTCGCAGGTGCGGTAAAGTCCCACGATGTTGCCGTTGGTGCTTGTGCCAGTTCCTAAATCGGGCTGTAGGCCAACCATGATTTGCACGTTTAAGGTGTAGCCTTCATCACCCACTGCTGCTCCTGTTCCGCCAGCATTGTCGTCGTTGAGGGCGTTAAGGGCGAAATATCCGTTTTGATGTCCGCGCCAGCCCCAGTTGATGTGATAGAGTCCGTCGGTGTATCCGTCGCACACGAAGGCATGTCCGCCACTAGTCTTGTGGGCACTGATATACACTGGTCGGCCATTGGCGAGTTCATTATAGACGATGTCTTCCCACTCGGCGGCGGTGTAATCGGTGCGCGCCAGCTGCTGTGCATCCTTGTCAAAGCCGAAGTAATAGACAAAGGCATTGCGCTGACTGGTTGCGCTCGATGACGTCTTGCCAAAGTTCATTTTCACCGACTGAGCGCAGTAACGCACCAGGCGTGCAGTTTCTTGGGCGCTGGCGCTGGTATTTTCCTCCTTGTCGTACCAGTCGTTCATGATGTCGTAGTTGAACGTGGTGGCGGGCAGTTCTGACATATAAGCGCTAAGAGTGCTTGATGTGTAGGCGGGAATTGATAGGCACTCTATCGACGATTTGTAGTAATACATAATCTGCGCCATGGCGATTGCTACGCAACCTGCTGGGCAGTAGCTTGTTGTGCCCGATGACGTGTAGGTGGCGCACTGCTGGTTGAAAGGCAGGCCCTGTGCCCAGTTGCAGCTTAGCAATGGTGCTATGCGCACTTTGTCGCCAGATGTCAAAGTCTGGATAGAAGCCTCGTCGCTCGCCTTTGGGAAAGCAGTGTCGAGGCGTGCCAGCTGCTCGGTGTAGTCGTTGAGCCAGTCCTGAACGCACTCAGGCACATCTCCAGCGTCGAAATAGTCCTCATCGCTGTAGGCTAGGATAGTGCGTGCTCTATCATCGCCGGCTACTATCACCCATCCTGGCTGCTCGGGATTGTTAAACACATAGTAGGCCGCCTTTGCGCCGCTGCCTTTCATGGTGGCAGGTCGCTGCGGCATGTCCACGTTGAAGAACCTGCCTGCGATAGCCCTGGCCTGAGATTCGGTCACTGTAGCCGCGTTCAAGGCGTTAAAAATCGCCACGGCTACAATTAAAACAGTCGTGATTTTCTTTATCATTTTATTGTGTTTTTATTTTCTCCTCTTATAATTGCGTATTGTGAGTTAAGGATTGTGTTTTGAGCATTATTATTTTAGAAGGTGGGTATAGATGGCGGTGATGTCGCCTGCGGTGATTTCTCCATCGCCATTCACATCGCAGTAGGGACGGTAGGGGTTGCCACTGGCATTTCCTAGAAGCACATTATAAATGGCAGTGATGTCGGCGGCAGTTATAGCACCGTCTTGGTTGACGTCGAGCATGCTGTAGGGCGAATTTACCTTCTTGCTTGATGTGGCACCAATCCTTGTCAGCTCTTTATTGTTATAGTAATAGAAGATGACAAAATAGGTCTCGTTAAGTTCAAGGTTGGGGAAGGCAAACGAGAGGTTCTGGGTGTTGTTATAACCTAAATACACAGTCTGAGACTGCGCGCCGCAGAAGTAGCCAGTATTGCCAGAGTTTGGCTCTTTCTTGTAGATTTTGGCAACGATGTAATCGTTATAAGTGTTGCTGTTAGTGTTTTTGATTTTGACTGAGGCATTGAATGTGGTACCAGTCACCGATCCTGTGATATTGCTGCCATCGATTGTGGCTGCTGTAGCCGAGTTGATGGTCTCGGTATAGGTTTTGAGGATTTTGTTGCCGTCTTCATCGGCGGTGAACTTAAATGTTTTAGATCCTGCTGTTGATGGAGTGTAGGTCATCACCACTGTGCCGCTGGCGCCTGGTGCGATGTCGGTATAGGTGCCACTGATTTTATCGTCGCCAACCCACATATAGATGCTGCTGTAGTCGGTGAGTCCTTGGTTGCTCACACCGAGATTAAGCAGCAATGGGCTTCCCACCTTCTTCACCGCTCCCGTCGTTACCGAGTTTATCTTAAGATTCTGCACCGACTGCTCGTTAAATACTTGCAGCGTGAGTGTTGTGGCAGTGAAGGTGGCCTTTATGTAGTTGACGCCTGCGCCACGGCAGGGGTAATAGGTGTTGCTGCCCGAGAGGCGGCAGATGGGTTTGAGGTAGTAGGTTCCCGAAGTGATGTTTTTGCCCACATTGATAGAGCTCGTGGGGTAAGTATAGTAGTGAGGTTGCAGCAATTTATTATACAGCACAGTGTGAGTGCTTACTAGGTTGCCGTTGCTGTCGTAGAGTCCCCAAGCCAGGTCGTAGGTGTACTCTTGGTCGCTATAGTTCCAATAGTAGGCAATAAGCGCTACATTAGTGAAGTTGGAACTACTTGACGAGCGGCTATAGCTGGTGGCGCTAGCTTCGCAATCCTTATAGAGCCCCACGATGTTGCCGTCGGTGTTGGAGCTGGTGCCCAAGTCGGGCTGCAGGCCTGTCATGATCTGCACGTTGATAGTGTAGCCCTCATCGCCAGCTGCTGCGCCTGTTCCTCCCGAATTGTCGTCGTTGAGGGCATTAAGGGCGAAATACCCATTTTGGTGTCCTCTCCATCCCCAGTTGATGTGGAAAAGTCCGTTTTCATATCCATCACAAATGAAGGCGTGTCCACCGCTACTCTTGCGCGCGCTGATGAATACTGGTCGTCCGTTGACGAGCTCGGTATAGACAATGTTTTCCCACTCGGCGGCGGTGTAGTCGGTGCGTGCTATCTGACGGGCGTTCTTGTCGAAGCCGAAGTAATGGACAAAGGCGTTGCGTTGGCTCGTTGCACTCGATGATGATTTGCCATAGGCCATAGCTACAGACTGACCACAATATTTAATCAGACGAGCTGTCTCCTTGGCGCCTGAGCTAGTGTTAGATGCATTGTCATACCAAGGATTCATGATGCTGTAGTTGAATGTGGTGGAAGAAAGAAATGGACGTTCAAAAGTCATGTCATCTTTCTCAGATGTGTAGGCAGGAATGGCTAAGCTGCCAAAACTTGACCGGTAATAGTATAGAATCTGCGCCATAGCGATGGCTACGCATCCCGCTGGGCAATACTGTGTTGCCCCCGACGAGTTAGTGTAGGTGGGACAATATTGGTTAAAGGGCAGGCCCTGCGCCCAGTTGCTGAGAAGCATTGGGGCGATGCGTGACCTACCGCCAGCAGCAAAGCTACTTATTGGGGCCTCGTTGCTGGCTTGCGGTGTGGCCATGTCGAGGTGTGCCAGCTGTTCGGTGTAGTCGTTGAGCCAGTCCTGAACGCACTCGGGCACCTCGCCAGCGTCGAAGTAGTCTTCGTCGCCATAGGCAAGGATGGTGCGTGCTCGGTCGTCGCCGGCGACTATCACCCACCCAAGTTGCTCGGGGTTGTTAAACACATAGTAGGACGCCTTTGCGCCTTTGCCTTTCATGGTGGCAGGTCGCTGTGGCATGTCCACATTGAAGAATCGGCCTGCTATGGCACGAGCTTGATTTTCACTGATTTGCTTGGCCTGTATTGAAAATATAGAGGCACAAATTGCTAATAGTAGTATAGTTGTTTTACGCATTTTAATTGTGGTGTTAGAAGGATTGTGAAGGCAGTTATCTTGTCACATTGGCCTGCTTTAGGGTGTTGACATATTGTAGAACCAAGTCGGTCCTGATGGAGTCAACCACGATTTTAGTGTCACCGCGCCAGGGCAACGTGCCTTTATATTCCTTATAAAATATTTGTGCGGGAACACTGGTCTGCTTGAGCTCGTTGAGCGTTTTGGCGATAGAGTCGTCGGTAACCGAGAACTTGAACTCTTTCTTGACGATACCGTTAGGCGACTGAGCGTCAATTTCGTTGAAAGTGCACTCATAGGTCTTAAACACGGTGCCTCGCAACACTACATCAGTCACAAAGCCTTTAGTGGTGCGCTGCTCGGGGTTGTAGTATTGGCATCTCATGAAGAAAAACAGGAAAAACAGCAGTGCCAGCACGCCCACGATGAGCGAAATGCGTTTCTTGTTGTAACGACGCTCTATCGTTGTCTCATTCAGCTCGCGCTCCTCGCGCTCTTCCTCAGTCTCCACATAGGGAGTGTTGCCTTTTTTATGAGGGGCATTGCCCTCAAAATAATACTCGAAGTTGTCGTTGATGAGTTTCATATTAGTTCAGAGTTTATAGTTCATAGTTAAGAGTTGAGAGTTCAGAGTGGAGAGATTGTGCATTGCGCATTGTGCATTAAGCATTAAGCATTAAGCATTGTGCATTGAGTTAAATGCTCATTTCCTTGCTTTGTGTTTTGACTACTGTCTTGCCTTGGGCGATGCGCTTGCGGTCGATGGCCATGCTGATGAAGGCATAGATGCCGAGCACGATGAGCAGGCACGTCTGCACGCCCCACACCAGCCAAGCGAAGGCCGAGGCTTGTGGGTCGTAAGGGGTTGATGGTGGGAAAGCTCCCACGCCATAGAGAGTCAAACCAAAGATGATGGCAAACTGCCAGGGCCCCAAGCCTCCATTGCTGGGCACCGCCATGCCTATGCTGCTTAGTACGAAAAGCACGAGGATGGCCACTACGCCCAGATCTTTAGTGCATGAGAATGCAAATGAGGCAAGGTATAACTGCATGAAATAGCAGCCCCAAATCAGCACGGTGTAGAGCAGGAACATCCACTTGCCGTCCATCTTACCGATGGCGGCAAAGCCATCCCACAGGTTGCGCAGCATGAGGCGCACCTTGGCGATAATCTTGTTCTCGCTCTTGCTGCGGAAAATCCACACCAGCGCCAGCACGCCTAGCACGCCTAAGGCCACAAGTAGCCAAAACACCCACGATGTGAACATTGAGCCGCCACCCTCGGCACCGCGCTGGTCAAAGAACTTGACAAATTTGTCTTGCGCGATGAAGAAGGTGAACAGGGTGAGCAAAGCCACCGTCACTGTGTCGCTCAGGCGGTCACCCACCATTGAGCCCAGCACTTGTGTGAACGATGCTTTCTCGCGGTTGGCTATATATCCTGAGCGCCACACCTCGCCGAGGCGAGGGAACAGCAGGTTGACAAAATAGGTGCCGAAGATGCTGTTGATTAGCGCGCTAGTTGATGGATGCACGTCAATAGCCTTCAATTGCAGTCGCCAGCGCAGCGCCCTGAAGATGTGGCTGAAAATACTCACCACTATCACTGGCACAAACCACCAGTAGTTCACGTCGTTGCGCAGACTCTGCTTGATGGCTTCCCAATCAACATTCTTTGACAGGAACCACGCTAACCCCACGCTGATAGCGATGGGAATGCCATATTTTAATAATGCCGAAATAATCTTCTTCACAGCAGTTTTCGTCTTAATGGTTTTATTATTTGTCTTTGTAACCTGCAAAGATAAGCATTTATTTTTTTTCAACCAATTTTAATCATTAATTTGTTAGAAAACATCAGTTGATGACAGGGTTGAAAAAAACGAATCGGGACAACAGCCCCGATTCGATAAAAAGATATGATATAGGCAATCTAGTTATTGCCAAGTAGATTGTTTTAGACAACAAATCTGCATTAAATTTTGTTTTTCACGCGATTTTCTGTAATTTTGCGTGTTAAAACAATTATTGCAAATAAATAGACCATTATGCAGCAGGTAAGAGCAAAGAAATCATTAGGACAGCATTTCCTCATCGACCTTGATGTGGCTCAGCGCATCGCGGCTACTATCGACGGCTACAAGCACCTGCCAGCGCTGGAGGTGGGGCCGGGCATGGGTGTGCTCACGCAT
>JAEEGL011530804.1_pt1 | contig 10828 bp, 8 predicted proteins | sample 9134231 | NCBI WGS metagenome assembly JAEEGL01 (sample SAMN16246548, study PRJNA631951) | gut metagenome | biome: gut microbiome; feature: rumen; material: fiber-attached | host: Bos | place: Iran: Karaj | collected 2018-10
ACAGAATGCTACGGTGAAGGTCATGAGCTTCGACATCAAGAGCCACCAGACGCGTACCATGCAGCTGCCACTTGAAGAAGACGGCTACATACCACGCATCATGCCCACCAGCGACCCCACCAAAGTGGCCGTCTTTACGCTGAACCGCCACCAGGACTGTCTGCGCATCTTTATGGCCAACCCATTGACTACTGTGTGTCAGCAGATTATAGAGGATAAGGTAGACAAATACATTAATGAGAATGTCTTTGCCAATGCCAAGATAACGAAGAGCAATATCGTACTCACCAGCGAGCGCAACGGCTACAACCACATCTACCTCTACAACCTCAACGGACAGCAGCTGCGCCAAGTGGGCGACATGGAGCAACCCGGACAGCGGTTGGGCGAGATGGCTCACACCATCGTCACCGACGTCTATGGCTATGATGAGGGCACGGGCGACATCTACTTCGCCGCCCTCGCCAATGGTCCTACCGACCAGAAGATTTATGTGTCGCACAAAAACGGAAAGACCGACTGCCTTACCCCGCAGAATGGCTGGAACAGTGCTATCTTCTCGAATGACCTCAAGAGCTTCATCTGCACATGGAGCGATTTGGATACTCCGCCGCAAGTCACATTGCGCACCGTGTCGGGCGGTTCCGCACGAACCGTGGCCACCCTCATCGACAACAAGCGGCTGGCTGAACGCTACGCTGCCTACGACATGGGCAAGAAAGAATTGTTCGTCTTCACCACGCCCGACACCAAGCTCGTTGGATGGATGGTGAAGCCTGCCGACTTCGACCCCACGAAAAAGTACCCTGTGGTGATGTACCAATATGGCGGGCCTGGCTCGCAGCAGGTGAAGAACGCCTGGGGCATCGGCATGAACGGACAGGGAGCTTTGCTCGAGCAGTACATGGCCCAACAGGGATATATATGCGTATGTGTGGACAACCGTGGCACAGGCGGACGCGGCGCAGAATTTGAGAAGTGCACCTACCTGCACTTAGGCGACCTTGAAGCCAAAGACCAAGTGGAGACCGCTATATGGCTGGGCCAGCAGAGCTATGTGGACAAGGATCGCATCGCCATCTGGGGCTGGAGCTACGGCGGTTGGAATACACTGATGTCAATGAGCGAGGGACGGCCCGTGTTCTGCTGCGGCATCGCCATTGCGCCGCCCACTTGCTGGCGCTTCTACGACACCATCTACACCGAGCGCTTCATGCGCACACCAAAGGAGAACCCTACCGGCTACGACAATGTGTGCCCACTAGCTCGTGTAGACCAACTGCACGGAGCATTGCTGCTCTGTCATGGATTGGCCGACGACAATGTGCACTACCAAAACACAGCAGAGTATGTGTCGGCTCTCGTCGGTGCCGACAAGGACTTCCGACAGCTCGTCTACACCAACCGCAACCACAGCATCTATGGCGGCAACACGCGCAACCACCTCTTCCGCCAATGCATGAACTTCTTTGCCGAACAGCTTAATACCAAATAACGTGCCTATGAAACGACTCACCATTCTCTGCCTGGCTCTCATGGCGATAGTCATCGCAAGCGACGCTCAGAGCCGCACACGCAGAAGACGTCCTGACCCCAATCCACCATCAACGGTGGAAATTATTGCCAAAGTGAACGACTTCTGGCAACAGAGCCACTCGCCACTGGTGCGCTCGTTCTGGGATGAAGCAGCCTACCATACTGGCAACATGGAAGCCTACCGTCTACTGGGCCATGCACGGTGGCTGGCCTACAGCGAGACATGGGCACGCCACAACAAGTGGATGGGTGCTCAGGAGAAGAATAGGTCTAAGTGGAAGTATAAGAACTATGGAGAGGGCCACGACTATGTACTCTTCGGCGACTGGCAGATATGCTTCCAGACGTATCTCGACATGTATGAGATGAATCCCGACCCATACAAGATTGCGCGTGCCATCGAGGTGATGGACTATGAGGTACGCCAGCCGCAGAACGACTTCTGGTGGTGGGCCGACGCCCTGTACATGGTGATGCCTGTATTCACTAAACTCTACAAAGCCACGGGCGAGGTGAAATATCTCGACAAGCTCTATGAGAACTACAAGTGGGCAGACGAACTGATGTACGACAAGGACGAGCAGCTCTACTATCGCGATGCCAAATATATCTGGCCGAAGGTGAAAACGGCCTGCAATGAGGGTAAGAGTTTCTGGGCACGCGGTGATGGTTGGGTGTTAGCCGGACTGGCCAAAGTGCTCAGCGACATGCCTGAGAACTACGTGCACCGTGACTTCTTCCTTCAGCGTTTCCGTGAGCTGGCCGAGGGGGTTGCCCGCATACAGCGTCCAGGAGGCTACTGGAGCCGCTCCATGCTCTGCGAAGAGGATGCCCCAGGCCCAGAGACCAGTGGCACAGCCTTCTTCACCTATGGCATGCTTTGGGGCGTGAATCACGGTCTGCTCGACCGCGACCGATTCCTGCCCGTCATCGACAAGGCATGGAAATACCTCACCACAGTAGCCCTGCAGTCCGACGGTAGCGTGGGCTTCGTGCAGCCCATCGGCGAGAAGCCCGACCCCACGAAGACTGTCGACGCACACTCACAATCGAACTTCGGCGTGGGTGCCTTCCTGCTCGCAGCTTGTGAGCACCTGCGCTTCGAAACAGGCAGTGTGGACGGCGGTTCACCCACCGTCAACGTCAGCATTACCAACGAGAGCAACGAGTTCCGCCAGCAAGTGGTGGAGATAGATGCTGGCGAGGTGTATGCCCGCTTAGGCATACAAGGCGGGCGGCAGTTCATCGTACGCGACCCCGCCGGACTGGAACTGCCCTACCAGATAACCCACGACGAGAAAGTGCTCGTCGATGCCGGAGTCAGTCCGAACAGCACACTGAGACTCACCATTGAGAAGGGCACGCCACAGGTGTACAAGACAGTGTGCTACGGACGCATGTATCCCGAACGCAAGGATGACTATGCCTGGGAGAACGACCGTGGTGCCTACCGCGTCTACGGCCCCGCCCTGCAGCGCACCGGCGAGCGCAGCTTCGGCACCGACGTATGGTCGAAAAACACGCCCGAGCTGGTGGTGGAACAGCGCTACTGGACAGAGGATGTCGTGATGATGCCCACCGTGGAGCAGCTGCGGCGCGAAGACCGCCGCCGTGGTGACTCGCTCTACCGCACCATATCCTACCATCACGACCACGGGCGCGGTATGGACCTTTACAAGGTGGGAGCAACGTTGGGCTGTGGCACGCCAGCACTCATGGTCAACAACGAGCTTATTTATCCCTACTGCTTCAAAGAGTGCCAGATACTCGACAACGGGCCGCTGCGCACCACCGTACTGCTGAGCTACCACAAAACCGCCATGCCAATAGAGAATGGCGACAGCGTAACGGAGTACCGCCTCATCTCGCTCGACAAGGGGCAGAACTTCAACCGCTGCACCGTGTGGTACACCGGCATGAAGCAGCCCGCACAGCTGGCTTCCGGCGTGGTCATACACTCCGAGGACAAGGAGAGCGTGCTTATGAGCGACAACTATGTGGCTTACGCCGACCCCACCGACAACCCACGCGTGAACAACTGTCAGCTCTTCGTGGCCACACTCTATCCTAAGGGCGGTGTAACCACCCGCAAGCAGCTCTTTGACCAACCTTCGGGTGGCAACGAAGGACATGCCCTTGGCATTAAGGACAATTACAAGGGCGAACGTTTCACCTACTATTTCGGTTCGGCTTGGTCGAAACACGATGTACGCACACTCGACGAGTGGCAGCAGCGTATCGCCTGGACACTGCGTTCCCTGCAACAGCCGCTGAAGGTAAATCTTTCAACGAATCATTAACTTAACACATTATTATATTTATGGCAACTTGGCTTATTGTATTAATTGTAGTTGGAGTACTGGTGGTGCTCATCGTGGGCTACATCATCTCCGTACAACGTAACTTAGTGAATCTGGACGAACTGTGCAAGAACGCTTTGGGACAGATTGAAGTACAGCTGAACTCCCGTTGGGACGCCCTCTTGGCCTTGGCACAAACGGTGGCACGCTACTCGAAGCACGAGAGCGAGACACTGGTGAAGGTGATACGCGAGCGCCGTCAGATGCCCGTGACAACGGCCGCCGACGTCACCGCCCAGCAGAATGACCTGCAAGGGGTACTCTCCAGGCTCATGGCCGTGAGCGAAGCATATCCTGAGCTGAAGGCCGCCGACCTGTACACCCGCACCATGGACGGTGTGCAGAAGTATGAAGAGAACGTGCGCATGTCGCGTATGGTCTACAACGACACTGCTACGAAGATGAACCGCATGGTACGCCAGTTCCCGTCGTGCATCTTCGCCGGCATGTTCGGCTTCGGCGTGCGCGAGTACCTGAAAGCCGACGAGGAACAGAAGAAGTCATACCCCAACCTCAAGGAAGCATTCGATGCGTAGGCTCATAGCACTACTGCCATGCCTTGCCGCCGTGATGGCAGTCACGGCCAGTCCCAAACTGCGCCAACTCGACATATCCGTGGTGCTGGCTCCCAACGGCGATGCCCGCATCACCGAGATGCGCACCATGGATATCGACTCAGAAGGCACCGAGTGCTATATTGTCATAAGCAACACGAATGGCAGCAAGGTGAAAGACCTGAGGGTGACCGACGAGAAGGGAACACAGTACACCAACGAGGGCGAATGGGACGTAGACCGCGGCCGACGTGCCAAAACCGGACGCTGCGGCATTGTGACCAAGAAAGACGGCTATGAACTGTGCTGGGGACTGGGGGCCGAAGGTCTTCGCATCTACCGTACATCCTACACCATTACCAATCTGTTGAAGAGCTATGAGGAGAGCGACGGCTTCAACTGGATGTTCATAGCGAAGGATCAGAATCCGAGTCCGCAATTTGCCCGCGTCACCATCACCCGTGAAGATGGCGAACCGTTCACCGACGACGACACCAACATCTGGGGCTTCCGCTATCAAGGCAGCATCCTGTTTGAGGATGGAGCCATTGTAGCGCAGACCGACGGGCCGATGGACTATCACGACGCCATGATTGTGATGGTGGAGGTGGAAAAAGGAATTTTCAATCCTACGATGAGCGTCGATGAGACGTTTGAGGATGTGAGGGAGCGTGCATTCGAGGGTAGCGACTACGACGATGACAGCGGTTCCGACAACGACCTCACCTTCTTTGAATGGCTTTGTGTCATCCTCTTTTTCGTCTTAGTGCCCGTCATCTTCATCATCACGAGCATAGTCCACATCTATAAGCGATGGAAGGAGCGCCGCCGCATAAAGAAAGACCTCACTTGGTATCGCGACATTCCCTATGACGGCAACCTGCACAAGGCCAACAAAGTGATGAACTGCCTCAGATACTTTGGCACCGACTACGACCATCTGCTCAACGCCATCGTGATGCGACTCATCAACATCGGTGCCATTGACGTGGTGACGGTGACCAACAAGAAAGGAAAGCCTAAACAGCAGCTCGCCATTAGAGAACAGTCAGAAGAGGCCAAGAAACAGATATACCTGGTGCGAACGGTGCACAACATCCTGTGGCAGGCCGCAGGCGACGACCATATCCTACAACCCAAGGAACTAAAAGGATGGGTGAAAGATAACACCAAGAAACTGGAGCACTTCGTCGATGAGCTGAAGAAACAGGCCAACTTCAAAGAAGTGGTGAAAGACCATGAGCACGTGTGCCAACTCTATGGCATGAAGAAATTCCTAGAGGATTTCACGCTGGCCAACGAGCGCAGCGTCACCGAGGTGAAGCTATGGAACGAATATCTGGTATGGGCCACCCTCTTCGGCATTGCCGACCAGGTGAGCGAAGAGATGAAGAAGCTCAACCCCGACATGGCCACACTCAACCGCCAGATGGAAGTGTTGAACGACCGCGAGGTGGTGCCCGTCATCTCATCTGCTTTGCTCTCCAGCACCCATCATGTCGACCAAGCCATACAGAAGGCACGCAGCGGCGGCAGTGGCGGTGGCTCGTCGTACAGCGGCGGCGGAGGAGGCGGTGGCGGCGGCTTCTCTGGCGGCGGCTCCGGCGGCGGTGTCAGATAAGTCCCAAACTGTGCAGCACTTGAACTTTTCGTCGTCTGCACGGTCCCTTTTTAATTCTATTTTCAACTCTTACCCCATTTTAACTCCCATTTTAACTATGAAAAGAATCTATCAACTATTGGCAACAGCATTCCTGCTCATGGGCAGTGTTGCTGTAACAGCACAGAACACTATGACTGTAGAACAATTGGGGCGTCTGTCGAGACAGCAAAGCAGGCAGCAACACCACAATCCTTACAGTAGCACCTACCGTCCTCTGGAGTCACATGCCTTTGGTACCTTTTTCGTTGAATACAATCCCCACACATGGGCAGTCGACATAAAAGGACATGACAACGAAAACTATCAGGGCATCTCTTTGGGCGGCAACTACTTCACGCCCTTTGCCGGAGGCTTGGGCTTCGATGCTGGCTTAAAGCTGCAGTACCTGTTCCGTCAAGACAAGAATGCTGGCGTGACGCAGAAGTTCGAGATGTTCTCGGCCACCATACCCGTTGATTTGGTCTACGACTGGCGTGTAAGCGATGGATTTGCCATCGACCCCTACGTAGGTGTCTACGGGCGCTACAACTTCATGGCAAAATCGAAATACACCAAAGGTTCGGGACCCGCTATCGACTACTTCAAGGACAACCAAGTAGTGGTAGCAGGATATCCTGACCCCATGGAGCGCTTCCAGTTAGGTTTTCAGGCTGGCTTGAACTTCCGCATCAGCGACATGATGACATTCGGCGGCGGTTACTGGACTGACTTTAGCGAACTGTTGGAGCACACCAAGCTACACGGATTTAACATCACGCTGGGTGTCAACTTCTAAGCTAAAAAACACGCTGAAGAAAAAAAGAAAGCCAAAAAGTTTGCACAATCAGAAAAAAGTTCGTACCTTTGCACGCTGAAACGCATTTTAATCAATATTTTTACAAACAACACAATGAAAAAAGGAATTCATCCAGAAAACTATCGCCCCGTCGTGTTCAAGGACATGTCCAACGGCGATATGTTCCTTACGAAGTCTACCGCAAAGACTAATGACACCGTAGAATTCGAAGGCGAAACTTACCCAGTGGTAAAAGTAGAAATCTCCAGCTCGTCACACCCCTTCTACACGGGTAAGAGCAAGCTCGTCGACACGGCTGGTCGCGTCGATAAGTTCATGAGCCGCTACGGTAAGGCTGCGAAGAAGTAAGATACTTACAACACACCACATGACTTATAAAGGTGCGTCCAGGGTAGTTGCATATGCCTTGTACGCACCTTTTTACTCTTTATATTACTGACCCAAGCATGAACAAACTAAAGACCACGCTCTTGCTGCCATTCCTTCTGATGGCAGTTTCATCGTGCCACGACACCAACGATGATGACTTAGGTACTGGAACAGAACGCCAGGCCAACATTAACAAGAACGATGCCACTCTAGAGCCAGCTCTTTCACGCTTGGAGTTTCCCAAGGTAAAGGGAGGCAATAGCATCGTCATTATACACACCACCAACGACCGCTTCGGCATCAACTACAGCGTGGAATGGGACACTGAGAAAAAGGCACAGCGATGGTCGGCCTATCAGATGAACAAGACCACCAATCAGCAGAACACCAGCCGCTACTACTCGCAGACCGACCAGTACCCACGCGACCCCCAACTGCCCAACAACTACTATCTCAGTCAAGACTGCTTCTGGAACAGCGGCTTTGACCACGGGCACATTTGCCCTTCGGCCGACCGGCTCTATTCACCCGAGGCCAACAAACAGACATTCTACCTCACCAACATGCAGCCGCAGTACAAGGCGTTCAACGGCAGCCTGTCGGGCACCGAAAGCTACAAGAACGAATGGAGTCCCTGGTACAGGCTGGAAATGAAGGTGCGCTCATGGTCAGCAGCCACCACCACCGACACACTCTATGTTGTGAAAGGTGGCACTATAGAAGACAACCAGATACTACCCACCAAGGTGAAGGGCGAGATGCTGGTGCCACAATACTTCTTCGTGGCGCTGTTGCTGAAAAACGCCCAGGGCTACAAGGCTGTAGGCTTCTGGATGGAGCACAAAAGCTCATACCTCGTCAACGAACCGCTGAGCAGCTACGCCATGAACATTCGCACTCTCGAGGAGAAGACGGGCATAGACTTCTTCTGCAACCTGCCCGACGAGACTGAGAACCGTGTCGAGGCCCTCGCCACCGAAAACGTTATCAGGGCATGGGGCCTTTAGTGCTTTGCTAAATAGCATATAACAAATAACGAATTAAAAACGAGAACAGTAATAGTTATTATAACATAAAAACCAAACAACATGAGAACAGTTTATGACTTCACTGTCAAGGACAGGAAAGGAAAAGACGTTTCGCTGAAAGAGTATGCCAACGAAGTGCTGCTCATTGTAAACACAGCAACCAAGTGCGGATTCACCCCGCAATACGAAGAGCTGGAGCAACTCTATGAGAAATACCACAGCAATGGCTTTGTGGTGCTCGACTTCCCCTGCAACCAGTTTGGGCAACAGGCTCCCGGCACCGACGAGAGCATACATGAGTTCTGCAAGCTGAACTTCGGCACAGAGTTCCCACGCTTCAAGAAGGTGAAGGTAAACGGTCCCGACGCCGACCCTCTCTTCCTCTACCTGCAAGAGCAGAAGGGTTTTGCCGGATGGAACATGGAGCACCCCATTGCCCATATCCTCGATGACATGCTCTCTAAGGAAGACCCGCAGTACAAGGAGAAAAACAGCATCAAGTGGAATTTCACCAAGTTCCTCGTCGACAAGCGCGGTCTCGTGGTTGCCCGTTTCGAGCCAACCGAGAAGACGGAAATCATTGCTGCCAAGATTGAAGAGCTGCTTCATTAATCTGAACACAACGACAACACGGACAAAATGGAACATACCAAATGTTTGATTATTGGCAGCGGGCCCGCAGGGTACACCGCTGCCATTTATGCATCACGCGCCAACCTCCAGCCTATTGAGTATTGCGGCCTACAGCCCGGCGGACAGCTTACGCAGACCACTGAGGTGGAGAACTTTCCCGGTTATCCCGAAGGTGTGGATGGCAACCAGATGATGATGGACTTGCGCCAGCAGGCAGAGCGATTCGGCACCGACATACGCGACGGCGAGATCACCGAGGTCGACTTCTCTACCCCACCCTACCGCGTCAAGGATGATGCCGGCAACGAGATTACGGCCGACACCGTCATCATAGCCACGGGAGCCTCAGCCAAGTACCTCGGACTGCCCGACGAGCAAAAGTACATGGGACAGGGTGTCTCGGCCTGCGCCACTTGCGACGGATTCTTCTACCGCAAGAAGACCGTAGCCGTAGTGGGCGGAGGAGATACCGCCTGTGAAGACGCCCTCTATCTGAGCAGCCTCTGCAAGAAGGTCTACCTTATCGTGCGCAAGCCCTTCCTCCGTGCCTCCAAGGTGATGCAGCAGCGTGTCATGGAGCGCGACAACATCGAGATACTCTTCGAGCACAACACCCTCGCACTCTTCGGTGACGATGGCGTGCAGGGCGCGCACTTGGTGAAGCGGCGTGGCGAGCCCGACGAGCAAGAGGTCGACATCGCCATCGACGGTTTCTTCCTCGCCATTGGCCACAAGCCCAACACCGACATCTTCCGTGCCTGGCTCGACACCGACGAAGTGGGCTATCTACGCAAGATAGACGGCACCCCTCGCACAAAGATCCCCGGCATCTTCGTAGCCGGCGACTGCGCCGACCCCGTCTACCGCCAAGCCATCACAGCTGCCGGCACTGGCTGCCAAGCCGCCCTCGAGGCCGAGCGTTTCCTGCTCAACGCCGCTCATTGACTCACCTCCAACACTCTAAGGGTAGCCTCCACCCGGGGGGGCTGTAGGCCTCCCTTCCCTTGTATCCTTAGGGGAGGAGCTAGGGTGAATTCAGTATCTTCCAAACCTCTCACATAGGGGTATGCGTTCTCGGGTCAAACAATACAATATAGGCAGTCAACACCCCACCCCTATCCCTCCCCTGACAGGGGCGGGGAGTGCCTACGGGCACCTTCAGTGCAGAAATAGTTTGAGTGGGGGCAGACACAGCTGGGTGAGGGTAGACATCACCATGTTGTTCGCGAAAATATATCTTAATTAGTGCTAATTTTGTTTCTGAAGTCAGAAAAAAAACGTAACTTTGCACCCGTGATTGAGATAGATAGACATATAGAGATACTGCTGCTGAGCAACGACTGTGTTATAGTGCCTGGCCTAGGAGGCTTCATGGCTCACCATGTAGATGCGCACTACGACGAAGGTGACGGCATGTTTGTGCCGCCCATTCGCACATTGGGCTTCAACCCGCAGCTACAGCTGAACGACTCACTGCTGGTACAGTCGTATATCGAGGCATACGATGTGAGCTACCCTGAAGCCCTCAGACGCATAGAGGGCGAGGTGTCAGAGCTGCGCAGCCATCTGGAGACGGAGGGCTGCTATGAGCTGAACGACATTGGCCTGCTGCGTTTGAACGAAGAGGGCAACCTTGAGTTCGAGCCATGCGAGGCAGGCATACTAACCCCCTCTCTCTATGGTCTCAGCTCGTTTGAGATGAAGACGCTCGAAGCCTTGAAGCCGGTGGCCGCGCAGGTGTCTATGGTAAAGGCAGTGCCCGACGAGGGAGCCATCACCATCAAGATGTCGTGGCTACGCAACATCGTGGCTGTGGCTGCCGCTTTCGTGGCATTCCTAATGATAGGCACACCTGTGAACAACAGCACCAAACTGAGCGATGTGCAGCA
>JAEEGL011579935.1_pt1 | contig 10828 bp, 2 predicted proteins | sample 9134231 | NCBI WGS metagenome assembly JAEEGL01 (sample SAMN16246548, study PRJNA631951) | gut metagenome | biome: gut microbiome; feature: rumen; material: fiber-attached | host: Bos | place: Iran: Karaj | collected 2018-10
ATATAATAAACTATTACAATATGTAACTGATTCATATGAAGAATTTGATTTAAATAAAGTTGTTAAAGCTGTTACTGAATTCGTATCAGAAGATTTATCTAACTGGTATATTAGACGTAATAGAAAACGTTTCTGGGCTTCTGAATTAGATAACTCTAAGAAGAGTGTTTATAAAACTACTTACGAAGTATTAGTTGGCTTATGTCAAATGATCGCTCCAGTAGTACCATTCTTATCAGAAGAAATCTATACTAAGTTAACTGGTGAAAAATCAGTACACTTATCAGATTTCCCTAAAGTTAATAAAAAATTAATCAATGATCATATTGAAGAAAGAATGGATCTAGTAAGAAGCTTAATTTCAATTGGACGTTTCGTACGTGAAGAAGCTAAGATCAAAGTTAGACAACCACTATCTGAAGCATTACTAGATGGAGCTAATAAAGAATTAATTGAAGACTTAGTTCCAGAAATTCAAGAAGAATTAAATATCAAGAATATTGTCTTTGTAGATAACTTAAATGATTACATGAATATGTCAGTTAAACCTAACTTCAAAGAAGTTGGTAAAGTATTTGGATCTCTAATCAAAGAATTCCAAACTAAACTAGAAGATTTAACAACAAAAGAAATCTCTGAATTACAAAGTGGTAATACAATTACAATGAATCTTGGTGGTGAAGATAAAGAAATCACTAAAGATATGGTTGATATTCGTATTTCTTCTAAAGAAGGATTCAATGTTGGTATGGAAAACAATAACTTCATCATCTTAGATACAACTCTAACAGATGAATTAGTATTAGAAGGTATTGCTCGTGAAATGGTATCTAAAGTACAACAATTACGTAAGAATAAAGACTTCAATGTAGTTGATCGTATCAAACTATACTATAGTGGTGATAACGATATTGATAACTGTGTAATCAAATTTAATGAATACATTAAACATGAAACATTATCAACAGATATCATTAAGAAAGACAAACTAACTGAGAAGTATGATCTTAATGGTCATGAATGTTATATTGACGTAGAAAGATAATTAAATTATCTTTCTTTTTTTGTACTAGTACTAACCCTTGAAAAAAAGTGCAAAATATGATAAAACTTAAGTATAGTAGACTGATGATAGTTTGTTGAAAGTGGGTATAGAGTTATGAAGTTATTAAGAAGAAAGCATTCTAATATAGGAATTATTTTGTTTGGAGTTTTATTAATAATACCATTGTTATTTGTGATTATTAATGTACGTCCAAATTTTTTTAGTGCTATAAAAACAAATCAATTATTATACAAAGAAAAGAACACGGAAGAATTCGAAGAAGAAAAACTATATAACTATGCCAAAGACATATCTATAACATTATTAGATACCCAAGGGAGAATAGTATCTTCAACTAATCAAGAAAAAGAAATAGCATCTGTCTATAAATACACAGATACTAAACCACCAATTAAATATTTAACTGTAGATGAAACATTATTACTTTTAATAGAAATGAATAAATTCTTCACTGAAGAAGGAAACTTGTTAATTAATAATAACACTTATTACTATTTAGATATTCCTTCCTATATCATTCCCGACAATAAAGCCATAGTTAATAATGAAGAAGGTCAAGAAATTGAATTATTTAAATCAGGTAAAGCAAAAGCTTATGGTGGAATCTATGAAGAAGGCCCAACTGGCTATCGATTTAAAATAAGATTTGAAGAAATTGAAGATATAACAGAATTAAGTGCAAATTTTCAATTTACCTTAAAACTATCTAATACAATATATAACCAGGTACTAGATTTAAAAACACTTAATATAGAAGATTTGAACAGCCTTCAGTTTTGGGTAAAGAAGCCAGGAGAAACGCCTCCTCCTGAACCAGAACCATATCCATATGAACTAACTTCAATACTATCAAAGGTTAATGACATTTATCAATCAAATAAGTATACAATAACATTAAAAGATAAACGTCCACAAAATGAAGAAAAAACCAAGGGAACAATGATGATTAATTTTGGTAGTGGAATAGGCATGAATTGGACTACACAAAATCCATTTGAAAACATAAAAATATATCTAAATAACTATCAATTAAGTTGCTCTAGAAATAGTCTCTATGGAACAGCATGCAATGTTACCCAAGCATATGGCACAGGAAAGGTAACCATTCAAGCATCTAGTTTTGTTTCGGGTCTTGATTATAGGTATTCTAGTAGCGAACAACAAAAATATTGTTCTATTAATAACCTAAATAATAATCCATATGCATGCCTAATAAATGGATTAATTATAGTTTTTGAAGCAGAAAATGGTCAGGAGTTTGTTAAAGTACCAGAATGGCGAATCGAAATAAATTCGGAGTTATATACCACAAAACCCGGAACTTTTTCTGCAAGCGTTACATATAACGATGCTTCAAATTCAATAACAACTCCATTGATGAGCACATCTAGTTTCAAACAAGAGTTTGAAGCTCCAACAATAACATCAAGTATTGTTGGAAAAACAGAATATCAAGAAACATATAACTCATTTGTACATAAATTAAAAGTGGAACCTTCTAATTCAAATTATATTAGCGTCGAAGTGGATAATAGAAGATTTGCGCCAAATAATGATAATTATAGTTTTAATTATTACTTAAATAGTAGAAATTTTAACTTTTGTGGTTCAAACTATCAAAATCCATATAACCATAGCGAGAATTCTTTAGATATATATATAGATAATTCAAAAGTAGGATTTTCATATTATGGAAATTATACTATATCATCTTTTGTTGATGGTCGAATGTACAATGATTCCAGTCCATCGCTAGAAAAAGAAATCATAGAAGCTTTAAATAATAATTATGATTATTTTTTACAACAAGGAGGTGGGCCATACATTTGGAAAAGTACCCAAAAGTACAATGGTAGATATATATATGTAGTAATTGATCCAGAGACATATAAAATCGCTTATGAAAATGGTTGTACTAATAATGGAAGAGGCGAATACGCCGAATATGATAAGAGTAGCAGTACCCTCATATACCGAAATAATCCAAAATTTAAAATGCATATTTTCAACATTGAAAAATCGAAGGTTGATATTGAATTCTATTATAAACGAGCTGAGACAAAAAGAATTTCCCACAATAATAAAACATCTAAAGGGGATGTTGTTGATTTAACATCATTAGCTAGTAACGGAAAGGGAAATGGTAACACATCGGAAGGTAAACTTGAAGCAAACTTTAATAAATATACTTCCATAGAAGGAGAAAGACTTAATAATGGCTACATAAAATGGAATATAGAAATAAATACTAGTGAGTATGAGGAATTAAATGCCTCTACATATGAAACAATTTACTATGTTGCAATTCCATTAAATCAACGCTTAATTACGGATTATTATAATAACGAGTATTATAATTTAGAAGATCACAGGGTTGTTAATAAAAATGATGTAGATCCAGACACCGTGCCAAACTTCCTTTCAATTAATGATACAGTCTATTATTGTTCAACATTTACAAAATATAATGGAAAAGATGTGTGTACAAAATATAGAGGATTTGGAAGCTTTTTTACATTGGACAATTCAAATACATATTTTAAAAGAGTAAATAGTCTAAATATAACTGGCACAAATGTTTATTATTTTAATAGAGGAGACATAGCATCTTATTTCAATAATCATAAAATAGTATTATCTTTCTTTACGAGAGAATACTATGACCCTAATACAAGTCAACAAGATGATATTTATTTTCAATTCACTGCATTAGGAGGATCCACTTATTCAAGATCAGGAAGTGAAGTACCATACTTATTCTATACAGATAAAGGCACTATATTAAATAGAGAATTGACAAATCAAAAAACATTCCTGAGCTCATATTGGGATAATGATTCAAACGAAAGAATAAGTAATTGGCAAATAAGAGAGGATACATATCATTCGATATCAGTGAATAATTATATGCCAACTCCAGAAGAATCGAATCCAACAATGCCTTATAGTAATTCTTTAGAATATCCTATATTTTATCGAGGAAGTCTTGAATATACTGATAAGATGGAAGGAGAGGCAGCTAATTATACTAAATTAATTAATTTAAGTGTTGATATTAATAATTCGAGCAAGATAGTCTTTGAAAAAAATGATATTCAAAATATTGAAAATAAAAAATGTAACAATGACGGAATATGTGTTTACTTAAGGTATAATATTGATTCTAGTTGTAGTGGTATAAATAGCAAAGATATTGGTTGTTTAAGGTCCCACTACGGAGAAGATTATATGAATGGTTTGCAGAAGATGTCGAATGGATTTAGTCTTTTAATAACCGCACTTGGGGAGCGAAAACATAATCCTCTTGTTAAAGTTACTTATCAAACAGCGACCGATGAAATAGCAATGCACGAAGATTTAATAAAAAAACAAAGTGTTCAATTAGATGAAAAACTATATTCCTTATTAAATAGAGTTAAAAAGAATGATTATGCTTCTTTTGATCCTTTTTATAGTTATATGAATTTATCTTATGGAGATGCTTCGGCTGTATATGCTGGTAGCATTTTAGCTGATCTTTCATTAAGTAAAACAATTGATCCTGCACCAGATAAGTATATTTTCAAAGATACTACAAGGAATAAGCTTACTGCTCAAATCGGCTATAGTGGAGTTCCAAATATAGAAATAAAAGATATCTTAACTGGTTTAGGTAATACATATACAGGTAATATTTTCACAGATGATGATATTAAAGAATTAAAAAAATACTTAGAGATTAATAATTTAAAAATATATTACTATGGTCCTTTTAATGATACTAATCCATTAACAATATATTCTAATGGCAGTTTCATTAGTAATTGGTCTGGTTCAAGTATTACTTTTAACCCTGATGATAACAATTTATATACTGTAAATATTACTAATAGTAATAATAATATTCCAATGGGATCTAAAATAGAAATAATATATGATTTAACATTTGATATTGATAACCATAGGGGAATAAAAGAGACGGACGGAGAACAATTACTAAAAACTTACAGAAATAATAACAATTATGGTGGAAAAGAGTTCTACATATTAACAGATTCAGAAGCAATACGAGATTATACTCCATTACCAACCGAAGTAAACGAAGCAGAATCAAGTAATCCAAAGAATTATGTTGATCATGAAAATCATAAAATCCATGTTTTCATAAACAACAATGCAACAGGTAAATATCTAGATAATCTTTCAATTTCTAAGGAAAAATCTACTAATAACGATAACACGATATACACCGAATATAATGCTACAATAACATTTAATTCAGCTGGAAAAACTGAAAATGCTAAGTATAGTTTAATAGATGAGTTGAAATATAGTGTAGCATTACCAAGCGAGTTAGTAGGAACCGAGGCACAAACAACTGCTAATACACTAAACGATCTAATATTAGATAATACAAAGATATATAATTTTGAAATCTATATTATTAAATCTTCAAATAAAGTAAGTTTATATAAAAAAGATGGAGTAATAGATCCAGGTGAGTATACTTTCGAAAAAGATGGAATGAGCGGAACGATAAAAGTACATGGCAACGATCACCCATCATTTATCGAAATGACCGGAGAAGGTTTTGATTATAACACTAAAGTATATCTATCCTATGGATCAATAGTTGACTTCGAAGCATTCTATAGATCAGCTATAGATGGCAATTTATTGGATTCAAATCTAAAGATAAAAGATACAGATTACATATATGAACCAACTGCTACGAATAATCTAAGAGATCCTAGTTTGGGACTAAGTGTATCCGCTTCAAGTGGTTATATCAATATAAAATCATCAATGCCAATTATTAATAAAAGTGTTGAATATCCAAATAATAATGATTCTAAATGGACTATTAACATAAGTACAGGATATTTAGATGAAGTATTAAAAGTTAAAGATTCGTTAGATATTCAAGGATCAGAAGCAATAAAAAAATCAATTACTATTAAAGATCTACAAATAAAAGTGAATGATACTATTGTTTATAATAATGGCGAATTTGTTGATAACTGGAAAAACAATATTAAAATCGATGGCTTAGATTTCGAATTTAAGAATACCGATAACAATGATTTTATTAGTAAAAATTCAAATATTGAGATTAGTTATATTACTCATTTTGATATCGATAAATATCGAGATCAAAATGGAAAGAAAACAGATTCATATTATATAAATAACGAAGCAAAACTTGAAAAAGGATATATAGTAACCAAAGCTTATGCTTTAACTAAGAAAATGGAATTTGATTACCCAGTAAACATTACTAAAAACTATAACGGTAACAAAGATAATAACTTAGAATCAACCTTATGGGAATATGTTGTAGATAGCAAAGAACTAAATCGTAAAAATGTAATAATTACTGACGAATCAGAATTAAGTAGTGAATTTGGTAAATATTTATCAATAAATGACTTAAGTATTAAACTAGTAACAGAAGGTAATGAAGAAGAGCTATATAATCATCTAACAAATAAAAATGATTTACCATCAACAATTCATATAACAAATATAGATGGAAAAGAATTAGAATTTAATAAGAATGGTGAATATCAATTCATTATTATACTAGATGAATTACCAGCTAATACTAAAGTAATAGTTAACTATGAATTCTTAGTTGATAGAGAAAAATATGAGTATCATGAAGAACCAACTGACGTAGAGTTAAATGTTACTAACAATATAAAATTAGAATACGATGGCGAAGTATTAAGTAAAAATGCTCGTGGTACATCAGTAATACCATCTGCATTAAGCAAACGATATCGTTTATTAGGTAGAACAAATACAAACGTCAGACTAGAATGGACAATAGATGTTAATTTGGATGTAGATTATCCAAACGAATTAACCGACAACGATGAAGTAATAATAAGTGATCAACTATTTGATAGTATGACATATGCAGATCAAACTATAAAAGTCTATAGTTTAGAATTAAATGGTACTAGCTATGGACAAGGATCATTATTAACTAAAGATACTGATTATACATTTGCATACGAAGATGATACAGTAATTGTTAAATTACTACATCCAAACACAAACAAAAATGTAAGAATTGTGTTTGTAACCAATTCAACAATTTTGCCTGACACTTTAAAGAACTTTGTCAGTATGACTGTAAATGGAAAGAGCACACACGTTAGTTCAAACGAAGTATCCGGAGCATTTACAACATTTATTGGTGGAACTATAACTTCTAGAGGAGTAACATATTTCACAATATATGCTAATAAATACTTAGATGATAAATTAACCAATAAAGAATTTGAATTCGAATTAGAAGAAGTAGATTATGATGGTAAAGAACTAACAGAAGGAATTAAATTAAAAGCTGTTAATGATGAAAATGGAAGAATCACTTTTGGACCAATAAAATATAATAATGATGGAATTCATTACTATAAGATAAAAGAAAAGAAAGGTTCTGAAAGAATAGAATATGATGAGAATGTCTACACAGTTAAAATAAAAGTAGTTAATTTCCAAAATGAATATGTAATTGAAGAATCATCAATTATTGGTAAAGGTGAAGATGAAGAAATAGAATTCTACAATAAAACAATTCCACCGGAACCAGAACCTGAACCAGAACCTGAAAAACCAACTCCAGAGAAACCAGAAGAAGAAAAACCAACAGAAGAAAAACCAACTCCAGAGAAATCAGATCCTAAGAATCAGGAGGAAACATCCAAAGACCAACCAAAAGATACAATTAGCGAACAAAAAGACAATCCAAACACAGTTGATTATATAAAAATCTTCTTTATAATTTTACCAATCTTGGTTATACTAATCTTATTACTATACAAATTTAAACCTGCTAAGTATGGTCAAGGAAGTTGATGAATCATCTTCCTTGGCTACTAAGCAGTAGAATGGGGGAAATCATGAAAAAGAAAAAAATAATTATAATTGGTATCATAGTTCTTGTACTTATAATAGCTATATTATGTACGGTTCTATTGTTAAAAAAAGAAAAAAATGTTGAACTAGTTTATTTATCTAATGGAAGATTATATCTTTATAATAAAAAAGAAAGCAAACAACTAGGTAGAGGAGAATTAGCATCAGTGGTATATTCTCCAAAAGATCATAGTATATTCCTTTATAAAGTAGAAAATGATCTTTATATCCATAACAAAGAAGAACAAAAAATAATTGAAAATGCTAAGAGTTATTACTTTGCCAATGACAAAGTAATAGTCTTAGACATTAATAATAAGCTTTCTATTTATGATCAAGAACTAAAAGAAATCGAGGAGAAAATAAACAGTATTATTGGTGTTACTGATGATAATGTCTTATACACAAAAGACACATCATTAATATCTTATAATGTTAATGATGATAAAAAAGAAACAGTAGCAAGTAATGTCTTTACTGCTTATTTAACACAAGATAAAAAAAGTGTAATATTCTCTAAAAAACAAACATTAATTAAATATAATATCGAGAATAAAAAAGAAGAAGAATTAATAAATAATAATACGATGTATTATTGCGATGACTCTTGCAATCATCTTTATTACTTGGATAAAGATAATGAGCTATACTATTATGATGGAAAAGAATCAAAAGAAATAGACAAAGGTGTTTCTATCGTTATTAAATATGATTTTAATAATGATTATATAATCTATTCTAAGAAAGCTAATGAGCTATTCATCTATTCATCAAAAAAGAAGGAAGCAAAAGAATTAAAAGACATATCATCACCAAGAGAGATATTAAATTTAAACAATATATTATATTATCAAACATTTGAAGGAATCATTTACAAGATTGATAAAGACAAACTTGAATTAGAAAAACTAAGTGATGATTTGTACGATAATATTCAAATAATGCAAGGTAAACTGCTTTATCATAAATTTGAAGAAGGCAAAAATGATTTATATCTTGAGGATAAAAAGATTGTCGAAGATATCATACCTTCATTCACTAGAATAGATGATAAAAACAATACTATCTATTATGTAAAAAAAGAAGATAATGAAAACTCTTTATATAAGTATGAAAATGAAAAAGAAACATTAATAGATAAGAATATTTATAAGTATTATCTATTAGATAACAAAGAAGTATATTATATTAAAGACTACAAACAAACCAAAGCCTATGGTGATTTATATAAATATCATAAAGAACCAGAAAAAGTTATTGAACAAGTAACTGATGTGATAGGATTTGAAAATCTAATAGAAAACAAATAGAAAGATAACTAAATTATCTTTCTTTTTTTATATAATTGTAAGAATAGGTATGATATAATTTTTTTAAGATAAGATAATAAAGGTAGGTCTTGTATATGAAGTCATTTTCTAAGAACAAAACCATAAAAAAAGGAATCATTATATTTGGAATACTATTAATAATCCCATTATTAATAGTAATGTTTAATGTACGTCCAAATCTTTTTGGTGTAGTAAAAACTAGCCAATTATTATTAAAAGAAAAGAATACTAAAGAGTTTAAAGAAGAAAAACTATATAATCACGCTAAAAATCTATCTGTAACCTTATTAGATGAAGAAGGTAAAGTAATCTCTTCTACTGATAGAGAAAAAGAAATAGATTCTGATTATCAATTTACAGAAACAGAACCACCTGCTAAATACATCACAGTAGACGACCATTTATCGTTATCTATTGAGATGGGAAACTTTTTTGATGAAAAAGGAAATATATTAATAAATGATAATACCTATTATTACTTAGATATACCATCATCTCTTATTCCTGATAATCAAGCAGTAGTAAGTACTGAAGATGGAAAAGAAATAGAATTGTTTAAATCAGGTAAAGCTAAAGCCTATGGGGGAATCTATGAAGAAGGAAGTACAGGATATAGATTTAAAATAAGATTTGAAGATATTGAAGATATATCAGAATTAAGTGCAAATTTTCAATTTACTTTAAAAGTATCTAATACAATATATAATCAAACATTAAATTTAAAAACATTAGGTTTAGAAGATTTAAATAATCTACAGTTTTGGTTAAAAAATCCAACACCTGAACCACCTGTACAAGATACATATCCATATGAATTAACTAATACATATAAAGCTATAAATAGCGGTCAAAGACATAAATATATCGTTACATTAAAAGACAAACGTTCCATAGAAGAAACCAAAACCAAAGGAACAATGACAATTAATCTTGGTGAAGGTGTAGGAATGGATTGGACTTCCATGGATGGTGAAGATTATTCTACTTACTCTAATTATTCACCAGAACCTCTTTATTTAAAGTTTTCTATATATGCCAATGAAGAAGAATTAAGTTGCATTAGAAATGGATCTACTTCATACATATGTGAATCATCTTGGGGAAGTATAACAGTTAAACTTACCAGTTTTGTTTCGGGATTAGAGTATCGATTTTCAAATACAACAGCAGCTCAATCTGACTGTAAAGAAGGATCTGCTCGTTATACTTGCTTAGTGAATGGCCTTTCCTTAACATTCGTAGGAGAAAACGAAGAAGAAATACATGGTATTACAGAATGGAAAGTAGAAGTCACTTCTGAATTTTACACAACTAAAGCTGGTACTTTTACTTATGGAGTAACCCATAATGATACTTCAAATTCTTACTCAGCACCATTATCAGCAAACTTAAGTGTTGAACGTTCTTTTAAAAAACCTGTAGTCGGATCTAGTAAGGTTAACCAAACAGATTTACAAGGTAGTACACCTAAGGAATTCACCCAAAGATTAACTATAGCAGCATCTAATTCAAACTATGCTGAAAT
>JAEEGL012071717.1_pt1 | contig 10828 bp, 10 predicted proteins | sample 9134231 | NCBI WGS metagenome assembly JAEEGL01 (sample SAMN16246548, study PRJNA631951) | gut metagenome | biome: gut microbiome; feature: rumen; material: fiber-attached | host: Bos | place: Iran: Karaj | collected 2018-10
AGAACAACTCCAAAAAGAATAAAAAGGGGTTGGCTAGTGTGATACTAGCACCAATTCGCCTCAAAGTGAATTGGTACTTCATATACTACTCATAGAAGGTATAATTGTCAACTTTTTTTTAACAAAAAATGCACTTTTTTTTACTTTTTTTTGGCGGTTATAACCAGGGGTTAAAACGGTATATTATTGGTATAATTTTTTGTTATTTTTAGAGCTAAAAAAGTGTTTTAAGTAAACATATGTATGATATAATTTGTTTAGGTGATTTATATGGATATAGGGTTAATTAAAGGTGTCGGTAGTAAATCGTTACAATATTTAAATAAAATGAATCTATATACTATAAGTGATTTAATAGAGTATTATCCATATAGATACAATATTATTAAAGTAGTTCCTTTAACAGAAGCAGGAGAAGATGAAACAGTTACTATAAAAGGTATAGTAGATACAGAACCAAGAGTTAGTTATATTAAGAAGAATTTTAATAGAATGACATTTAGATTAAATACAGATGGTTTTTTAGTTAATATAACTATATTTAATAGAGCTTTTTATAAAAGTAATTTAAAACTAGGTAGAATGATAAATGTTATAGGTAAGTATGACAGGAAGAAGAATAGTTTTACTGCTATTGATATTAAGTTTGAAATAATAAATGATATGAAGATAGAACCTGTTTATCACTTAGTTAGTGGTGTTACTAATAGAGGTTTAAATAAGTTAATAAATGAATGCTTTAATATGCATATTGATTTAGAAGATTATATTCCTTTATATATAAAAGATAAATATGAATTTATAGATAAATTAAAAGCTTGCTATGATATTCATTTTCCAGCTTCGACTAAATCGTTAAAAGCTGCTAAGTTAAGAACAATATATGAAGAATTCTTTATCTTTATGTTTAAGATGAATTATTTAAAATATAAATATGAATTAAATAATGTTGGTTTAAAGAGAACTGTTGATAAAGATAAAGTTGTTAACTTTATAAATAGTTTACCTTTTGAATTAACTGAAGATCAAAAGTTAGCTGTCAAAGATATATATAAAGATTTAATAAGTCCTAAGAGAATGAATAGATTAGTATTAGGTGATGTTGGTAGTGGTAAAACATGTGTAGCTGAAATAGGTATGTATATAAACTATTTAGCAGGTTACCAAAGTAGTTTGATGGCACCAACAGAAATACTAGCAAGACAGCATTATGATAATATGACTAAGTTATTTAGTAAGACAGATGTAAAGATAGGTTTATTAGTTGGTAGTATGAAAGCTAGTGAAAAGAAAAAGGTTTGTAAACAACTAGAAGATGGAACAATAGATATGGTTGTTGGTACACATGCTTTATTAAGTGATAATGTCGCATTTAATAACTTGGGATTAGTAATAACAGATGAACAACATAGATTTGGAGTTAACCAAAGAAGTATCTTACAGAATAAAGGTGTATTAAGTGATGTACTATATTTAAGTGCAACACCTATACCTAGAACTTATGCATTAACAATCTATGGTGATATGGATACATCTATTATTAAAACTAAACCTAGTGGTAGAAAAGAAATAAAAACTAAGTTAGTTAAGAATAAGGAAGTTAAAGATGTATTAAATATAATGTTAAATGAAATAAAAGATGGACATCAAGTTTATGTAGTAGCTCCTTTAATAGAAGATGAAGAAGGGGAATCTAATTTAAATGATGTTGTTAAATTAAAAGAAAAGTTTGATATGGCTTTCAATAATAAGGTAAGAGTAGAAATCTTACATGGTAAGATGAAGAATAGTGATAAAGATGCCATTATGGAAGAGTTTAAGAATGGCGATGTAAAAGTATTAATAAGTACAACTGTTATTGAAGTAGGTGTAGATGTTAAGAACGCTACAATGATGGTAATATTTAATGCTGAGAGATTTGGCTTAGCAACACTACATCAGTTAAGAGGTCGTGTAGGTAGAAATGATTTACAATCTTATTGTTATTTAATAAGTGATGCAGAAGCTGAAAGACTTAAAGTAATGGAAGAAAGTAATGATGGCTTCTATATCAGTGAAAAGGATTTTGAATTACGTGGTGAAGGTGACTTGTTTGGAACACGTCAATCTGGAGACATGGTATTCAAAATGGGAGATATTAGAAGAGACTTCAAAATACTTGTTCAGTGTAAAAATGATGCCAATGAGTTTGTTAGAGAGAACATAGAAGATAACTTTAAGAAATACCCACAATTCCTAAAAACTATAAAAGAATTGGAATTTATTGATTAGGTAAAATTGACAATAAATAGTAAAGTAGTATAATTTTGCTCATAGAAAGAGAGATAAGATTTTTTATGGAAAAGACAAACGCCGAAGAGGGACCTAAGGTAACAAAATATGACGTTTATGCTTTTGATTCAGAAGGAATGGCATTATTCCTACAAAATTCTAACGATTTTGAAAAGATTAAAATGTATAGATATGTTTTAAATAGATCAAAACAATTAGAAGCAGAAGGAACTAAAGAAGCTAAAGATAAAATACCATTCTATTACCTTTCTTCATTAGAGTTAAGTAATACTGAAGCAATAAAAAAATACCTAAGTGGTGAAATCACTCAAGAAATGATTGATAAACACGAAGCAGAAGAAGAAAAAATAATCGATGAGATTATGAAACAACTAGAGGAAAGAAAACAAAGTAAAAAAGGTATTAAATATCGTTTACAAAGATTCTTAGGTATCCAATCTAAAAAAAGTAGATAATAAATGAAGATATTCAAATGAATATCTTTTTTATTTGTTTGACAATAGGGGACATTTTGATATAATTAGAAAGTGCAAAAAGAAAGAGAGAAAAGTATAAATGGCAAATAGTGAATCAGAGGGTTTCCCGTCCAGAAAAGATGTACAAGAATATCTAGTATTAAATGATGAAGCATTTGAGAACAAATTGAGAGAACTTAAGAATAAAGAAGTTATTAAATTATACCAAGCCATTTTAAAGGAAACAGAAAATGACGATAGTATAGTTAATAAAGATAGACTAGATGAAATAATAGAATTAATGAATAAGAAAACAATTATTCAACATTATAACAAAGGTACTTTATCTTCTTTAGATAGTGATTATCTGGAAGAAAACTATTCTAATTTAGAAGATACAATTAAAATAATGGTACAAAGAAAACGTATGAATTTGGGTCAGAGACTAATGAACTTTCTGAGAAAATAAAAAGAGCATTCAGCTCTTTTTTTATTCGTTGTTTTTTAAGTATATAAATTATATACTTATAATAGAGGTGGAAGAAAATGAATGAAACAGAAAAAATGTATAAACTTTGTAAGATGGCAATGATAATAACATCAATAATAATTCTTGTTATTTGTGGAATGAAATTTCTTAATGATAAAACGATAGGTGCAATAGTATTGTTTGTTGTTTATTGTTTGTTTGTAGCAATTATGTATGTTGGTCTTAATAATAAGAAACAAAAGCAACCAGGTTTTTTTGAAAATAAACTATTTGTTTTTATTTACTTTATAATGCCATTTATTTGTATGCTTATAGTATTCTTTGTTGTTATGAAACCATTTGGTGATAAGAGAATATATAATGTTGGTGATATTAAGATTACATTCCCTAAAGGGGATAGTATGGTTTATGGTACTAAGGATGGAAAAGGTTATAGTGATGCTAATTACTATGAGGATAAGTGTTCTATAAAACTAAAAGTAATCAATAATGATCCAAATAAGGAAGTCTTAGAAAATATTAAAAACAGTGTTTCTTTAGATGGAAAAATAACTGATGATGTTAGTGAAAGAGACCTTTATAATCTAGATCTTACAGAAGGCAAAGAAACTATTAATGGAAAAGAATGGGTTTCTTATAAGGGCGAATATAAAGAGATTAAATTTGCAGTTTATTATTATGAAAAAGATAAAGATTTATATTATTTAGAAGTACATAATTATAATGAAAAACCAAGTTTATGTGATGAAAAAATAAAAGAAACATTCAATAAAATAGAGTATAAATAATAAAAAGATATCGTTAGATATCTTTTATTTTGGGTCAAAAAAATGAAGGAACGTTAATCGTTCCTTCTTCAGGGGGTTTTGGTTGATCCACTTCTTTATTGAAGTGATCTAGCATAATATTATTATGCTAATTAAATGATACATTGTTTAAAAATGTTTGTCAATATAATAAAAAATTTTTTGAATAGTATTAGACATATTTTTTGGTATAATATGTTCGAAGTGGTGATAACTATGAAGCGAATAGGTATTGTATTTGCAATGAAAGAAGAACTAGATGAATTGTTAAAAAAATTAAGATTAGTTAAGGAATATCAAATCTTTGATTTAGTTTTTTATGAATGTAAATATAAAAATATAGAATGTATATTAGTTGAATCAGGAATAGGTAAAGTTAATGCTGCTAGAAGTACACAAATATTAATAGATAATATGAAAGTTGATTGTATATTTAATATAGGTGTTGCTGGTGGTGTTAGTGATAAGTTAAATGTTGGAGATATAGTTATTGGAGATAAACTAGTACAACATGATTTTGATTTAACGGCTTTTAATCATAATAAAGGTTATATACCTAATGTAGGAGACTTTATTCATAGTGATGATTACTTAATAAGTTTAGCTACTTCTTGTATGAATGATGGAGATTATAATATATTATTAGGTACTATAGCTTCTGGAGATATTTTCTGTACAGAAGAAAAAATGAGTCAAAAGATAGCGACGAAATTTAATGCTTTATGTGTAGAGATGGAAGGAGCAAGTATTGCTCAAGTTTGTTATTTGAGTCATATACCATTTTTAGTAATTAGAAGTATTTCAGATACACCTAATGGAAATAATCAAGTGACATATGAAGAATTTTTGAAAACTAGTTCAGCTAATGTAGCAACATATTTAAAGGAGATAATAAGGAAGATATAATCTCCTTTTTTTGTGTTATAATTATTTTAGAATAGAAGGAGAATTAAGATGGAAAAGAAAAAAGTAAATGTTTTAGCAATCATTTTATTTATTCTATTACTATGTAGTTTATGCTATATAGGATATGATAAATTGAATACTAAAGAAACAAAGTGTAAAGATACTAATCAAAAAGAAACAGAAGTAAGCGAGAATACATATAACAAGGATGGAATATTTATTAAAGATTTAATGTCTAAGATTTATGTTAGAACAACTACTCGTGAAGAGAATCAATTATATATACAAGATAGTACTACTATTAAAGATTTAAATGAAAACTATGTTAATTTCTTAGTTATTACTAGAATGGATAGATCTAGTGAAATTCGTGCGTTTTCAAAAGAAGCTTTTGATGAAACAGCATTTGAAATGTTTGGAGAAAAACTAAATAGATCAGAAAAAATAGTTTCTCTTTGTGGTTTAACATATAATTTAGTAGGTGACTACTACGATAGAGATGGTATAGGTGAAGGATGCGGTGGCGCAAGAGTTCGTTGGTTTGATAAGATTACTAATGTAACTAATGATACTGACCATATCTATATTTACCAAAAAATTGGATTTCAATGTGGAGAAAATATTTGTAAAAATGTAAGAAAAGGGACTGAAGCATACAATCCATATGAAGGTTATGATGTAATTGGAGAAATTGATTTTGTTAATAAGACAGAAGAGCAAATGGTTGACGAAGTAATAGATCAATTACATGAATATAAGTTTACTTTTAAATTAGATAAAGCAAATAATAATTATTATTTTGAAAAAGTAGAAAGAGTTAGTTAACTCTTTCTTCTTTTTTTAGTATAATTACAATAGGTGACAACGATGGGGAATCTAGAGCAATTAATTGAAACAATTGATATAATTAAGTTTTCTAATGTTATGAATTCTATGGATAAGAATAGTCCAACTTATGCTAAGGATTTTAAAGAAGCAATGGATAAATATGTAGATAAAGTTGTTAAGCTTATGGATAATTCTAGTATAGAAGTTGTGATTGGTGCTTTAGATTATTTCTATACTTATTATGCTTCGATAATACCTTTAATACTTGATAAAGCTACAGAGAAGATTATGAGAGCAGAGTTAGTTATTGAAAAGATTAAAGGTTATGGAGTGGAAGCTTTAAAAGATCATATAGATACAGCTAAAGATATAGAAGCAATTAAAATGATGGGCTTTAATACTGATAAATCAAGTATGAGAAGAAGAGATACAGCTCTTACAATTCTTAATGTAGTTAATAGATTCTTGAAAGATAAAGATGTTAATGAGTGGGAAGATATTGTAGAAAAGGATTTTTTAAAGTTTGCTAAGAATTTTACTAAAGTAGATGAAGTTATTTTTAATGGAAAAAATACACCTTTTTATAATAAGTTTGATTTTGTTACAAGAATATTCTTAATGGATGATGCTGATCCAGTATTGTTAAGTGAAATACTAAGTACTATGCAAAACAATCCTTCTTTTGTGGCGTTTGATTATAATTCTATATTGATGGAGAAACCTTATTTAATTAATGAAGTAAAAAGTTTATATAAAAAGTTCCCTGTTGATTTATTTGCTATAGATAAAATAAAAAGTGAAGAAGACTTTGAAGACTTGGATGCTGCTTTTAAAGAATTATGTGAATTAAATAAAGATGAAGAAGATGGTTTAAGATGGTTCTTTATAGAATTTTCTAAAGAAGCAGCTGTGAATCCTAGATTGTTAGAACATTTAAATAATCAAGAGTATTTTAGATTTTATACATATAAAACAATGACTGATTTATACGAAGAAGCTGTTGACAAGATGAGAAAAGGTAGTTTAGATATAGATGAAAAGATATTAGAGGGATTAGGAACTTATGATAAGTTTGTTGATAGATTTCAAGAGTTTTTTGATTTGGTAGTTAATAGTGATGATGAACATATAAAAAAATATGGAATGCCATTATTAGTAGCTTTAATAGAGAAATTAAAGAAAGAGAATGGTTTAGATTTTAAATTAACATTTACGAAAGAACACTTGGATAACAATAATGGTGGTACTTATAATTTCCGTGAAAACACTATGTATGTTAATCAATATGCATTATTAGGTAGTAATAATTCTAAATTGGGTTTAGTATTAGCAGCGGATGTAATATTTCATGAAGTAACACATGCTATTCAAATTAAAGAGTTAAAAGAAGCAAAAGCATTTAGTTATGATAATTTAGTAATGGCAATAGATTTATGTGTTGTTGAAATGGGTGGATCTGTTTATTCTCAATATAATTATAATCAACTCTCTTATGAAGTAGATGCTAGGGAGAAAGCATTCGTTAAAACAATGGACTTGTTTAAACCTTATCCAGAACTTCAAAAACTTTATAAAGAAACATATATAGAATCTGTTAATCCATTAGCTAAATATATGAGAAGAAATGTTTTCTTAGAACAAGAAGCTTATTTTGGTATTATTAATAATTTTATAAATTTAGTAAATGCAATGTTAACAGATGGTGAATTAAAAAATAAAGATTACTATGATCATATATTTGGAATAATAGATAAATATCCAGTTATTGAACAATTCTTTGAAATAGATAGAAATAAAAGAAAGATTTCTCCTAAATCAAAGGCATATTTTGAAAGAAAGAAAAAAGAAGTAGAGAGAATGGATGATTGTTTAGAAAAAAGAGAACAATTATATTCAATTGAAGCTTTTAAATATGCGAGAAGGTTAGGAAAATATTTTGAAGAATCTTGTGCTGATTATGATTTTTACAGACCAGAGTATAGTAAAAAAGTAACAGAGGAGGCGATAGCTAATGTCGGAGAACCACCGTCTAGATGATAAAGCTCTTGAATTAGAAATAGAAAGAATAAAGATTCTATTTGAAAAGAGCAATTATAATTTAGAAGAAAAGAAATGGTTTCTAGAGGCAAAGATGATTAGTGCTCAAAAAGATAATGATGTTTTTGCAGTAGAAGCTTGTAAGAGATTAATTAAAGAATTAAAACTAGATAAGATTACGACAGTAGTAGCTGCCTTAATAGAAAAAGATGGTAAATACTTAATTGCTAAGAGAAATCATGGTAATGCAGATACTGTAAATAAATGGGAATTCCCTGGTGGTAAAGTTGAGATAGGGGAAAGTGAAGAAGAAGCTATTGAAAGAGAAATCAGAGAAGAATTCGAAATGGAAGTAAAAGCAATTAAATTTGTTAATAATTGTATTTGGGAATATCCTGAAAGAATAATTGATTTAAGATTATATGAATGTAAATATATAGCAGGAGATTTTCATTTGCATGACCATTCAGAGTATAGATATGTAGAAAAGAAAGACTTCCTAAGTTATACTATGTGTCCTGCAGATATACCTTTAGCAAAGTATGTTAAAGAATCACAATTGTAAAATAAAAGAGACTTATATAAAGAATATAAGTCTTTTTATGTTATAATTTTGGTAAGAGGGTGAGACGGATGAAAAAAAGATCGTTGGAAGAAACCGTAGAATTAGAGAAAGTAAGATTCGATAAGAGAATTAAAAAGTTAGAAGAAAAGAGAAGAAAAGAAGAGCAAAGAAAAGCTCTTAGAGAAGAAAAGAAGATATTAAAAGAAGAACATAAGAAAGAAAAGCCTAAAAGAGATATACCAACTAAACAAATAATATTTGGTTCTGTTATAGTTGTTTTATTGTTTTGTTTAATATTGTCAGTAACAACTACTTTTATATTTGCTAATAAGTTTAATAAGTTAGATAAAAAATATGATGATTTAAAAGAGAAAAATGAAAAAATCATGAGTATTATTAATACTGATGATGGTACTGGAGATAAGATATTAAACTTAGATAAAGAATTAGAAACAATGAAGAGTGATATCGAAGATTTAAGAGTATCAAGAGATACTATTAATGATACAGTAGGTAATAATGCAAACGAAATAAATACTCTAAAAGCAAAAGTAAAGAATTATGATGAGAATGCTTTTAGAGCCGTAACTGGTTGGTTAAGTTATAATCAAAAGTTAAGTAATCAATATAATAATTATCAAAATCAAATGTATTATGTTTGTGAGAGAAGTTTTTTACTTGGTAAAGTTCAAGACGGATGTCCAAAATAAAAAGACGAATAAATCGTCTTTTTTATATGCGTAAAAAAGTAAAGAAATGTCTATCTAAAGAAAGATACTTAGAAGTTAATTTTTTTCTTTGCTATAATATTAATAGAATAGGTGATATCTATGGTAGAAGAAATTAGTAATAGATTAGATCAAGCAATAGCAAATATTAAAGAATTAGATATTATTGCTGATTTACCAACTATTTTAGAAGATATGATGTATATTTTCGTGGAACATAAAAATAAATATAAAGAATTGTCTTATAAAGATAAGTTTATGTATGGAGACGTGTTTTTATCCAAGATAGTTGATTATTCAGCAGAGTTTGTTAAGAAATTTATGAAACATTTTTATAATATAGGTGTTAATATCGAGGAGACGACTAATTATTCTTTAGTATCAGCATCAGCTGCATATGAAAAGGAATCAGATAAAATAGTATATACGTCTTTGGGAATTATGCTTGGATGTAGAAGAAAGTTTGAATTTATTTTAACTTTCTTTCATGAGTCTTATCATAAGCTTCAACATGATGCGTTAAAAGTTAATACAATGGAAGGTTTATTAAATTATCCACCATCAATGTTATTAGAATTAAAAGAAATACTATATAGAGATTCAATGCCTGATAATACATTCCATAAAACTAATTACAATAAACTATATTATGAAACTACAGCAATGATGACATCTATTAATATGTTAAAATCAATGTTTGCTAGATTGGTTAAGTCTTATGAGGAATATTGTAGTAAGAATGAAAAAACAGTAGAACCAGAAGTACAAAAGAATAGTTCAATATTAGAAACAATTGCTTTGGAAACTGCTATGGAAGATGAAAAAGAACAAAAAGCAAACGGAAGATTAGATAATGGAATTATTAGAGAATTACATTCAAGAATAATTAATAGCCATTATGTTTTAAATGGTGAAGAAGTAGATAGATTAATAGTTTTAGATAAATATATTAAAGCTCATCCAGAATATAAAGAGAGATATCCAGTACTTAAGATATTAATTAATGATCAGTATAAGTTAAGATCTTATGATGAATTAAAAGAAGAAAAAACTAAGTTGCTTGGAAAAAGAAATGTTAAAGAATATTCTTTAGTAAGTGATATGTTTAGAACAATTCTATTAACAGATCCAATATTATATTTAAATGCTTTAATAGAAACAAATAATTATGCTGAAATAGTTTCTTTATTTGAGAAGCATCCAACATTAGTTAGTGAGTATCCTGAAGAAATAACAGCGTTAATTGTAAAATGTAAAAACGATCAAATAAAAGAATTTATAAAAGCGAAGTGTCAAGGAAGTAGGATGGATTTATAAAATCCTCTTTTTCTTTGGTATAATTGTATTATAGATGGTGATTTATATGGTTAATTATATGAAGAATAGAAAAATACCAATAGCTCAACAAGCAATAGATAATGTTGAGAGTGAAGATTTTATTCAAAGAATTCCTATAGTATTAGAAGAAATGTATATGAATTTATTTGCAACTAAGTATATGGGAAGAAAAGAACCAATTGTAAAATATCCAGAAGCCCATGAATTATATGAAGATTTAATGGTAAGATTTTGTTCTGGGATAGTTAAGCAATATTATAAACATGTTTATGGTGTTGATTTAACCTTTGAGCCATCTGACGAAACAGTATTACAATATGCAACATGTGCTTACAATCCTCAAACAGATAAAATACTATATAATCCTACTGTATTTGAATTGA